>Ga0214543_1004744_pt1 | contig 25588 bp, 15 predicted proteins | sample CNSS2metaG_FD_160094 | JGI IMG/M metagenome (GOLD analysis project Ga0214543, IMG submission 160094) | Root nodule microbial communities from cowpea collected in UCLA plant growth center, Los Angeles, California, USA - CNSS2 | ecosystem: Host-associated > Plants > Roots > Nodule | place: USA... | reverse complement strand
TTTTTGTCATGACTATATGGTGTCTTTATTGGTTGAGTTTTTTTTTTCTTCTCTTCACTTTCTGTGAGTATTCAGTAGGAAAATTTAGCAGTTTTGTAAGGGTAACTGTAAATTGACTGTTAATTTTGGTATTCATTAGCATTTGTGGATGTGTATTTTGTATTAGCAAGATGACTTAGTTGAGGCCTAACTTCTCTAGTCTTATGCAGGAAGCTGTTGCTCGCCTTGAGGAAATAAAAAAGTCTGTCGAGGCAAAAATGGCTTTACGTCAAAGCAATTTGAATCCTGAAAGGCCTGGTTAGTTAATCTTCTGCTAGTTTTGAATAAGTAGTTATATGCTAAATGATTTTTTGCTGCCAGTAGGAATGCATATAATTCTTCCAAGGACTGGAGAGAATATTATTACTTAAGTTCTCCCTCGTTGAGTACCTTTGATAGATGACTACTTTATCTTAGGGTTGACTCCTAGCCATCATGACTGTTAGGTCTTATAGCTCGTTCATAACGAAATCAGAAAGCAACAAAATGGCTTCGTAAATAATAGTTTTACTGTTGTAAATAAAAGTCCTTTCTTATGCATGATGTGCTAAACTTGATTGGAAAAGTGCACAAGAGTTGCATTTGTGATCAGAGAGATTCTTATCTTGTTATTGATTTAACATGATTCAGAGCTTCTACCTTTGACAACTATTGCTTGGGCACATACTGCTAGCAGTATGTATTGCTTCAAAGATCATGTATTGGAAGATAGATGGGAAACTCAGTATTTGAGAAAATGAATCTCGATGACACTCTTATGTTAGTTTTTATATAATATAATTCCTTAGTTTGTGTTTTCTAATGCAAATATTTGCAGACACATTCTGGTAGATAGATAGCTGAAGCTGCTTCTTTTTGAATGCGATTCTGGACTGCTTCCTTGATCCTTGATCCTGGAAGCTGCTTGTTGTTTAAACACAACTATCATTACTCAATGTTGTAGTATTTGATTATTTTTTGTTCAATATAGAAGCTTCTCTAATTTAGGAAATTAGTATGTAAGTTTTCAGTGTATTTTTAAACCAATACATAATTTGAGATATAAAAGCAATTCATGTCATTCTCCTTAATAGGTTAAGCTTTTAAAAGAACTGCTCTGTAGCTTGGTGTCAGTTTTTATGACCAAATCATCAGTATTCGTGCTTCTAGTCCAAAAGGTTCTGGCCTGAGGGGAGTGTCTTGGAGATATGAAAACTATTATTGGGCCTTCACTGGAGGATTTCTAAGCACAGTTCATTTCCAAATAGCTCATACTTTGAAATTTTATACATAAACAAATCCAGTTTGTGAATATTGATTATTGGTAATCGACAAATCATAACATAAGTCCTATCTATAATTCTGCTTGAAAAATAAATGAGCAACTCCAAGAAATGTAAGAACAAAATACTGAGAGTCTTGCAACAATTTTTGGGGCTCTCCACTCAAACTATATTAGACTCCCTGCCTCTGTCTGGAGGAGTATAATAAGAAGCTCCATTTTCCTTTATTTGAAAGTAGATATCCATTATTTGATTTAGAACACAATGAGCTATCAATACTGTGCTATAACTGAAATAGCACAAGCAAGCAAAATACATGGTTTTTATTGAGAAATATGAACATGCCATGCAAAAAATTTAAATTAAGCCATTTTGAAACTTAAACCTACAAAATAAACTGAATGCTTAAAAGATTTCTCGTCATTCAAGATCACCAAGATTATGATCTCAGAACAGTGTAGAAAGCCAATGGTAAGTTCTGATAATTTTTCTTGACTTGGGAGTCCTTTTGGATCCAAAATGTTCAAACCCCTGCAACACAATTCAGTTGGAAACTAAGAAGCATTCTTGTCTGTAGTGTAGTAATTAAAAATCACATGCATCATTTATAGATTTACTATTGGTCTTCCCCTCAAAATTCACTCCACACCATTCTATAACCATAGAAATTTGAAAATTTCTAAAATGAAATACCGTTACCCTTAATTCACTATTCTATCCTTCATTTTTAGACAAAGTAATTGCTCAAGCTTTCGGCTCCAAGATCTAATTGCTTGTTTAGGTAATCATTTCAGCAGGGTGAATGTACATTTAAACTACGATAGAGGAAGGATACCCTTTGCTATTTTTGGTTTAAAAGTAATTTTTAGAGGTTGAAACAGAAAACCAAACGTAGGATAAATAAGTCTTAAGAAATGGGTGGCAATCTCCCTTACAGCACGGTTCCTAAGTGTTTTCAGAACCCAAGGAAAGTAATTTCACCAAAACGTCAAAAATGTAATGTAGTTGAAATTACAGGCAGAAAAACTGAAAGTGAAAGAACAAAGGAAGAGTGAGGGAGGAGGTGGCAGAACAAGGTCTTTGACCTGTTCAATGCTTGTTTTATTGTCTTAGTATTAATCAAGCTACACTTACTTGCAGATTCAGGATTCTTAAGGACATTGGATTCCAGTATTAAGCGCAACACTGCGGTTATTAAGAAGCTGAAGCAGATCAATGAGGAGCAGCGTGAATCTTTGATGGATGAGTTAAGAAGTGTCAACTTAAGCAAATTTGTCAGTGAAGCCGTGACTGCAATATGTGATGCCAAACTTAGAAGTTCTGATATACAAGCTGCAGTTCAGGTATGTGCTTTTGCAGTTTTTCACCCTGTTTTCTATGTCATTTGATGTTTTTTCCTAAGAAGCAAGGGGATCCATTGATTAGATATTGTTACTGTGTGAATTTTGTACCAAAGTTAGTTTTCAGTTAGTTCATTCTAGTCTGCTGGCATGTGACAATTGGATGTAGTTGTTTCTGTTCTTTGTAGGGCAAGCAGTAAGTTCAGCCTAGCCAGTTGACATGTGACATTTGGCTGTAACTGTTTTTGTTCCTTGTAGAGCAAGCTACTCTTAGCAATATAATCTTTGTTTGTTGTTATGGGATTTTAATGCAATGACAATTATGATTTTCTTGCTTCAATTCTCCCTCTCCTTTCTCTTCTTTATAAACTCTAATTGTACCTGGAGCTCTAAGATCCTATTGGCATAGTGCTCCATCTTCTTCTTCCTCTGCACTGATATCTTTCTCTCACTCAATGATAAGAAAAACCATACAAATCAAGTCTAATTAAATCTGTCCTAAATTATGGTAACTGTACTGCACAACACTTCCTTTTCTTAAATGTTCTATTAATCAAAGATAAATAATTAATTACATAATTTAGCACACAGATGATTTTTCCGCAGAAATTTTATTTCTATATTAATTTATATAGTGCATATCTTAACTACTTGCTTCTGATATGCTCCATCATTTGCTTCTTTTTGGAAAGATTTGTTCTTTGCTTCATCAAAGGTACAAGGACTTTGCACCAAGCCTGATTCAAGGGCTTCTCAAAATCTTCTCTCCTGGAAAGCCTGGCGATGAATCAGATGCTGATAGAAACTTGAAGGCAATGAAGAAGCGCAGCACCCTGAAACTTCTTATGGAACTTTTCTTTGTCGGAGTTATTGAAGATGGTGGCATTTTTATAAATATCATAAAAGATCTTACCAATGGGGAACAGCTGAAAGATCGGGATGCTGCACAAACAAGTTTGACCCTTCTTTCTAGTTTTGCTCGTCAGGGGAGAATTTTTCTTGGACTCTCTGTTAGTGGGCCGGAAATTCATGAAGAGGTATTTTTTTTATTAATCTCAAGTAGAATATTCTCATGCTTTCTATAGCTTACATTTGTCCTTTTTTCCTTTTAGATTTTGATTGACTTTCAAATTACCTTTAGTCATTTTTCATCAGGATTGCAAGTTTAGCTATAGCTCTCATTTCTATTTTTATATTTCTCTGTATCAATCGAAGAATGTTCCCTGTTACTAGCTGAATTCTATATTATCCTGTACTGACATTCTGATGCAGTTTTTTAAAGGCCTTAACATCACAGCTGATCAGAAGAAAGTTTTCCGGAAAGCATGCTATTCCTTTTATGATGCTGCTGCTGAACTACTTCAGTCTGAGCATTCTGTAAGAGCTTGTGCCTTTTAAAACACAGACACATGTATTAGAGATTTCTGAGAGTAAAATATAGTATGAAACCTGAGAATTGTATTTCTAAAGGTCACTTACAAACAGAAGGTTGTTATGCCCTCTATGATTATTGATAAATTTTTCTTTCTGACAGTCACTTCGATTAATGGAGCATGAAAATTCAAAGATTTTGAATGCAAAAGGAGAACTCAGTGATGAAAATATTGCTTCATATGAAAAGCTTCGTAAATCCTATGATCATTTATACAGAAATGTTTCATCGTAAGTTGTTTTGTTTACTTGGCTATTTCATTGCTGTTCATCGAATATGTTCTCAGTGTATACTGGCTAAATATATTCTTGAAATACTAAGAACCCCATTTATGGTTTACATGTGTAGCTTTACATGCATATTTCAGGCCATCACAAGCATATATGTGTGTTCTTGAAAGCTTTGATCTAGTGAGACATTCAGTCAAGCAAATTTGAGGCAAATCTGGATATAATTATATGTTGGTTAGGTTAGTTCAGGGAGATATCTGTCTTTTAGAAACATAATGCATTTAGGTTCATCGATTCCTATATGTTAACATCTCATTGTCTGAGGTGAGGTCCACCCTCCAGCAAGTGTTTATCTCTCTTGGCCTGCTACCCCAAATTGGTTAAAAAAAGAATTTGTTGCCTTTGTATGATAACTCTGCTTCACTATCCACTGAATTCAGTTATTCTTAAATTCAGTCTGTCACTCTCCTGTCTAATGAACACTAAAAGTTTAATGAATCTTGAGTGAATATTGCTTTGATGTCACTAATTATTCCTTTTTTCTTGGATCCTGTAATTATGATTTTCTCGTAATAGATTAGCAGAAGCACTTGATATGCAGCCTCCTGTTATGCCAGAGGATGGACACACGACTAGGGTTACCAGTGGTGAGGAGGGTATGTCTTCTGCTTCTGGTAAAGATTCTTCTGCTGTTGAACCAATATGGGATGATGAAGATACAAGGACTTTCTATGAATGTTTACCTGATCTTAGGTTTGTACTTCTAAAATACTTCTCTGTAACAAATATATTCGTCCAGTTGATTTCTGTTTAATGTTTTGATGTAATCATGGATTCATGGATGGTTTGAAGTTTTCCTTTTAGTTGGTTCAACAGTGTTTTATTTTATAAGGAACTTTTTCCTGCATTGTTTTCTCTAGAGCGTTTGTTCCTGCTGTGCTTTTGGGAGAAACAGAGCCAAAAAGCAGTGAGCAATCTGCAAAGGGTCAAGACCAACCAACTGTAAGAACTTATTGGTGATTGTTTCTGAACATGCCATAAAATTTAGACAATTTATTTATATCTGGTTGTCCTTGTATTGGAACATATCTTATTGTGTGCATTCTTGTATTTCTCTTTTCTGTCTAATAAAATTCCTTTTCTATTAAAAGAATTTTTCTGTCAATTTAGTCACTGTGCCATATAATTCTCTGAAACAATAATATAAGCATTTACTCATATAACCATCCTGTTGGTGTTTTTTCTTTCCTTACCAACCTTCTGAAACTACTCACTTCAAGATATATGTTTATCTAGGAAATAGTACCTGAATCAGACAAAGGTCAACAGACCACCCATGAAAGTGGAGAGATCTCTACAGAGTCTAATGCTTTGCCAGAGGCAGAAAGCACAGAAAGAGTGAAGGATAAGGAAGAAAAAGACAAGTCTAAAGAATCGGACAGAGAGAAGGAAAAAGAAAAAGATAATGATAAAAAGGGGGAAAATGAAAAGGACAAACTCAGAAGTCTTGAAGGGACAAATTTGGATGCTCTACTGCAGAGGCTTCCTGGCTGTGTGAGCCGGGACCTTATAGATCAATTAACTGTGAGGATACTTTATTTTGCTGTATTACTTATTCTTATGTTCTTTCATTGTATTGTTAATTTTTTTGACATTGTTAACTGTTATGCCTTTTTGTTTAAAACATGTTAGGTTGAGTTCTGTTATCTGAATTCAAAATCAAATCGAAAAAAGCTTGTGAGGGCTTTGTTCAATGTTCCAAGGACATCTCTAGAACTGCTAGCATATTATTCACGCATGGTTGCCACACTCTCAACTTGTATGAAGGATGTCTCCTCCATTCTGTTACAAATGCTGGAGGAGGAATTCAATTTCTTAATAAATAAAAAGGTTATTTTGCACAATTTTACATATATGATTAATATTTTACCCTCTGCTCCAAATTTAGCTGATTACTTTTGTTATCTGTTTTTTGAAATGTCTTTACAGGATCAGATGAACATTGAGACAAAGATAAGGAACATCAGGTTCATTGGAGAACTTTGCAAGTTCAAAATTGCTTCTCCTGGCCTAGTCTTTAGTTGTTTGAAGGTACAATAGATTAATAATCAAATTTTTATAAATGAAGGCCAGATCCTTCCAATTATGATTACAAATTTCTTAATGGTGCAAGTTATGTTTTTGAGGCATTCCTATATTGTCAACGGGGTTCAGTTTTGCCATGATGATATGTTGTGTTTTTTTAGAACTCCCCTTTTATTTATTTTCTGATATGGAATGGAAGTCTAAGGTATTTATAAGTTGTATGATGATTTATACTTTGTTATCCTCCATATTTGATGAAGTTATTAATGACTGCACAAAACCAATAAATAACTTCTCACTTGAAAACTTTGGATTGTCATTTACTTCGACCACACCCCAAATCAATTATTTTCTCTAATATCTTTTTGAAAAGAGGAAAGTATGTTAGTTAGTCACCTGTTCTCAAGCTGCGCTTAACCTTTTATGAGTAATAAACTATGAAAGAGTTATCTGACACTTGCTTTAGTAAACTCGAATAAGTTCTAGAAACATAGCCTTCCAAATGTTGGATAAAAATCTTTTCAATCTGGTTCAGACAAATAATCTCTATCTTGATAATTGACCAAATTAAACAGCTTAGGAATAATTGATCTTGAATTAGTTGAAGATAATACAAAGGAATTAATTGAATTTGAGAGAGTATGTTTCCCTCTCTTAGGATTTCATATCTATAATAATTTTGGATACATCAGATACAATGTATGGGAGGGAAGAGAAGAGAATTCAAAGAGATGCACCTAGGAACTAGGTTCATCACAAAGCACAATAAGTTCTATTTAAGACTATTTATTCTAACAGAATTAATTTGTTTTCTGTTTCCCCCTTTACTTGCTTCAGGTTTAAATCTATTGCACCCTTTCTCTATTTGTTGACAGTCAAAGAGAACGAGTTTATGTAATCTTGATGTGTTTGTATAGTAAATTCAATCCTTGATTGATGTCTTCTTGTCCTTCCAGGCCTGTTTAGATGATTTTACACATCACAACATTGATGTAGCTTGCAATCTTCTTGAAACATGTGGCCGTTTTCTGTATCGGTCTCCAGAAACTAGTATACGAATGGCTAACATGTTGGAGATACTGATGCGCTTGAAAAATGTAAAAAATTTGGATCCGAGACATAGCACTTTAGTGGAGAATGCATACTACCTTTGCAAACCACCAGAAAGATCTGCACGAGTAGCTAAAGTTCGTCCTCCATTGCATCAGGTGAGATTTTTATTTTTCTTTTTTTCTGTTACAAAAGAGTCTCCTACTCAATTAGTATTTTAATGACATCTTCATTGCAGTATATCAGAAAATTACTTTTCTCTGATCTTGACAAGTCTACCATTGAGCATGTGCTGAGGCAACTGCGCAAATTACCATGGAATGAATGTGAAACCTATCTTTTGAAGTGCTTCATGAAGGTCTACAAAGGAAAGTATGGTCAGATCCACCTCATTGCATCTCTTGCTGCTGGATTAAGTCGCTATCATGATGAGTTTGCTGTAGCTATTGTTGATGAGGTATGTTTGATATTACTCTTGATTTGGGGTCTCTTTATTGTACGATAATGCATAGTTTCAGCAATACCTACCCGTTTGTGTGGGAATTTGGTCAGACTGAACAAGGGTTGCCTCAATTTGAATCTACACACTTAATTCAACACATTAACAATAACCAAATTATTTTATTTGTTTAATGATGAAACATTTAATATTTCAAGTTATAGAACAAACAGTATTTCCAAGGCATGAGAGTTTTGCTGAAGATTTAACATTCCAAAAGATTTGAAGTATTGGAGTGACATTCTGACTTTAGATGAGATTTTCAGGTTCTTGAGGAGATTAGAGTTGGGCTGGAGTTAAATGACTATGGTATGCAGCAAAGACGCATTGCTTACATGCGATTCTTAGGGGAGCTTTACAACTATGAGCATGTGGACTCTTCTGTTATTTTTGAGACGCTATATCTCATTCTCGTCTATGGTCATGGGACATCAGAGGTATTGATTTTTCACTATTACCTATTTTTAGGAGCAGAGGGAATTAGTCTTTCACAGTCTTCTGTATTGCTAAAACCTGAAAGGATGTTTCTTTAAAACAAAGGCTTTCACTCAATATGTAACAAAGTTTGTTTATGTGCCTTAAATTTTTCATGAGCTTTCCTTTCCATAGTCAGTATGAAGATTATACACTTCCCTCTTGTGTCATCTATTTTTTTTATCATAAATCCTTACCCATTTAAGTATTACTTTATTTTTAATGACCAATAATTTATTATTCTCTTCGGTAAAAAGTTAAATTTGTTAGAGATATGAGGGAAGATACAATAAAGGGAGGATGATATACTATTCAATTTAGAAGGATTTGAGGATGCAATATCATTGGTTTCATTAGAATTTCATTTGGTCTTGATTAGTTTTGCAATATTTATCACTATTCAACAATCAACAACCAACAACCATAGGTTTCAGGTCTCAGTTAGCTCAACTGGTGAAGTCCTTTGCAGCTTTTGCAACTGCATGTAATAAAATCCCGCCTACACCCATTTCCCTTCATGTTGTGCATGAATAAAAAGAATTATTGCTTCAGTTGTAATGGATTTTGCCAACCAAACTATATATGGACAAGAGAAAAATCATCAATTAAAGCTTACGCTGGTGCTGGCTACACTGATGACTTGATCCTTTTTTATCAAAAGCCAAAACTTTCAACTGAGCATTTTGAATGTTTTTCTTAGATGTTTCTTGTCTCTTGAAGTACACTTTGACATTATCACTTCTCAATTTTAAATTATTTTTCTAAATTTGTTCTTGATCTCATTCAAAAATCAACAAAAATAGACAAAAAGTTAGATCCATCTTTCATTAAGTGTACATAAAAAATATTCAGTCTATAAATGTAACAAAATATCTGAAATTTAAAGATGTTACAATGCTTGGACCCTAATTATTTGTATGATTGGCACTAAACACTAAGTTACATATTTTTCAATTTTTCTTGGGAAAAGCTGACGTAAAATCTTTTCTTAAATGACTTAATTGACAACCTCACGCTTCCAAATTTTTGGGACTTGGAATTGAAGGCTTCAATTTGAACAAACTCAATGGACTGTGAATAAGCTTTGGAGACTTTTAGAAGTATAAGAAATATTTATAGATATTGTCTGAAAATATTTTAGAATATCTTAGATTATCTCTTACAATATATATTTTTATTTTATATTTGCTTTGCTATATTTAATAGTGTATTATTAGTTGTAGAAATATCTGATTAGAATCAGATTATTAGAATATGATATATAGATATATTTATAATGTATTCATTCATTGTCATCAACTTATAAAAATGGACCCTGTCACTCAATTTTAGCATCTCTTTCAACATAGACAAAACAACAGCGCAAGCTGCCGAGGACTGCATTTCAAAATAGTGGAGACCATGATGTTCATGTCGTTACAAAAATATAAGGACTTAGTCAATTGACTTGTATAAGATTAAAAAGAAGGGATAGATAGAACAAAATTTAGATTCAATGAAGGAGAAAAAGAAACTTGTATGCAAAAGAAACTTGGAGATGTCATAGAACATAGATCCGAGAAGAAGAGATCAAGAAAGAGGGTGTAAAAGGAATATCCATTTCCCAACAGTATGCAAAAGGGAAATGTTATGGCTTGGAATAGATTGCCAACTAGTATGCAATAGTGAAAAAATAATGCTTGGACTAGATCAACAATGCTTCAACAAATACTGCAGTGGTGGATCATGCGTCCACAGAAAATGATTGGCACTTGAGCTGTTAGTGTGTGTGTGAGTCTGATTATGGATCAAGGAACAAGCGTGAAAGTGTGCGTGGGCTGGATTGAGCTTGACAAGTCACATGTGAACCACAGATGTCAAACATCAGTGTGTAGCGACCACCTTCCATTCTGCTATAGCAGGATAGTGGTAGCGGATGATTGCTATTTTGACCCTTAAGTGGACTTATATTGCATTATATACAATGTGCTTAAAAATAATAAAAAAATGCCTAAAATTAAAATCATATTCTCATTAAGTTTCATGCGCGAGTAAGCCAAAGGAAAAGTTATAAAACATGTTACCATGTCTAAACTAGTAAAATAGAAAGAAGAGGTTGGCCGAACGGGTTGAGTGGCAGAGGGTGGTTGATCAGGTGAAGCCATTGCAGCTGAACAGAAAAGAAAGAAGAGAGAATTGTGAAGTTTTTTGTCGGATGTTGCAGGTTAAGTTGATAGTGCCGCCAGAAGCATCAGTGGAAAACCTCATTGGAATACTGAGGCTGAATGCGGGAAGATGAGAGGCAGATGGAGGGAGGGAAGGGCTGATTTCCAAAAGAGGGGAGTGAAAATCGTGGGTTATAGGTTAAAATAGAAAGTTTCCCTTTTACCTTCAATAAAAAAACACAACACCTATTGACTACTCTGCCTTGAATTTGTCATAGAAATGATTGCCAGCAGGTGGGATATATATATATATATATATATATATATATATATATATATATATATATATATATATATATGCAGCTTTCTAATAGCTGAACAAGGGATATTAAACTATTTTAACATATGTAATATGAATTACCCTTTTTCTCTAGGCCTGTTAATGATATTTCTCATGGCATTCAATTGTAGATCTTTTCCTGATCTATGAATGTGATTTGATTTTGCTTTTTCCTTTGTATATTCCTATCAAGCCTACACACACACACTCCATTATTGTTGAATTGGTAAAAAACCAATTTGGTCCTCTGATGATATATATGTTTCTTGTCTTATTCCACCCTTAAACTACTTTTTCCTGTTTTGTAATATGATTCGTGAGCTTGATGTCTTCGAAATGTGCACTACTTAGTATGTCATTTACTCTGTTTATATCAAACTGCTTCTCTTCCTTCATTATTCGGCACTTTCATAGATCTTATCTTCTATTTGGACTGAGTAAGTGCAACTATACCCGGTAAACATTTCCAAACTTAAATGGGTATACGTTTTGATGCGTTGTCATTATTATTCATCTACTGCTTCGTTTACCTCATTTTACTGAACAACTTTGTTGCTAAAAAAAATTAGCTGTCAACATGTGGCTTGAATCTAGACATGTTTCAATGTTTTTTGTTGACTCAGTTTACTTATTTTTGTGTGTGAGCCTTCTTGTGATTATGGAATCTGTTCTTTAATCTTATCAGCAAGATGTACTTGATCCACCGGAAGATTGTTTTCGCATAAGGTTGATCATTACTCTACTTGAAACTTGTGGGCATTACTTTGATCGTGGCTCTTCTAAGAGGAAACTTGATCGGTTCCTAATACACTTCCAGAGGTATATTTTAAGCAAAGGGGCACTACCTCTGGACATTGAATTTGACTTACAGGTCAGTCAGGCTGCCCTTTTCTTAATTGTATTTCATTATTTGGGTATGGTTAATATGCTGATTTGTTTGTTTATTTATTTGATTTAGCCATAGTTTTTTGTTTTATCCTGTAAATGCTGGGCTACTATACTAATGCTGTAGATATGGATTTGTTTTAGTGGCCTTATATCTACTTATTTGGAAATTGCAGCTAACATCTGGATATTTAGAATTTTGATGAGTAGAAGATTTGGTAGCTTTACACTTTCATAGCTGCTTTCTTGAATTTTATTATTATTTTTGATTTGATACTTTTGGATAACTAATTGTTCTTTATTCTAATGTTTTGTGAAATGTATATTGGTTTTCTTGTTTATTCTTGCTTTTAATGGTCAGTAACATCATCTGCGTGCATGACCACACTGTGGAATACCTTTCAAAGGTGGAATTAGTATCAATGAGATCTGTTTATATGACTAGCATGTTGTACTACCCCGTTGGCTTTAACCTGAATTCCAAATTGGCAAATTCTTGATTTTCAATGAATTATTCTGTTCATAATTTGTCCCCTTATAAGTTATATCAATGTTTGTATTTGCAGCAAATAAAAGCAATGCATTTATTGAGATGAGAGAATGTGATTATTTTAATAAAAATGTTTCGAGTAACACACTGATATTCTTAATTTATATGAAAAAACCTTAAACTGCAGTCATTTTGGAACTGAGGTAGTCTTATTTTGACAATTTCCGACAATTGGATAAGGTTACATCAGTGCTGATGTTTGGAATAAAAACTGAATTTGCATGTTATGCCTGTCTTGGAAAACTAAATAGTTTTATAAGAGAATGCTAGCTGCCAAAATTTACCCTATACCTCATCGTCTCTTCATATTATAATGCCCATCGACTCAAGTATTCCTTTTAGAATTGTTTATTTATTTGTAGATTTCGAAAACTATCCCACTAACTACAAGGTGGCATTTCCATGCTAACTTCGTTCCTTTAGTAAAATCATTTTAAGTTAACTTTTGTCATGATAAATGGTATATGTATCTTTGTTGTGTTGCATTTAATATTTTTGTTCATTATCTGTTGTGGCAGGATCTGTTTGCCGACTTACGACCCAATATGGTTCGTTACACTTCTATTGAGGAAGTGAATACAGCTCTAGTAGAACTGGAGGAACATGATCGGATAGTTTCTGCTGATAAGGCTAGTGGTGAAAAACATTCTGACAATGAGAAGCCTTCGAGTAGGACCATTTCCACTATTACTGTGGTTGGCAATGGACAGAGCATTGATAATGGCACGGAGGAAAATGGAGTGCAAGATGATGTTAATGACAGTGAGACTGATTCAGGGAGTGACATAATTGATGTAGAGGGTCATGATGATGAAGAGTTGGATGAGGAGAATCATGATGATGGCTGTGAAACTGAGGATGATGACGATGACGATGACGATGGACCTGGACCTGCCTCCGATGAGGAGGATGAAGTGCACGTGAGACAAAAGGTGACGGAGGTGGACCCTCTGGAAGAAGCTGATTTTGATCAGGAGCTCAAGGCTGTAGTGCAGGCAAGTATTTGCATAATTTATTGCATGTGCTGCTCCTTCTACATTTCTGCAAAAGTTTATGCTTCCTTTATGAATTTTATTTTATTTTTCCAGGAATTTGACTGCTATACTATTATGATAAAGAAAAACTAAACCAATTCCCTCTAATTGAATAGCACCTGGAATTAAAAAGATTAGGAAAAGGAAAACTGGAGAACCGATAGATGAATTTATTCATATTTGTTTGGATATTAGATTAGGATTATAACTTCATTAGTAGACTATCATAATTATTAAGCTGGTCGTGAACTAGTTGAGCTGCACTTGTACAGAGTTTATATTTTTTTTTTTATGATATGATATCACAATGAGGATGGGCTTTGGCACAAAAGTAATGTCACTACTTTTTGACTTAGAAGTCACATGTTCAATTTTTGGAAATAGTCTCATCACTTGTTGGGGGTAAGTCTCAAACCTTTTCATTGTTTCACTAGGTGGGAGACCTGTGCACTGATTTGCACTTTTATATCTCAATTATTTGGAGATTTTATTCTTTCAAATATATTCTGTCTTTTCTGAGCTCTTTTCCATCCAATCCCTAAATTTCAACAATCTTTTGTAATTTCAAATATATTTTGTCTTGTTTAGCTATGTCTGGCTGCATTTCTAATTTTTCAGAGTAATTGCTTCATATATTTTGTAGGAGAGTATGGAACAGAGAAGGCAGGAACTACGGGGTCGTCCTACATTGAACATGATGATTCCAATGAATGTCTTTGAGGGATCTACAAAGGATCACCACGGGAGGGGAGTTAGTGGGGAAAGTGGTGATGAGGCACTAGATGAGGATACTGGTGGAAACAAAGAGGTTCAGGTGAGAGTTCTAGTGAAGCGAGGAAACAAGCAGCAAACAAAACAGATGTTCATCCCACGGAATTCCTCACTAGTGCAGAGTACAAAACAGAAAGAAGCAGCCGAGCTTCAAGAGAAAGAAGACATCAAGAGACTTGTTTTGGAGTATAATGACAGAGAAGAGGAGGAGCTTAATGGATTAGGAACCCAGCCAGCAAACTGGATGCAGAGTGTAGGTAACAAGACTGGTGGCCGTGGTAGCACTTTGGAAGGAAACAGTGGCAGGGGTAGTGGATCAAGACATCGACATCATAACTATTCTGGCAGTGGAACATATTATAGCAGAAGAAAGTGAATACAGAAGGCAGATATTTGGTGCCTTCTTTTTCCTCTCTGCATGACAAATATCTGGAAACAAAGTTCATCCGATATTCCTTAGTATGGCCTAGCCTTGTCTTTCGCCTCTTCCCTATTTATTAGCAAAAAATTAATGGCAAAGGCTAGTTATCACTTATCTTGCTGGTGAGTGGTGGTTTGAACAGCGTGTTGGAGATGCAGGGATTGTAGAGATGTACACACTGATGATAAGTGAGATCCAGGATGTAAGAGTGTGGTTTGCCTGCATTCATGTCGCAAATGGATCGCGACCTCCAAGCTTCTTGTATAGCTATCTGTATGGAGCTAAAAATCAGTGTTTGGTTTTGGTGGTTTCATTTCAAGTCAGCCAGAGGTTGAGTTATATCTTATGTGAAGAAAGAATATAGGCAAAAGAAAATGGTGTTGATGCTTTGTTAACGTATACCAAAAACCATGTCAATCAGTGCAAGAATCGACCTCACTTTAGACATTTGGATTGCATATTATCATTTTTCTTGTAGAAACAACTTCTATCATGAGGTTTGGTACACCAAGAATATTCGCTATTCATGCATGAAGCCTAGACGTTGATGGGGGGTATTCATTAGTTGGGTTGCTTAAATTTTACCTATAATATGAAATCCAAATGAGTATTTAGTTGGGTTAATTGTGTTTGTGTTATCCTATTAAAAGTAATTTGCATTTTGACCTTTTATTTTCACATGTTAATTATTGAATTTTGTTACGAAATTTCATCAATAATTTTAGATGATAGATAGTTAAAGAGGAGATCAATCAAGTTACTCTAGACAAACCTGTGGTAGAAGGAATTTTTTATATATGAAAATTATTGTTAAGAATTATGAATTATAGGAATGATTATATTTTGTCTGGATGGCGAAAGTCATTGAGAATATTTATATTAGCATTAAAATAAAAAGGTAATGTATTATTTTATCGAAATATTTAATTTGTTATCATATTAAGTTTAATACAAGTAATCTCGCAAATATTTTTGGCAAAATATTTATTTTTATTTGGTAAGTTAGTTTTTTCAAAAGATGTTTATTTGGAAAATTAAACTAAAAATTATTTTGGAAATGTACCTCTCCATATTTAGATTTTTAAGATTTAAGATCATTGGATAACTACGTGTGTAACAAACTTCTTGCATTGGTTTCTTTTCAATAATCTTTTACTTTATTTTATTATGACTACTAATATAACCTTCACATTACAAGGATAACTCTCATTCCAACTCAATTCTTTTGTTAAACATAACATTTTTGTTACTCTTCTGCAACAAATTTACAAATATTAACCAAGTGAGACACATTAGATCAGTTTTAAAGTGTCAAAGAAATTAACTAAATAACTTTATTCTAGAAAAAAAAAGATCCAAATCAATTCAAAAATATTTATTTTAATCTATTATCAATTTTTCGGATAGGGTTTTAATTATTTTATTTTTATCAGTTCTGTACTGAACATTCCTAATATGTATTATCTTAACTATCAGGACTAAACTGTCTCATTCTATATACTTTTATGTTCATTTCAAAATCTATTCCAATTATCTATTATGCCTAAAATAAGAAGAAAAAAATTTAATGTAATTCACAGAGTGACCTTTAATCCTTAAAATGACCTTAGACATTATTCTTGGGTGAAACTACTCATGTTAGTTATATAAACTGTGTGGACTAAATATTTTATAATTTAATATAGAAACAAAACAATTTTTTTCTTTATAATAGCATTTCAAACTCTATTTCAATTATCTATTATGCTTAAAATAAGAAAAAAAACTTAATGTAATTCACAGAGTGTGACCTTTACTCCTTAAAATGACCCTAGTTTGAGACATTTTTGGGTGAAACCACTCATATTAGTTATATAAACTGTGTGTACTAAATATTTTATAATTTAATTTAGAAATAAAACAATTTTTTTTTATAATAGTGAATCCGATTTCTATTAAAAATCACAAACTCAATAAATATAAATGAAAACAAAATGACTAGAATTGAACTGTGGGATAAATGTTAACTTTTTTTCTCTCTCCAATAAACTTAACTTTATTATTTGTTATACAAAAATTTCTTTTATCTTATAAATCAAATTAAATAATATAAATAAATAATTATATTATGCCATTTTGTTTTATGAAAGAAATAGGGTGTTACATAGCGGCTATTAAGACATTATCCATTATCCATTCCTCCAAATCATATAATGCCACGTCGGAATAACGAATCTTTGGTCATCTCACTTTGGCCTTCTGAGACCACAAATTCCTCATGTGGCTGCCATTAGATACATCATAGTCAGAGAAGAAAGCCACAAAACATTTCAAGAAAAAGGAGACTCAGAGAGAAGAAACCAAACATATTTTCATTTTCCTCTTCTTAGTTTTAACAAATGGCAACCACTGCAATCACCACTCTTCCCCAATTCACTGGTCTCAGACCCCAATTCTCAGCTGCCCCTGTGCAGAACTTGGTCAGCACATCTTATATTTACAAATTTACCATGTTTTATTTAGTATACATATATCATCTTCTTGTTTCTGCTCTTATAATTTGGATTTTCAGCTGAGAGATTTCAGTTTTGTTTCTCTACTTAGGTTTCAAAATACATTTATAGATATTAATTTGATGTTTTAAAATATATAAAATTTTCAATTGTAATGTGATTGTGATAACTGGGTATGTTCACAGGTTGCTGTCCAACCCTTGAGGCGCAAGGGAAAGGGTGGTTTGGGAGTTCGATGTGACTACATTGGTTCATCCACTAATCTGGTAGGATCTTATGGATTTGTTTCATTACAAAGCCTAGCTTAATAGATAAAAGCTCAGTTTTTTAGAAGGGTACAAAGAAATTCTTGTTAATACATACCTCAATCATGTGAATTGCTTGGTGGATCTGCATAATGGTGCTAATAATCATACTGTTTCTTGTTCAAATGAATGAGAAAGAAGTGAGGGAGAACATTCATTAAGTCTAATTTAGTTTTCTAATTTTAAAAATACGTAATTCTAATGTTTTTAACTAAATTTTGTTAAAAATTTATTCGAAGTCAAAACGTGTTTTATAATTCTATTTGAGTTATTTATATTGTTTGATAAATTTTCACTTCGATGTTAAACGAGATACAGAAATCATTGGTTTGAAATGATTGATAATTGAGATTGTTGAAATGTTGAACAGATCATGGTGGCTTCTACAAGCCTGATGCTGTTTGCTGGAAGGTTTGGATTGGCTCCATCAGCAAACAGGAAAGCGACTGCAGGGCTAAAGCTGGAGGTGAGGGACTCAGGGTTGCAGACTGGTGATCCTGCTGGTTTCACTCTTGCAGACACCTTGGCCTGTGGTACTGTTGGCCACATCATTGGGGTTGGGATTGTTCTTGGTCTCAAGAACATTGGTGCAATTTAAACATTCCCTTCACTGAATCTGTAATCAATTACTCATCTACTTTATTTTCCCTCTTTCTTCTTTCTCAACCTTAACTTCATCTTCTGCTTATCCTCTCCCTTCTAAACGCACCAAAATATAGCTGTGATGAAATTCATAGGCACTCCCTTCGATACAAACATAATAACGTAAAAAAAAAACCCACAACTAAGAGAGAAAAGCAGTACATTTAAAAGAAAAAAATAAAAGCTTCTTACATATTTTTCATATGCGTGTTTTTTTTTTTCATATGCATAAATCTAAGAACCAGAAGCTTACTGAACTTGAACTCCTAACACTTGGTGCCAACACAATGGTAACACATTCTTACATGGGACAATGATTTGATGTTATTGTATTTCAAGAAGGAGAGACCTTATTTGAAGTGTTACCCACAAAACTTGTACAAAAGTTTAGTTAGTATATTATTGAAAATAAGTAAATGATACTATAGTACACAATTGTCACTTCAGATGTCTGTGTGCCCGAGTTTCAAGGACCATAAAAACTTTAATTAAGAATATCTGATGTTTGAAGTTCAACCAGAAAAACTTAACAACCATAAACTAAGGTTTCTGTTAAATAAGAAATCTGCATCCTCTGTGAAGTAATGCTTTCAAACTCGGGTTTTCCCCTTTGTCAAAAAACTTAAAATACACATTAAAAAGCTACGTTTTTATTTGCTACATCAAGTAATAATTTAGAGAAACAGCAGCTGATTGTCATGTACCAGCTTCTGTAGATTGTTGTCTTACTCTTCATCTGCACTCCTTATAAATTGATCCCAACCACTGCTGCCCGCACTCGTATCCAAGTAATCAAAAGGAACTGCTGTTTTCAGGCCTGGCCTAACAGCGCAACGATCTTCCACAATTCTAAACTCCACATCATTTCCTTCACTATGAATACTCTCTAATTCATCCCATGCAAACAACAAGGGCAATGTAAAGGCACCCCAAGGGTTGAAATCCACAATCTTAACTCTCTCATCCATTGTGATATAAACATCAAATGTGTAGTTTTCTGACTCAAATTTAGACCTCACATGACTGTTAAAAAATGCTAGGATCAATGAAAGGAGATCATTCTTCTTTTCAAGCAAAATAGAATAAAAAGTAGTAACCTCACGTTGAGAAATTCCAATTAACTTCTGATCTCGTAAGAAACATCGAAATTCCATGTCTGTATGAAGAGATGGATACCATTTACGGAGTGCAAGAAAGAAATTATGGGGCCTTGTTGAAGATTTATCCTGGCATGAATCATACGCATGGCACAAGTCATGGACCAATGAGTCATATGCTCGAAATAAAAGTGCAATCTCACTGAAACTGGCGCACCGAAGGCTACCCGCGGTACTTATCCATGCTGAATCTTTTGGAGCACTCCAATTCAGTTTGGGAAAGACTGCACCCCCAAGGGACAATAGATTCCTTAATTTTCAATTCAAGTTCTGGAAACGAAGGTGGGGGAGAATCTTCTGCTTCATCTCCAGATCCCTCTGAAACCTGAAAATCTTCTTCCTCATTTGGATTATGAACTTTATTGGGTAATGCATATTCATTTAAGACAGAAGCAGGTAAGAGGAAGGGCCCAGAGTCATCAAGAAGGTACTGAATAAATGACTCGGGGAGTTGATGAATTACAGTCTTGATGGATACAGATTTGAACTTTGGATACCACTCTTGAATCTGACATCGATTCACCTTTTTCACTATCATATTCTGTAACCGAAGTTTCTCTACCAAAAACAACCTGTTGAAGTACCTATTCTTCAACAATCAGTATCTGCTATTCAGTAACCATAAGTATAAGAGATCAATTGGGTGACTCGAGAAAAAAACATGCAGAGTAGCTTATATATTAGATAAGAACAGTGAACGATAACTGGAGGGTTTTGATTGGACCAGTGGAGGATATAGATAATAAAGTCACCATTGAGAAGGCAGGAAAGTCTGAGTAAATGTAGGATAGAAGCACTGCATTGAGATTATGCTGTAGCTTTTTCAGTTGCTTTCTTTGTATTCATACACCACTATCTTAATAATACGCCTTAAATTTCATACCCTCTTCTCCAAGAATACGTGGTAAACTTGATTTTCAATAAATATGAACTATTAAACAGTCTCCCTACCTAGACAACCCTCCTTGCAGCAGAGATAAAAATACACGCATATTGTTGAGTTGAGATAGAATAAAATAGAGGTTTGGACTTAAGGAAAATTACCTCTTAAAGGACAAATATGATGGGCCACGTTAGTTGTGCTCAATTTCTTGTTTGGCTTGTTTATGAAATGCTTCATCACCAAAATAGATGCAGAGTCACTTCCTCTCCATCAACTACAACAAATAATATAAATTAATGTAAGAAAATGTGTTCCAACCTAAGCAAAATATAAAGCATATCTTAGAAAGTAACAAAGATTTGTGTAAACTAAGGTATAGCTGATTAACACAACTAACAGCTATTTTTGATGTATAACAATTGCAAACTGTTCTGTTGGAGGAAAATGGAGAAGACAGGAAGGCATATCTACACGTTGTAATTGTAAGCTATTTAATACAGTTTTTAGGAGCAGAATGAAAGAGAGAAGAATCCCTGCTTGGTCAATTTCAAAGAATGATAAACAGTGGTCTTTTTTTTTTTTTTTTTTTTTAATTGCCCTTACAGTTATTGCTGGTCTTTTTGCAGTATGCACACTTTAACTAAAAGAAGAATATGCCGCTGATAATTCTCCCATCTCAGCATGCCCTAAGCTATATTGCAAGGACATACAAGTACAACAGTCAAACCAAAGTCAACAAAATTCCAAGACTTCGATATGAATCTACTTATACTTGAACATAACAAAAATTTCTGTTAAATGGTAAATGCAAATAGAGATTGGAGTGCATAAATTCAACAAAAAAACTAAAAGAGAAGAAGGGGAATTATGTTCGACAAGTCATCAATGTTGGTTACAAAGAATTTGATAAAAAGGAAGGTCGAAGTAACAAGAATGATTGAAATAATTTACCCAATCATGAAGCTCATAAACTATGTGGGTGACAATTCTCAAGTAAATACTAGATTCAGGTTAGACTATTGGAAACCTTCGAAGAATAATTCTAACGTAATAACTACTTGCTTAAGAGATAACTTAAAGCATACTCATACGTTTGGATAGAAGTTATCTCAAAATGATTAGTTGCATCAAGTATTTGCTATGACTATAACTGAGAATACGAAAGAAATCAATCATTCTTATTTCAATGCCTGCCCATGATTTGAGGGTGCAACGGAAGGTATGGTTGAGGAATATAACCCTGTTTTCTCAACTCAGGAAGGAGACTCTTCAGAATCAAATAGATCTCAACAGATTTTGGGTGATTTCCATCAGCAGCAGAAAACATATGAGTTCTCCCATTAACATCAATCCAGCTGTATCCAGGTATCTTCTGAACTCCTTTCTCCTTCATTAAACTTCTAATTTTAAGAACACTTGCCCATTCACCAGCATCAGCATGTACATTAGAAAGCAATACATAGTATCCAGAATTATTTGGGTCCAGATCTACAAGATGCCTTGAAGCTAGTTTAGCTAACTCCACATTGCCATGGAGCCGGCAAGCTCCTAGCAATGTCCCCCAAACACCAGCATCTGGAGTGAATGGCATGCTCTTCATGGTATCAAATGCTTCTTGCAAACGGCCAGCACGACCATACAAATCTACCATGCATGCATAGTGCTCCATCCTAGCACTGATACCATATTCTGTAGTCATGCAACGAAAGTAGTGTATGCCTTCATCAACTAAGCCTGCATGGCCACAAGCAGAAAGTATGACAAGAAAAGTAACATGGTCAGGGTGAATCCCAGCTCCTAACATCTCATGGAATAGTTCAAGGCACTCTCTAGGGAAACCATGGTTTCCATAGGCAGCAATGATACTGTTCCATGAAACTTCATTCTTCCCATCCATCAGGTCAAACACACATCGAGCCAACGCTAGTTTTCCACATTTAGAATACATGTCTATCAGTGCACTTGCAACAAAAGTGTCAAAACTAAATGCATTTCTTATCACATAGGCATGCATCTCTTTCCCATAATAGAGTGCTGGTAAATTTGAAGCAGCAGAGAGAGCAGATGATAGGCTCACAGTATCATACTTGGCTCCACTAATTCCCATTTGGCGAAAGAGAGCAATGGCCATTTCTGGTTTTCCATTTTGTGAGAAGCTTGAAAGCATTGAGTTCCAACATACACTATCTTTTTCGGACATTCTTCTAAAAAATTCATAAGCAAGATCCACTCTTCCACATTTTGCATACATATCCGTGATGGCAGATCCCACATTAACTATATTCTCTAGTCGTTTCTTTAGAATGTCACAATGCAACTCCTTCCCTAATTTTGTAGCAGCCATTGCAGCACAAGCTGGCAGAACACTAGCCATGGTTAGGCAATTAGGAACCATTCCCTCTTTAATTAACCACCGAAAAATGTTTATAGCATCCCTATTCAGCCCATTAAGAACATAACCTGATATCATAGCAGTGCACACTGCAACATCAACCAAAGTATTCTGCTGGAAAATATTGTATGCCATCTTTACATCTCCACCCTTGAAGTATATGTCAATAAGAGCACTCTTCAAATAGACATCAAAAGGCACCCTATGTCGCACAATGTAACCATGAGCTTCCTTACAATGTTTGAGACTCCCGGTTCTAAGGATAGAAGGAAGGAAACTTGCAAAAGTGACCGCATCTGGTTTGACACCGGCAGAGATCATTGCATTAAACAAAGGTGCAGCCTCATCTGAAAACCCATTTTGTACATATCCAGCAATCAACCCATTCCAACTTACCGTATCAGTTTGTGACATTGTATTAAATAACTTGCGAGCATCTAAAAGGTTCCCGCATTTTGAATACATGGCAACCAGTGTGTTTGCTACCTGTGGATCAAACTCAAATCCACTACCAATAACAAGACCATGAAGCTGAGTACCAACACAAAAATTCCCTTTCATAGCACATATAGACAAAATACAAGTATATGTCACTGAATTAAGCCTACTATAAGAGGTCCTCATGTCAAGAAAAGTCCCTATTGCATTTTCAAAATTTCCAATTTTGACATAACCATGAAGCATCACATTCCACAAAATGGTGTCTCTCAGGGGCAATTCATCAAACACAAGTCGTGCATCATGAATATAACCATTGTCTGCATACAACTTGATCAAAGCACTGCCGACAAACAAGTCCACATGAAATCCCATCAATCGAGCCATATTATGAACCACCATACACAACGGCACATTATTCAAACCACCACAAGCTTTAATCACATAAGGGAATGTGTATTTGTCAGGTGAAACTTTACTACCCAACATCTTGAAGTAAAACAACAACGCAAAATCAAACCACCCCAACATGTAAAGCCCTCTCATCATCCAATTCCAAGGAAGAGCGTAGCACAATTCAAGCCTGAAGAACAAGTTTCCTGCATCCTTGATTCTACCACAAAGAACATACAGGCCCAAAATTCTGGAACTCAGTGAGCAAATATCATTCATGCCACCAACAACGACTTGCGTGTGAACTTGTCTAACTTGTTGAAGCAAAGAAGCATCTGAACAGGCCCGGAACAAAGATTCCAAATGGGTTGTGAGAGAATCTTGGGTCTCCAAGGCCAAAAGATGTGATTTTGATACAACATTGTTGCCTATGTTTGTTGCTGTATGCATGAATTTGGACCTTGAAATTGCGAGTCTAAACATAGAGCATAGATTTTGAGATAACATTGTTGCCTATGTTTGTTGCTGTGTGCATGAATTTGGACCTTGAAATTGAGTCTAGACATAAAGCATATATTGAATCTTGGATACCACTCTTGAATCTGACATCGATTCACCTCTTCCACTATCATATTCTGTAACAGTAGTTTATCTACCAAATATAACCTGTTGAAATCCCTCTTCTTCAACAATATCTGGTATTTAGTAACCATAAGTATAAGAGATCAATTGGGTTGCTTAAGAAAAAAGAACATGCAGATTATATTAGATTAGATATTACACAAAAACAGCGAATGATAGTTGGATGGTTTTGATTGGACCAGTGGAGGATATAGATAATAAAGTCACCATTGAGAAGGCAGGAAAATCTGAGTGAATACAGGATAGAAACACTGATTGAGAAACTTCTAATGACACTAAAGCTAGTTGGGATAAAAGCACTGCATTGAGATTATGCTGTAGCTTTTTCAGTTGCTTTCTTTATATTCATGCACCAAGACTATCTTAATACTCCTTAAATTTCATACCTTCTTGTCCCAAATAAATGATAAACTTGATTTTCGAAAACATGAACTATTAAATTGTCTCCCTAGACAGACAGCCCTTCTTGCAGCAGACATAAAACTAGGCATATGTAACCACGTACAGACTAAATCCATAAGTAACTGAGTACACACAGATCAAAATCCATAGGTAAGATCCGTATATCATTATGCACAAATTATAATCTGTCAATTACCTACATAAACATTTTCTTAAAATTGGTGTCTTTTTCCTGGAATTATTGCTGAAATAATTGACCATATAAAGAAGTCAATTTAGGGTGGCCATTTAGAGGCATACTTCAACTATGTTGCCAAAGGACTAGAGTGAGTTTAGAGACTCTACACATAACACTATTGATTATTAAAATCAATGCATAGAAGGGGGAATTTGGTTCCTAAATTTAATTTACAATAATAATTTTATTATGTGACCGGAACATTACTATTGGATTTGAAGGTCGAAATTAAACAGTCACATTTGGTTTCAATTTCTATTTAACAAAATGCATTACTATTGAAATTGCACAAACGAGAAACTATTGAAATCCTTAGCAGGTTCTGTTAACTACCATAAGGGAATAAAATTAAAAAGACATACACATAATATTTCTATATTATATTAATTTGAGAATTTAAGGTCCAGATGTTCTAGTATTGAGATACAATCTCTCCAGTCCAATTATGAACATATCATATTTCCTAGTTGAATTGTTTAAGAGCATATTTACTATATTAGGTCCAATATGAAAGAATCATAAATAGTTTTGTAAAGTTAATAACAAAACAAAAATAATCCCTACTCTAGATTAGATATATTTCAGTACTTGAGTTGGAAAGAAGCTTGGTACAATTTCAATTGGTCAAAAAGTGTTCCAGTCTCAATTTGAAGGGACTGAATTTGTACTCAAGTTCCTGTATATATTGAGTCTTTCTTTGTTTTGAACGCAAGTTAGATGGTTGATTAACTACTATTATATACAAAACAATAATACTTGTTTAGAATAACTAAAGAAATGCATAGCAACTACTGAGTTACCCAGACTAAAAGTTAATGAAACTAGAAAGTAATATGTTTGCCATCCTGTATGTTCGACACTCCTAAAAGTAAAATGGCATATTACTACAAATTAAATTTCCCAAAGAAAAAAAAAAGGATGTACTTGAGACTGAGACTTTAAAATATGAGTAGTGGACAACAGTACCACTCTCTTCCTCTTCTATTTATAGTGAAGCAAGCACGTACATATGAAAAGATATGAAAAGACTACTCTAAGATACTAGGCA
>Ga0214543_1004739_pt1 | contig 25602 bp, 10 predicted proteins | sample CNSS2metaG_FD_160094 | JGI IMG/M metagenome (GOLD analysis project Ga0214543, IMG submission 160094) | Root nodule microbial communities from cowpea collected in UCLA plant growth center, Los Angeles, California, USA - CNSS2 | ecosystem: Host-associated > Plants > Roots > Nodule | place: USA... | reverse complement strand
ATATTAGATTGAAACATGAGTGCCCTGGCCACATTAAGAATGTGTTGATGTTTTCTTTCAACACGTCCATTTTGTTGAGGGGTATAAACACAACTTGTTTGATGTAAAATTCCTTTTGATGAAAAAAAATCTTTTTGGAGAAATTCTGGTCCATTGTCAGACCGAATACACTTTATGGTGGTTTGGAATTGGTTTTTAATCAAAGTAACAACATTTTGGATGTGCATTTGGACCTCCCCTTTTGATTTTAACAAAACAACCCATGTTTAGCGGCTAAAGTCATCAAAAATAGTTAAAAAATATTTATGGTCATGAATAAAGAGTTTGGCAAATGGTCCCCAAATATCCATATGCACTAAATCAAAGGATTTGCAAGATCTATTAAAACTTGGAGAATATGACAAACGTTTTTGTTTAGCTAAATGGCAAATATCACAATTGTCATCAACATGCTTAGAAATGAAAGGAAAGTTCATATGCAAAATATTGAGACGATTTTCGGAAAGGTATCCTAGTCTATAATGCCAAAGGTTGGTGTTGGTAATTGGAGGGATGGTGAAATTATTGATGGAGGAGACTTTAGGAGATGTCTGACTCTTGATAATGTCCAAGTGATAAAGGCCTTGTTTTAATTTACCCAAACCAATCATCTTCAAAGATCTCATCTCCTGTATGTAACAATTGACATCAGAAAAGGTTAAAAAATAATTGAGACAAGAAATGAGTTTGGAAATTGATAGTAAATTAAAAGTAAAATCAGAAACGTAAAGGACATCATGAAGAACAAATTTAGGGGAGAATTGAACTGAACCAGAGAAATGTGAAAAAACAACATTTCCATTGGGTAATTCTATTTGGACAGGTTTGATTTTAGAGTAATGAAGAAAAAGGTTCAAAGAGGAGGCAATATGATCAGTTGCCCTAGAATCAATAATCCATGAAATGTTGTTTGGTGAGTGTGTGACAGGTGAGTCTGTGACAGGGACGGTGTGTGTGTTGGACAAAAAGTGATAATTATGTGGTTGTGTGAGTGAGGTGGTGCAAAAAACAAACGAAGTACCAGACTTAGGGTTATAAAATAATTGTGGGCTTTGTTGAGTGACTTGAGTGAGGTTGGCCCGTGATGGTTGGACAGAGCTTGTACCATCTGTATCAAGAGGTTGTGACTGCAGGAGGTTGATTAGGGTTTGATATTGGGCCTGGGTCATGTGAAATCCAAAACCAGAGGAAGATCCAGCGAAAGTATTGGAGCCATGATTGCTGACCTCTTGAGCGACATTATTCACAGAGACAGTACCATCACGTGGATTGAAGCGAGGATGACCTGGGTATCGTGGATGACCTGGTGGATAATCGTGTTTAGCATAACACGTCTTAACGGTGTGACCAGTGCGGTGACAGTACGCACACTTCTTGTTGGAAGTATTGCGCATGTGAGCACTTGGGGAAACGCCGAGAGGGCCACCACTGCCACCACCGCGTCCCTTTCCAGAAGACGTGGACCCCGAGTTGACAAAAATATTTGATTCTTCTGCGATAGGGGGAAGAGAGTGTTAGCGCTCTTGTTGCACAACCATGGAAAACACGCGAGAAATCGGAGGCAAAGGGTCCATGAGTAAGATTTGGGAACGAACGACAGAAAACCCATTCGCCAGTCCTTTGAGAAAACGAATAATAAAATCCTGTTGGTGATAGGTCTTGGCAGAACATTCGCATTCAGGGAATGGGCGATAATTATCAAGTTCTTCCCAATGAGATTTGAGAGAAGTGTAGTATTCGAAGACAGAAAGTGAACTTCGGACATGATAAAAGGGGAAGGTATTAGCAGAGCTCCAAGAGGAGCTCTGATACCATAAAAGAAAAATAGCCAAAAGCAGTAAAGGCTTGAACAGAGAGAAAAAGAGAGAATGATTTTTCTTATTTTGTGATCTTGACAATAGCAATGACAGTGAATATATACAACACATAGGTGGTACACCTCATTTGTTTTAAGAATCATCTCCTATGTACTACAAAATAGAGCTGTAGAAACAGACAAAAGAAACCGTTATGGCTGTAGGGGCTGCAAGCTTGATTGTGCTGTTGTGACTTTTGATTTGATTCTTTTTCTTTTAACATCTATATAAACTAGTTTTGTTAAAGAAAAAAAAACAAAACTCTACTCTATCTCTCTTTTCTGGAACTAACTCATTACTTCGTATGTGAAAGATTAAAAAAATTAAATTTGAGGTTTGAATAAAAACATAATAGTAAATATAACAATTATATAAATAATTTTAAAACTCCTAAGCGTAACAAAACAATATTATTTTTCCTATGAAAAACGAATGTCCTATTAAAATGTTGATTTTTAATATAAGATACTATAAAAATAGAAACATGAAAATCACAGATATATAGATGAAATAATTGAAAATGATAAAATGAACTAATTTGAAAAATAAAATAAAATAAAATATTGAATTTCACAGAAAACAATATTTAAAATTTATTATTCAAAAATACTTATTAAAGTCTTCCTTGAATTAAAGTGTAAACGTCAGAATGCAAAATATGTTTTGTATCATTTAATATGTTGATTATACAAATTATAATTCCTAACTAACTAATAAAACACCCCTACTTGTAAAAATATTCCTCCTTCTGAGAAAAGTAAGCCCCATGGTCAATTGATTCACACGTGTACAAAAATTACACAAATTGGGTTGCGAGGAACATATACGTAGGTATGACAATTGTTGTTGGTACCATTAACTACCCACTCATTTAATAAACATAAAAATTTGACCAGATCACATCACACCCATACAATACTCGCCTTATCATGTAAAATCCCCAACCAAATCAAATCACTACATATTTTGGCTTCATATATAAAATAACAAATGTTTAGTTCAGTTTGAATGTTTTGATAAACTTTTGGATGTTTTCTATTTATTGAATATTCATAATTTTTATATGATTTAATTAATTTTCTAGTCCTTGTTTTCATTCAAAAATATTATCTTAGTTATCTAGTTTTTTTTTTTTTATTTATCAATTTTGCCCTAATTTTTAGGAAATGAATGTAATTTAGTTATTTTTATTAATTTTTCTTTAACAGAACAAGAATTTTATATTAAAATTGAAATTTTTAATAAGTAGTTTGTTTTGTTGGTATAATTAACATAATCCTAATATTAAATTTATTAAAAATTTATCAATCCAATTTAATAGATTGGGTTAAATATGTTTTTAGTCCTTCAACTTTGAGTGAAAATTAAAATTAGTCTCTCTTGAAAATTTTGAACTAATTTAGTCTCTTATCTTTAGAAATGTGTAAATTTCATCCTTTAAACCAATTTTTTTTTAAGTTTATTTGACGTTTCAAATGTCTTTCTCAGCTAACATTAGAAACGAAGATATGTCAAACAGTAGAAACAAACTAAAATAGTATAATGAAATGTGTTTGAAATGTCAAATAAATTTAATAAAATTTGGTTAAAATGATTAAATTCACGTATTTACAGAGTTTATGAATTAAATTGGTTCAAAGTTTTCAAGAAGAACTAATTCCAATATTCACTGAAAGTTGAAGGACCAAAAACATATTTAATCCTAATAAATTTAACGAAAAAAATCAAATTGCATAAGTTTTTCAAAAATCAAGACTAAATTGAGACTACAAAAAATTGGAGAACCAACTTAACATTTTTAAATCTAGACATGAATCAAAAAGAGTAATTAAATCTTTTATTTTTTTTTAAATTGAATATTATCTTCTATTTTTTTTAAAATTAATCGAATTTTGTGATTAATATCTTATTTACTCGTTTTACTTGCTTATCTTGTTCGCGTGTATATGTAAGGATATGTAATTAATATAAAAAATAGAAGAAAAAATTTGCCATTGCTTTGATTTGAGAATGGAAGAGTAAATGGTGCGTAAATTTGAATAAACGAGTTTTGAGATGGAGACAAACACTTGGAAATGCATTGAAAATGTGAATATGCAAATGTTGACTTTAACCTTCATTTTGTTCCTCTTTATCTGAACAATGTATGGTAAAATGAGATTTGAGAAGAAAAGATTAGTCTATTTTTAGCACTTCACCGGCACACGTTTGTGGAAGTTGAAAACCACACACTTTCATTCATTCATTCATTCCCATTAACTAATCTCAAACCTACGAATATTTTGCTTTACCCCGTCAAAGGGGGACCAAAGACTTCCAACACAAGTGGAGTGTCTAACTTGCCAAACATAATAATTATTGCCACCAAACAATTTCCTACAAATCAAAAATAAATTCAAATTTCTTCTTTATTTATTTATTTATTTTTATTATCATATTCTTGTTTTTGGCACTTTCTATAACCATGTCTAACTTGTTTTCTTTAGAATGATGGATTGACTTAACTAGTTCATACAATGAGATGGGTCTGAAAAAATAATGAATCTATGTTGAAGTAAACAGATTTTAGTTTTATCCATTTAACTCGATAGTCTAATGAATTTAAATTGTAATATTACTAAAAGAACTTATATTTTTTTGCCAATTTTGTTTTAATTTTTTTTAAAAAATACTTATAAATTTTTTTATGGAAAAAACTTTGTAGGAAATTACTGTCAATTTTTTTGCAAAATATTTTGTATAAAATACTTTTCACAACGAATTTTGTTGAAAATACTTACGAATTTTATAATTTTGTAGAAAATAATTACCAGAAAAAATTACTTGTCAATTAAATTCTTAGAAAAATAGCAAGATTTTTTTTTGTAAATTTTTTTAACAAATTTGCAAGAAAATTCTCATGTAATATAAGAATTTTTAGTAGTGTGACCCATTTTAAATTTTTAATAATTAATTTTAAAGAAATTAAAAACTATTATCATTTTTATCAAAATATTTGCACATATAAGTTTCATTTATGTAATTTAAAATTTGAAAAATAACTAATTTTTTATTTATATGTTTTGAATTTTTTAATTTTCTCTTAATCAGATCAAAATGACTTGTTGATTTGATATAAAGTCAAGTTGTATCCCCCAAAAAAAAAATTCATTTTAAGTGAGGTTGAGTTGAAACATCTTTTCATTTGATTTGTGGGATCTAATTCTAGTGAACCGAGATGTCCATTTTCTAAAGTCTATTCATGTATTTGGTTTACATTTAGTAATTTAAAATAATATTTGATAACAAAATAGAAGAATGTAGTGAGAATAAAGTTATTGTAAACAATAACTTCTAATTGCGGAAAGGAATATGCGATACAATTTCTAACGAAAATACAAAGAGTTCAAAAATAAAAATATCCCTAAATTGTTGCTATTATTAAGCCTATTCTAAAAAGATTAAGAGATTTAACATTAAATTTGCACAACAAAAGTTAAGGCGAAAAAAAAAAACGTAAAACAGCATTTATATTTTGATATCTATGACCTTCAAAAGAGTTCTACTAACTCTTCAATGTTTGAAGATTTGAAGATACGTTCTCGTGGATGATGGAAGAGTGTGCTTTTTGTCCATAAAAGGATGGCCTTATTGTAGTTTTTTATGCAGCTTCATAAATAAGCCCAAGTCTGTCCAACCTAGTTTTGTCACCTGGGAATTACTTTTTACATCCCCATGATTCTCTCCTGCACCCCCATGAAAATGTGTAAATTATATTGACTCTTTTGTTTTTAAGGTTAAATATGTTTTTGGTCCCTTGATTTTCACTAAATTTTGTAATTAGTTCATTTCGAAACTTTTGACCAATTTAATCCTTTATTTTTCAAAATACTTGGATTTAATTTTTTTAATCAAATTTTGTTAGGTTTATTTAATGTTTCGTACGCATTTTAAGATTGTATTTAAGTTGTTTATATTATTTGACATATTTTTGCTTTAATGTTAAGTCAAATATTATTATGAAACACATTTCAAATGTTAAATAAACTTAACAAAATTTTATTAAAATAACTAAATTTACGTATTTCAAAAGATGAAAAATTAAATTGATTCAAAATTAAGGGACAAAAACATATTTAACCCTTGTTTTTATAAGTTCTGCACATAATGCAAAATATGTGATAAAAAAATTTCAGATGTTAGAATTAAAGAATGACTTTTAGATTATGAAATCCATAAGTGTATTTTTGAAAGTATTAGTATTGATACGACTAATTAGGGGTTTGTGTCTCTCAGCTTTGAGAGGTCTATGAAGAAAGTAGTTAACTTGTAACAATTACGAAAACAATGTTAATGGAATCTCTATAATTAGGATTAAATTGATTATGATTTGGTTAAGAGGATAAATTATTTAATGTAACTTTTTATGAATGACATGGACTAAACAATTGCCAATTTATTGTAAGTTAGTGTATTGATTTTATATTTCTTTATATAACACTAATATAAAGAAATGTGACACTAAATATACTTAAATATATTATAATTAATTATCATAGTTTCACTTCATGTTTATAACAATTATATTGCATGTTTAAATTAAGTAATTGTGGTAGGTTGTTATCAACAATGTCATCTAATAACACTTAATACACACCAATACTTCATCTCAACAATTGAATCCATTTCTTTATAAAAAAAATAAAAATAAAAGATTTTAGCATTTTAATGTACTTTTTACTTCTGGTTGAATAATTTGTTTGGCGTTTTTTTTCCCTCCTAAAGTGCATAATCATATATGCAATTGTCAGGATATATTTGAAAAAAAAAAGGTATTTGATAAGCTAATTGATATTGTTATAATTTATTATAATGGTTAATGTAGATTTTTCACATCAAGCATATTTTTTTCAAAAAATAAAAAAGTTAAACTAAAAAAAATTAAAAAAATCATGAATTAACACGTAATATATAAGTAAATATAATCAGTACTGTACTAATGAAAAAAAATAAATTGTAACACATTTTAAAATAATATAAAAAATATATAATTACAATAATATTATTATGTAAATAAAATTTATATATTTTTTTAAAATTTATTGTGTAATTGTAAATTTTACTTTTTAAAAGTAAATATTATTTTATTTAATTGTTAGTGGTTGAATTTATTTTCTTTAAATCATATCTATTTTTTGGTTAATGATTCATTTCATTGAAACAAATTGATCTAATGAGTGTTACTTAAATTAGATTTCTATTTATTTTAAACAATTTAAATTACATATATCAAATATTAAAATAGTAAAGTAATTAAAATAAATATCTAATATTCAGTATTTTAAACATGAAAATCTCATTACAAACACTGAACATAATATATTAAAAGTAATAAAAAATATTAAAAAATAAAGGAAAAATAATGAAAAAATTTAAACAGACTCCAAAAATAAACTAATTTAAAATACTTATTAAATATTTTATAGTAATCAAGTTTATATATTTAATAAAATAAATAAATAACTCATTATTTTTATCTTATCAAAGTTACCTTAAATACATGAGCTGTAAAATAATTGATGACATTTAGACCCTTTAATGCCTAACAAAAAATGATTAAAAGCATGAGAGTCTCAAAAGTCACATTGATGATGAAATGGTACTTTTTATATCCAAATAAAAATTTATGTTTTGGTATTCAAACATTTTGTGATTTTTATGGGTGCAATTGGTTTCGATTTTGACTAACTCATGGGAAGCAACAATTATGGCTTACTATAATTTTTGTTGTTTGGGTGAGTGCTGCAAAAGGTATTCTATAATTAAGGAGGCTTAATATAGTTATGGCACATGTCACACAGACCCCACATGTTAAAAGGATTAAAACGATCCTAGATAACTTTCTCACAATGAAAATTCAGTCAAAAGCTTCGACACTTAAATTTCATTTTTAATACAATTAAAATCTTAATACAAAAAAATTAATTGTAACATCCTATTTTTATATTAAATAAGACATTTCATAATTAATAATTCATATAAACCACAATATATTATATATTAGTTTAGGGTTTACAATTAGTAAAATTATCCAAAAAGATATAATTATATTAATATAATTAACATAATAAACATAATATATACATTTTAAACTACTACATTACTATATCACAAAATTATACATCAGATAAGATACGATTCCTTATCTGCTCATACGGTTGGTTCCTTATCCCCTAATGATAGATTAACACATGTATCTTTCATTGGTCATACTAAAAATGTGATCATTGCAAAAATAAAAAAGATAAAGACATAACAAAAGCAACAAATACAACATGGTATGCTAATTTACAAAAAAGTATATTATCAATAATTATGTTAGCATATCATACTACGTTCAAAATAGATATAAATCTATAAATCACACATCAAAGACTTATCCAGACTCAATCATTTGGATAACATAACATGCATTGATGTCATGTCAAATTCATTGGAAATTATGCACTTACAGTGGTCTCTAATGCTATGCAGAGACATTCAGTGGCATAAATTTAAGGGGTGCCAAATTAAATTTTTTTAGATATATTTTTTTAATTAAATAAATAAACTTTTCATTTCGTCTACTTAATTCATTTTTTCACATTAATTCAATCTATTCCAATTTAATACTATTCAATTAATTTATTATGTGTAACAAAATTCGTAATGCAATCCAGATACATTCATAAAATTTTACAAATTTAAACCCAAAACACAAAATCCCTAAGTTTCATAATTTAGAATTCTACTAATATGAGGAAAACTATAATCGGAATTCATGCCAATTTCATAAAAGAATTCATAAAATCTTGATTAGAGTTCATACTAATTTGGGAAAAACTTAATTTGGGAGAAACATTGTAATAAGAATAGGATAATCATAAATTTAAGATACATAAATCATAACAGAATATTAATATTGATTTATAAAATATATTATGATAATGCATCTCTCAATCTCTTTGTTCTTCAATATCTTTTTATCTTTTTTTCTACTATCATACTTTTTATGTACATAGACAAAATCCTATTCCTTTTTATTAACAAACATCCATCAAATTAATTTTCATTTTATTTTTTAAACAATAAAAATACATAAATAAATAATATATAAATGAAATGATAAAAAACTTTTCAAAACTTAACATATAAATATATATATATATATATATATATATATATATATATATAATATAATAATATATAAAATACATATATAGTATAATTTTAAAATATATAAGTTATATATAAAAAATAAAATAAAAAACTTTTGAGGGAGCCATGACTCCCCTTAGTCAGAACTAAGTTCCGCCAATGGAGGCATTGTCAATGGGTTTTACTCTCTTCCCGTCATAAGAACCTTGGAACTATTCTTAAACTAGGACTTTCTGCTACTCTTACCAACTAACTCGTTATTCTATACATGAGTTTGAATGATTAGTAAAGTGTCAATATAACCTCCATTTTTGAATCCTTACTTCAATGCATACCCTAAAGAATTATATGTGAAATCCACCTTGGATATGAGCATACCATGCTCACCCAATTCACACATATTCATACAAATAGTTACACACATTAAACTAATAGTTAAACACCTTTAAAATTTATCAGTCAATATCATCAAATTCACAAATTCAATTCTCATTGTAAATTCTAAATTCAATTTAGGCATACTAAGACAAATTCCACATTCAACACTACTTACCATATAAAAATCTAACTCCAAGACACAACACAACCATGCAAATGAACAATGCTTCCTCTCATTTTCATTAGTAACAATGATCAAACATTTCAATTTGGTCACTCAACACAGTTTTAAATTGTAAAATCAACAATCAAAACAACAAATCAAGTAACAACTAAAATTAGCTTCCCTTACCTAATTGAAGAAACTCTCTATAAGACTCTTGAATCACAGATTGACCATCACTCTCACATGGTACTCTTTTTACACACAGGAACAACACAAAACGATTAGATCATACCTTTATGATCATTGATCAATACAAAATCAAAAAGGGCATAAAAACACTACATGCAACCAACTGATAATCACATGCACATAAATATAAAAGAGAAAGGGTAAAAGACCAACATACTCTATTTGAGATTCTGATCGGCTACCCTTGTGGAACTCGATGCTCTGATCATAGAGGCTGTCTTTGATTGTCAAACAGAGTTAGAAGATAAAAAACTTAGAGAGAATAGAGAAAACTCTAGAAAAGTGTTTTCTAGAGAGATATTTAGTTTTTATATAATGAAACTCAATTATACATTATTTTATTCATATTAAAGGTTTTTAATATTAAAATAATCAAGTGTCAATATAAAACTACTACTAGTCTTTAAAACCAATTTCCAAGATCATACATTAATTCCTTTAATTTTATTTGAATTTTATTTATAATTAAGATAATTGAGCATGTATTTAATTTTTATTATGTTTATTAAACAAAAAATTAATTAATCTTTAACAAATATTTACTTTTTGTAACGTCCCAATTTTTTTAGCAGCTTAAAAACTAATAAAATATGATGTCTCACTATAAGGGTCAAAACAGATAGTCCAATATATAAAGTATATTAATACAACAAACCAACTAAAAACCAAATATAGATATAAGCACAAACTACCCACTTACAACAACTTTCTCTAAAACCTTTTACCACACTAAAAGATGGCTCCTCATCCTTAAGGTGCCTATGAAACTGCAACCACATATGCTCCCACCGAATAGGTGATCATCGCAAAAAAAAAACACAAGATAGAAACACAGAAGAAGGGTAAGCCGATGTACAAAGGATTTTAAAAGATCAAATAATTTAGAAATACAATTATATTGATCATATAACATCCATCACTCTATTTCATATAAAGATTAAAAGCTACAACTCAATTATCTGAATACAAGCATTGATGTCGAGTCTTGGTAAGTTGTGCACTTGTGGTGGCATCCGATGCTTTATTGAGTGGTAAATAGTACCACACACAAGGTTAGTCTGTTAACACTTTTGGTCAAGATAAAACCCCTAGGCTAAGACCTCTTGTTCCTCTCACCACATGTCCCACCTTTCTCTACTTGAGAAATGTCATTAGTGTGTCAGAATAACTTCCAACTGAACTCCCACATCAATGCTTACACTACAACAACCATTACTAATCCTCATTGGATTACCATCAACCAATCTCAACTTAACCTCATATAACAATCCCATATTACATCTCATATATTAATCATTTATAAATCAATCATTCATAAAAGTTACAAAAGTTTCTAAAATAAATTAGTCAACAACTACTAAGGTTCTGATCCACTCGCTTAATGAACACATATTCTCGATGGGCGAATAGTTCACTATCGACTAGCGATGAGATTGCTCGCCCAACAAGAAATGATCATCCAGCGACTCCCAAATCACTAAGCCTCTAACTCAAAAACTCGCCCAACAAGTCTACATAATTATGCAGAATCTTTTTTCTGCATAATTATGCATACTCAAGCCAATCCAAACAACCCAAAAACTTTTGCAAATGTCAATCATATATCAAACTCAAGTATATCACAAACATCAATACAAATTAACCCCAATTACAATACTAGACATTAACATTTTTATACGAACATAATTTAAACACTTAGATTTCATAGCTTTCACATATAACAAATCATTTAACAGTTCAGATAGAACAACCAAGCATAGTACAACCATGCAATCTATAATTCTAACATGTTTGTAACTTAAAAATAGTGAAATTAACTTCCCTTACTTGATATCATGCTTAAACAAATTTTCAAATGTCAAACGTTTCTAATTCCACATGATACTCTATCTACACATAGAAACATCACAAGAACGATCAAAACATACTATTATGATCACTGATCAGCAAAGACTCATATCGATGATTAAAATGACGCATGCAAGTAGAAGATGGCTCACATGCAACAAAAAACAGAAATATACCAAAAAGAGAGCATAAACTCAACTTACGCGAATAGAGAAACTAATCAATCTAACTTGAAGAGTTTGCCGAGAGGATCAATCATACGGTCTCGGATCTTCAATCAGATGACCAGAAAGATAAAACTCTTAGAGAGATTGTGTTTTAAAATAATGAAACTCTTTTATAACAATTCTATTTATACTAAAATATTTTAATATTAAAATAATCGAGTCTCGCTATTTTAAACCACTACTGCTCTTAAAATACCAATTTGATAAGTTAGTAAAATCAGTAATTTAAGCCAGGGTTAGATATGTTCTTAGTCCCTTAACTTTTAGTAAAAACTAAAATTAGTCATTCTTTGGAACTTTGAACCAATTTACTCCTTCGTCTTTAGAAATGCATGAATTTAGTTCTTTTAACCAAATTTGGTTAAGTATATTTGACGTTTCAATTGCGTTTCTAAATTAACATTGAAGTGAAAATGTATAAAACGGTGTAAACAACTCAAATGTCACCATGAAACGCATTTTAAATATTAAATAAACTTAACAAAATTTGGTTAAAATGACTAAATTAACGCATTTTATGTTGAGACACTAAATTAGATCAAAGTTTCGAAGAAAGACTAATACCAATTTTCACTCAAGATTAAGAGATAAAAAGAATGTATTTAACCATTTAAGCAATTAAAGCATGTTTTTACATAAACATCAAATATTATTATCAATGTTGCACCTAAACTAGAGAGACAAAATATTTTGTATCATGAAATACTCATGGATAAAATATTTAATGGGTATTAAATAAAGATCTTTAATGGATAATATCATGGTATCCAATCCATGGATACCTACTACCCATTAATAATTATTATTGAATTTGAATATTATTTTTATCAATTGAGTGATCAAAATAAAGTTATTATTGGAAAAAAAAATATTAATAAGTAAAATTTTGTTAGAATTTGATTTTATATATTTATATTTTTTTCATTTTCATCTATGAAATTAAAGCTATTTTTTTAAAAGATAATTTTTCAAATTTATATTTTGATTAAAATCACTGAAATTTACTTTTTAGAAATACTTAATTTATTTGCATTAACATTTTAGTGTGAAATTTTATTTGAATTGTAGTATAAAATTATATTTTTTTGTCTAAGTAAATATTGTAAAGAATTACTTAAAAAAATTTTAATATTATATATAATTTTATACTATAATTTGTCTAAGTAAATATATATATATATATATATATATATATATATATATATATATATATATATATATATACTGTATATATATATATATATAAATATAAAAAAAAAATGTGTATATATTTTTATAGATATCCGGTAGATAACGAGTTTGGTAATAGATAAACATTACCCATATACGACGTGATCAATTGTCATTTTTAATAGTCACCTCATAAAATTATTAGATGCATTGATATATTATTTAAGTATTTGATGAATTTAATTCTTTTTTTTACTCTCTAGAACACTTTGAATAATTAAATAATATGAGAATTGAATAATTAAATAATATGAGAAAATTTATAAGTGGTTTTGCTCAATTTGTGTTGACTAGGATATCATTGTAATTTTTCTTTTGATTTGATATTATTATACATATAAAAAACTTCTCCAAATATCTTAGAACCTGTCTTCGTGATTTTTTTTAATTCATTAAAAAGTGTTTTTAATAATTTAAAATGATCTTGGTTGATCTAGAAAGATTGAAAAAAAACATTTTAATTAATTAGATTAGTGATTTAACTATCATAATAACTTAAATCTATAAGTTCTTCATGTAACACCCCATTTAATAGCTTTCACACTACCAAATCAAACCTTATATTATGATCAAGCAAAGCAGATAGTGAGATATAACTGTCATATAAAATTTTATACATACATACATATATATATATATATATATATATATATATATATATATATATATATATAGCTGGTAGAGTCATCCAACAACTACATGAAACACTCATGGCAAGTTTAGGTACAAGAAAAAGGCTAAACTGCACATTCCAAAACTGCACAGCATCAAACCCAAAAACTACCGCGGAAAATCTCGGTAAAAGCATCAACTCCTGCTCAGAAGAGGTTTATCTTCATCTGGATTCAGCTCTGCTAACACCAACCGTAGGTGATCATTGCAAGGAGAACACACAGGGGCAAGCAAACATAAACAAGAAGGGTAAGCTAACTGAAATAAGAGAAAATGATACAATTCACAATATAAATATCATTCATAACATATAGCTCGATTATATAATTCTAGACTCGATATCCAGATTGTGTAAGCGACATTAGAGCTCTTGGTGGCTTGCACCTGTAACGGTTTCCAGATTCTGCAGAGTCTGGACACAAGGAGTATTCACCCGACCGTTCCCAAGGTAAGTCCCCTTCACGTCTAGGACTTGATCAAGTCCAAAAGACTAGGACCTCCTGCTACTTCTCACGACATAATCCATTCTGCTCTATCTGAGCGTGAATGATTATTGGAGTTTCAGGATACCAACCGATATGAATTTCTCACGTCCTTACACACACTAACAAGTTCACCTGAATTTCCCTTGAAATTCTATTCCAACCACAACTCCTCATAATTCATATTCATCCAATTTCATCACGCAATACATTGATAATGACATTCCAAGCATATAAGAGACTAGTTGCACAAAACCACATTAAAACATATAATCTCACTGATAAAAACAGCAACTGAAGCACCCCACTGCAGTGGCTCTCGCTCAAGCTAGACAATCTAGCCCAGGCGAGAGGCCATCTCGCTTAGGCGAGTCAGTCTCGCCTGAGCGAGACCCTAACAGTGGCAAGAAATAAAAACCTGGGCGAACTCTCGCTCAGGCTAAGTTGGTTTGCTTAGACGAGAGTGTCTCTCGCTCAAGCGACCTCAGCTCGCATAGGCGAGGCTTCGCGTAGGAACATGGGTGGGTTTCCTGGTGTTTTCGCTCAGGCGAGAGTCACTCACCTAGGCGAAAATACCAGATTACGAACCTGTTCCCACATGCAGTAGCCCAGATTCTTCATACACAAATTAATCACTCACCAATTCATGCAATTCAAATATCATTTCAACACTTAAACATGCAATTCAGACTCATCAAACATATTTCTATACGAATTTGAGTAAAAATGTTAGCTTCCTTTACCTTTTCAATGATCATAAGAAAATTCAGCTCTCAATCGGAAGATGATTCGATTTCAGCACCTAAGGAGCTGGAAAGGAATTTCTAAACGTAAGTATAAATCCTAGTTCAACTCAAAAAGATTGAAGCACCCAAAAATTTTAGAAAATTTGGAGGCAAACTGAGAAATTGAGACCAAGTTACGCGTAGGGATGGAATGAACAACTTGGGGAGGAGATTCTGTGCTAGTCTCAGATTGGATTGCTGTTACAGAAAGAAGAAAGCAAATTCAGAAACTGAATTGGAGCCCAAACCCCCTTGTTTGTTAGAGAGAGGGAAGAGAAAATGGTGAGGAAGAAAAGTGCAAGGTGAGTGGAGTGATGTTTATGTGCGGATGGTAGCAGAGAGAGGGAGAGTACATAGAAAGAGAAAAGCAAAAAAAGGGTTCTCACACTTCAAGTTAATGTTGTTTTAATCAATTAAATTGTTCCTTTAATTTATTAAAATCACTAAATCTTAGGTGCATTATGAACCATTATGTTTCAATAAGTTAATAATGTTAAAATCATTCTTAACATACTATGTTTTAATATGTTAATGTTAATATTAACAAATTAAAACGTAATTTTAGTATGATAAAACTCTAAATACCTCTTCATAAGTGTGTGATTAGTTGATTTTATATATGTTTTTTACACTTGAGTTGCATATGATTATTTTGACCGAAAATGAATCAACTTTTTTACTTAGAAATTACATGATAATGTATTGAATATCAAATAATTGTAAAACTAATGCATTTTTGGTGAATTACAACACTTTTGGAAAGAAATGAAGAATGAATAGCTTGAGTGACATAGTTGTTATTGAGCATTGAAGGGTGATTAAGACAAAATTCAAATTTAATTTTTTAAACTGAACAACAATGTTGGTGCTGAAATCATATAAGGAAACCTTCACAACAAAAAAAAAAGAAAATCATCCATAGAAAACCTCAAATGTTAATCACTATAATAAGAGTTGAAACCATGCTGAAAAACTTTATTTAAATTGATTAAATATTATCTTTAATCGATTAAAATCACTAAAGCTCAATCATATAATATTTATAATATTTGTGGATATTTTTTTCTTTAAATAAAAGAAAATTGTATTAATAGTTAATTTTAAAATTTATTTAATATTAATGAATTCTTAAAAATTTAATGATTTTCTTTAATTATTTTTGACCGAACATCGGTTAACATACCTTGTGACACTAAATTGTTACAGAAATATAGTGCAGTGAGTGCCCTGTGAGTACCAAAAAATACTGAAAATCATTATGTTTTTCATCTTTCCCTGTAAATCTATAGATTCACCATGCTTAATCATTTCTAAAGCTTCCATAACAGATATTCACCATTCTAAATTAACAATATCGAGAGTAACTAATGACCAAAATAATAATTGAAGTGCAAACTCTTATTATAATAATTAATGTTCAACTATAGAGAATTAATTAGCATGCACCGGATTTAAAAGTTGCTTTTCAGTTGTTTGACTTAGTCATGAAACCGGCTGGTCGGCATGTCGTTTCCCAAGTTTCCAAGGAAAAATCTGTATGAACAATTTGACAAATAAATAAAAGATAAAAAAAAATATGTACTTTAGCTGCAAGAAACTATCAAGTTTGCGATGAGTGTCAAATTGATTTCAATGTAAAGTAACACAATTCTTACTCAAACTTTACTTTAAGAATTTAATATCTATCAATTGTATGTATAAAATCCTTATATATCAACCCAACTTAAAATTATTATTGGTACTTTCAAGATACTTATTGTTATTTTCTCTATTTTTTTTATTGAGAATGTATTTCAAACTAAGAAAGAAACATTGCTTAATAAAATTGATTGTTATATCACATTACGTATATCTTGTTTATGTTTGTAAAGAAAAAATATCAATGAAGAAATTATTTTAAACATTATAATATACAGGTTAACTATGACATTCATATACTTAAATTAAGCTCACATCGGTAATCTTAGCATGGAAGTAATTATTTTGTGCAAAGTATTTAAACATGTGTAACAATGGTAAGGTTTAAAGTAGTACACAGCTTATTTAAGCAACATGCACAGTTCATTGTGTACTTCTTGAATAGTAATAATAAAATAATAAAATGTTAAAAGTATGTACAATAGGGCACATATTATTTGCTGCTATTAGTTTTAAAATAAATATAACTTTGAATTTTCTATAACCACCAAAATATTTCTATAATAAAATTTCATTATTAAAAATAAATGCACCCCCTCCACCAAACACGCAACAAATAAAAGAGTTGATTTAGGTGTTGAACTTTAACACCATTCATTGCTCTGGTTCGTGTGAGGAGGGTTGAATGGGGGTGGCAATGGCAATAGTTAGAAACTTAATTTGTGATAATCAAATTGGAATGAGATGAATTGGACTAATTTCCTGCTGGGTGACATGATGGACCCAAACTACTGATTCAGTGCGCTTTAATCTTCCAACCCTAATCACTACCCTTCACACCCACTTTTGAAAATTCCCAAGTCCCACATCACAAGGCTCAGAGAGTCTTACAAATTAGTTTCGTATATAATAAATTCAATTCCAAGTTGAAGTGTGAATTTGATTAAGTACAAGTAAGGTGAATGTGAACATGGTGGAAGTTGCATTTCCAGAGTGGCACCACACCATGGAGAATTTGGTAGCAGAGAAATGTTTGGCCCACCATTGTTGGTGTTGTTATTATTATTTTACCTTTCAAGATGAACTCAGTAATGTGTGGGCCATGAGAGTGATGAAAGTAAAGAGGAATTGTCAGAGGTGGGAGAGGAAGAAAAGAAGATCTAGAAATGTAAAGTCTACACCTCATCCATCTTTTTTTTTTTCTTTCTCATCTTTCTCTATAAACAAAACCAAATTACCAATTTAACCATTCTTCCCAATTAACAAAAATCAATTGGATGTTTCTGAATGTTTCTCTTTCACATCCCCACCATGGCGTGAAGTGGTAAAACCTCTAAATTTAAAATTAAGGAAACCGAAATTAAGAATTAGGAGACAAATCAAGTACCCTTCAAGTCAACACCAACCAGTGTGAAAAGCAAAACAGAATATTAATTAAATAATTAATCAAATCATTTGCAGACGAATCAGTGAGTTACACGATCACGTGCCACGCGCTTCACAAAATCCAAAGTAAACGGAAGAAGAAGCTGCCCACAACACATCACAGCTACTGCAAGCCAAATCTCTGCCATGCATGGATTCTCGCCTCCCTTGGCTATTTCGGAACAACCCAACACAACCAAAGAACACAACACGAAAACAAAACAAAAAACAAAACACGAATGCAAACAAATGCAGAGAATATATAAGCTCTTTCAAACACCATTTTTTGCACGCACTCACCGTTTTTCCATTATAGGTCCCTCCCTCCGTTGATTCAGGCTTTTTCATCCCATGTTTTTTTCTTTTAATTTCTACAAAATTATTAAAAATATGGATTGACCAGTGTTAAATGAAGCAGTTTTATCCCAAAAAGTTATTATTTCTGGTGATTAATACTGTTGCAAGAAAATATACCTTTTTTTAAGTAAAATTAAATTTTTACCTTTATTTATCAATGTATACAATAAAATAGCTTATGAAATATAATTGCGTATCCAAAAATATTTTACCTGTGATCTAGTAAGATTGCCTAACTATTGTTGGTTAACTTTATCCAAATTTTCTCCATTTTTTAATGCATATTGAAGCCTCTGCTTATAGGTACTACCAGTGGATCCACTTTGTAGTGTTTCAATTTATTTATTTAAAAAAAAAATTAAAATTTATAATCCTCCTTCCTCATTAAATCTCTTTTCCCCGGTCTCCCGCAATTGCCGCAGCAGTCAGACTGAGAAACACAAAGCAACACTTTCTGCGTTTTGCTAATTGAATCGCTTTGCTTTGCTCAGCTTCGCTTTGTGTTTCTTGCTTTGTTTCTTTGTTTCTTCGCACAAGTATAAAAGACGCGTGGCATAGACTGCGTGTGGCAGTTTGAATTGGGCCGAGGATCCGACCGGGATCCATGGGGTGTGTGAGCTCGAAGCAGGCGGTGTCCGTGACGCCGGCGATTGACCACTCGGGCGCGTTTCGGAGCAATGCTGCGGTCCTGGGCGAGTCGGAGAGGAAGGAGAAGAAGAGGAGCAAGAAGAGGACCGAGTCGGGGGGAGCGAGTCAGAGCGAGGTCGGTGAGTCGGGGAGAACGAGTTCCAATTGCGACTCGTTGAGCTTCAGGTTGGGGAACCTTCACAAGTATGTTCAGGGAGAACACGTGGCCGCCGGCTGGCCAGCGTGGCTCAGCGCCGTCGCCGGCGAAGCCATTCACGGCTGGGTCCCCCTCTGCGCCGATGCCTTCGAAAAACTCGAGAAGGTGAACCGTCACCTAATAAACAAAAGTTAAACTAACCTTATTGTTAATTTATTATTATTACTTGTTATGTTTATTATTATTGTAATAGTAATTATTATTATTATTAAGATGATGATGATGATGAAGTAATTTGTGGGTGATGGTTGATGTCGACAGATAGGGCAGGGAACGTATAGCAGTGTGTTTCGGGCGAGGGAGCTTGAGACGGGGAAGATAGTGGCATTGAAGAAGGTGCGGTTCGACAATTTCGAACCAGAGAGTGTGCGGTTCATGGCGCGTGAGATATTGATTCTGCGACGCCTTGATCATCCCAATATAATAAAGCTTGAGGGCTTGATTACTTCGAGGCTGTCGTGTAGCATTTACCTCGTCTTTGAGTACATGGAGCATGACATCACAGGGCTCTTGTCTTCCCCTGATATCAAATTCACTGAACCACAGGTACTACTAAACTAATCACATTTTTCAAAGAAACACAGAAGCAGGTTTCTTTTGTGCATCTCGTTTCCATCTCATATCCACCTGTGAATACGGGCAAAAGAATATATGTATATATTTATATAAGCAGGATTCATTATGATTATGACTCTGCCGATTAGTTTTTCCGTTAAATCAAAATCTAAAATTCTTAAGATTGCAGCAGTTTATTTTGGTAATTGTTGCTAAATTTGTAGTTCGTTGTCAGATCACTCGTAGTTGTGATGTTCACTTTTACAAATTTTACTGTTCAAGCTGTTTAATCTTTGAAATGAGGATGTACGATGGAGATTCTATATTCATTAGTGATATAAATAGAAGACAACTTTTATCCTGTGAACTAGTTTTAACAGTTCAGTAATATTAATTTAGAATACAGTGACACTTTAGTTTTAACTAAAGTACCAAAAGTAACTAGGATACTTTATCCAAGTTTTTTTTTAGTAATAGTAATACAAGTAATTAATGTATTGTCGTGGGGTGTGATATGATTGGTGATTCTATTGTTGAATGGGTGGAATAATTTTGTTGTGGGAGCAGATTAAGTGCTACATGAAGCAGTTGTTGGCTGGTCTTGAGCACTGTCACTTGCGGGGAGTCATGCATAGGGATATTAAGGGGTCGAATCTTTTGGTAAATAATGAAGGGGTTTTGAAGGTAGCGGATTTTGGCTTGGCGAATTATGTCAATTCTGGGCACAGGCAACCTCTGACTAGTCGTGTTGTTACCTTGTGGTACCGGCCGCCAGAGCTTTTGCTTGGTTCGACGGACTATGGTCCGGCTGTGGATCTCTGGAGTGTTGGCTGTGTTTATGCGGAGCTGCTTGTTGGGAAGCCTATACTTCAGGGGAGAACGGAGGTATTAGCCTTACCAAAATGTATGAATTGCCCTGTTATGGTGCATGTTAATGTAGTGAAGTTGTTACATTTTTGTTAGAAAAAGATGGCTAATCTATTGATATGAGTCAAAGGTAAATCTTAAATAACTCTGATATGATAATGTACAAGAATGAAGAAATTTGATAATGCCTCAACACATAAGGAAACAACTGATATGGAAATGATACTGTAATTTTGATATCCTCTTTCTTCCTATGACAAAGGTTCCTTTTTCTTTTTCAGAATAGAGATGTTTTATTTTCCAACATGCCTTCATGTTTACATGGTAGAAGCTTTTATAATTCCATACTTTTGCAGTCAAATATTTAACAGAGCAGAAGTTTAGTTCCCATACCTATTGCAAGAGGTTTCACTGCAATCTATCAATAGGTTCATTTAGATTGCTATCATTGCCTGCTCGGTAGTTTAGGGTTTCCCCCATTCTATATTTTCAAAAGGTAAAGTGGAGAATGTACTCAAACTAAAGAATATGTATGATACCTATTAGCATTAATTTTCAAAATGTTAGACCGGATGCTAGTCAGTTTTGTGGTTAATAAATGAATCAGTTGGAAATGAAAATTGACACTGTTTGATTTGTTGTTTTGAAACTCTTCTAAATTCATTTTTGTTACGTATGCAGGTTGAACAATTGCACAAAATTTTTAAGCTCTGTGGCTCACCACCTGATGAATACTGGAAAAAGACTAAACTTCCTCATGCAACGTTATTTAAGCCACAACAACCATATGATAGTTGCCTTCGACAATCCTTTAAAGATTTGCCAGCTACCAGTATACATCTACTACAAACTCTTCTTTCTGTAGAACCATACAAACGTGGGACTGCTACATCTGCTCTTTCATCGGAAGTAGGTTAATTTTGTGCATATCATTAGTTATGCATAGCATTAATCTTTCTTGCATTATCTGTTGATTTCTCTTGCCAATATTTTTGGTGGATATCCATCATGTGAATCAATTCGTTTTTATGACATTATTCCTAGATACAAAGCCATTCATCATTTATCTGCAAAATTTATGATTATGTGAGTCATTGAAATATGATATGAACTCTTTTCTAAAACTGTACTCTGATACAACGGCCTTTATCACTTTCAGTATTTCAAAACAAAACCTTATGCGTGTGACCCATCAAGCTTGCCGATATACCCACCTAGCAAGGAAATCGATGCAAAACACAGGGAAGAGTCAAGGTGAGACAAATATTCACTTCACATTTTATGCAGAGTTATTCGAAAGTAATGCTTTAGTTGTTACATATTCAACTGATGTCTCTGGATTACCTCTTATTTGGCTGGTGAAATCAAGAAAATGCCTGCATTTGCATTTCACTTAGTTTTAACCAATCTGTGATAGAAGGTTTGTTTTAGTTTGAAAACTTGATCAGGGTCTAGTTTTGGCCTCAGGGAGAGATTAAAATGAGAAGGGAATAGTTCTTACTGTTTTATAACGTCCATATTTCTTCTCTTCAACTTCTAGATTTTTCCATGGATTATTTTATTGAGATGTTTTTAAGGAGAACCTAGACACCAGAGTAACGGAATTAGAAAATATTTAGAGTGATATCCAAACTTTATGATTTATGAAAATACAAAAAAAATGAAATCGTAACAATGTTCAAGAAGTTCAATTTGTCAATATTAAAGCATTTACAAAAAAAAAAACGAAGAGAATAAAATTTCGGGTAGCCAATAGATTTTCCTTTAGGCTGCCAACTATGTTTTCTAGCATATCTGCCCTCAAAAATAGTCTCTCTGCACGGCCGCGGCAAAACTATTACTTCTAACATCCCCAGACCCCACTAGCTGGATCCTAATGCTATGTTGTCTTTTTTATATATATCTTTAAAGGATTTGAAACAGAAAAATTCAGTGAATCAACAGTCTTTAACAAATTAAATCGAACAAAATCTATTATTCACAATTCCATTTTCATTAGCATTATTTGTATATTGTTCTTGATTTTTTTCATGAAATTATAATGGACTTTTAGGAAAAAGATTAGTGGACGAGTTCGTGGAACTGAAACAAGAAAACCATCCAGAAAGCCAGTGGGATTCAGTAAACTAGCCCCAGCAGAGGTCTGTCTTTACTTTCAATTCTGCATCTTAGCATTTCTTCTTATGCGCATGCACATTGGTTTACAGTAATGGGCTAATTAGCTTAAAATAATTCTCACTTGTTGCACTTGCAGGAATTAGCAAGTCAAACTCAGACTTCCCAGAAGGTCAATGGTAGATCTTTCCGCAACCATGAAGAAGAGAAGATTATAATAGGTGGCAAAGCACAGAAGTCATCCAGTGGTAAAGCTGAAGATGCTTCCCATACGAAGAATGCTTCTCAAGGAGATATTCCCCTTTCTGGACCGTTACAAGTTTCAACATCAAGTGGATTTGCATGGGCAAAAACCCGAAAAGATGACGCTTCATTTCGATCCCATTGTCGAACTATTTCAAGAGGACATATTTTCAATCCATCAGAACCATCTACATTAAATTCAAGGAATAATTTGGACTCCACAAACCAGGAAAATAAAGAGTTTTGTGGGGGATGCGTCAATTCTAGGGGCCATCAGCTGCTTGAAATTTCTAAGCTTTCAGTGCAGAATCAGTGGAGTAAGTTTGATCGCCCAGATTCATTTGATGCTTCGGATGAGTACCATTCACAAGAGCTGTCTATGGCCATATATCACCGAGAAGATTCAGCATCCAAGAGAAATAACCTGGTAAGTTGGCCATCTGCCGTGAGATGAAATCTAAGTTAACTCGCTAGCATATTAATTTTGTTTGTAGAGATTAATTTACTGTGAGAAAGTCGGAATTAGGAATTTATTATGATGTAGAGAATTAATTGGAACATTAAAATATGTAAAGAAGAATGACACTTTATTTTTTAAATCAATCCAAAAGTTTAATGGTTAATTAAAATAAATAAACATTAGATTAAAAAAAATATAGTCATAATTTGTAATGATAAAAACTAAAAAAAATATAAATTTATAGGTTCTTAACTTTTGAAATATATATAACAGTTTAAATAATATGTCTACATAAATTAAAATTATAAAAATTTAAAAATATACACCAATATTAATTAATAATAACGAGTTTATATAGAGAATAAAAAAGAAAATGATCAGTATTTTTTTTTTATCTTTAAAAGAAAAAAAGTAAAATTGTGACTTTTTAATTTTTATTGAACTGTTTTGACTAGTTTTATCGCTTTGATATTACTTCTAAGCATCATCAAATTTGCACCACCACAATCATACTGGATCGGGAACCGATTGCTGGTCGAAACGGTCAGTTTGGTCTGGTTTTATGAACCATGGTTGAGATGATGACACTGTTTAAACTTAAGATTTCTGATTTTTTTTTCAATGAATTGATTTATTTTGTTGACATTTTTGTGTCAGAAATTTGGGCTAATAGGACTTGGGACCGATTTCAATCTTGAAAAGCAATATATATTTCAATAATGTCAACAATATTGTACAGTATTGTAATGGTACAGTAACTGATCTTCGACACCTGAGAAGAAGTTCATTAACTCTTACAACACATAATTACAATATTAAAACACTTAAAAACATAACTTTTTCAAAATATAGAAAACATAACTTGCAATTAACCAACCTCCTATAAGTCAACATATAACTTCTCCAAACTGATTCTTAAAACTGAAATAATACTTTAAAAAAATAAAACAAATAAAAAACAGAGACCATAGGTGAGTCCTAGAGCAAACTCCTACCACATTGTGTTTTGCATTTCCTATCATATGATCATAAATGGATCAGTACATGATAAGAGCTCATACTCTTCAGTTTTTGTTAAGAAATTTATTTACTTTACTGTGCTCTGCCCTACCTGTATCAAATTCTTGGACCAAATGTAAACTATGCAATAGTCTCTGACTCCTTGCATTGACTTGAGTATCATTCATTACTATCCATGCAGAGTTTTCAAGATCAAGGAGAAAGGGTTGAATTTTCTGGGCCCCTGCTATCTCAAATGCACACTGTCGATGAGCTCTTGGAAAGGCATGAGCGTCACATACGGCGAACTGTCCGGAGATCATGGTTTCAGAGAGGTATGAGGGCCATATTAAATCAAGCTCATGACTGTCCCAATTGCATTACTGTTATCTCTTTTCTCCCTGACTTTTGTGCTCAGCCTTGAAATCATGAAAGAACGTACACCACTCTGAAGTTAACCATAGATTAGGCACTAAGGAATTCCCTGCCCTATCTCTCAATAAGAATGTTGAGATGACATTTCTTCTTAACTTGTGAGCTCTGGATTGCAGGTAAGAAGGCGAGAAAGTAAATCATGAAATTGCATGTTGAGATAATATCAAAATGATCCAAGTCCTACTGAGAAGCCTATTCTCATTCCTCAAGCACACTCCTTTGATCAATCAGACTTGTACAATGACACTGTCTAACGGCTTGATCCGGTATACTGAAGTTAAGCTGGGAACTCACTCAACAATTTCAATCTACAGAAATCTGGTGACCAATGCAAAGAAAAAGGTTTGAGTTCCCCATTTCGGGTAATTATAGATAATAATTCGTTTTTGTATGATCTAAACTCCCTCCCTCTACAAGCCTTTGCTAATTGTTATCTACATGCAAGTCTCGTCCGGCAATTGTATATATTTCATATGCCGTGACTGACTTCAGAATATAGTGTAGTCATCATTATTTGATCATTTTTTATGGTTTTAATGAACCAGCGTTCCCGATT
>Ga0214543_1004736_pt1 | contig 25609 bp, 24 predicted proteins | sample CNSS2metaG_FD_160094 | JGI IMG/M metagenome (GOLD analysis project Ga0214543, IMG submission 160094) | Root nodule microbial communities from cowpea collected in UCLA plant growth center, Los Angeles, California, USA - CNSS2 | ecosystem: Host-associated > Plants > Roots > Nodule | place: USA... | reverse complement strand
CATGGGCGGAGCGCACCTCGGTGCGGGTCATGCCATAGGAGTCATCCCGCAGTTCTTTCACATTTGCCGGTACGATCGGCTTGGTGAAGCTCGGCCAGCCGCAGCCGGAATCGAATTTGTCGGCCGAAGCGAACAGCGGTTCGCCGGAAACGATGTCGACATAGATTCCCGGCCTTTTGTTGTCATTATACTCCCCTGTGAAGGGGCGTTCCGTGCCGTTCTGCTGGGTCACCCGATACTGCTCGGGCGTAAGCTTCCTGACCGCGTCGTCGGCCTTTCTATAGGTCATTGCCCTTGTCTCCGTTGCTGGATGTGTTGCCTGAATATGGCGAGCCGTCATGAGGATTCCCAATATCGGATGTGCATAGATTCCATAGCCGCGCTACGGTCGCACCCGCTCACGACCAGTCGCGCCGGGACGCCAGCTGCGCGATCTTGCGGATCTCGAGTGGTGTGCCGGAACCGGAGACCGTCACAAATACCAGTTCGCGCTCCAGGAAAATCCCTTCGACCGGACGGGTAACGATGCCCTGCACGACGATGGACCGCTCGGGCATGATACAGATCGCACGGCCCTCGGCGACGACCTGCTGGACCCAGTCCTCGCGGTCGGCACTGAAGCGCGGCTGCATGACCGCGTCATGGTCCATCAGGTGTTCAGTGATCTCCGTGTGGAACTCGCAGGCCAGCCGGTCGACATAGGGATAGGCGGCGATCGCCTCGGTGCTGACGACATCTTTGCCCGACAGCGGATGGCTCTCCGCGCAGGCGAGGAGGAACCGCTCGCGAAAGAGCGGCACGACGTTGAGCTTGGGGTTGGGGCGCGGCGCCCGCGGCAGGATACAGGCGTGATACTTGCCCGAAAGCACTTCGTTCGCGCCTTCGCCGGCCAATAGCTGATGCATGTTGATCTTCACGGAGGGAAGCTCGCAAAGCGCGTCGTCAAAGAATGCGGCAAACGCGGCGGGGCCGATGGTCGGCGCAACGGCTATATCGAGAATACGGCGCCGGCCGAGCACCGTGCTTTCGGAATGCTCGCGCACGTTTCTAAGCGCGAGCTCAATCCGCATGAACTCGGCCTGGACGTCGCGGCCGAGCGCCGTCAGGCGGCTGTCCTTGCCGTCGCGATAGATCAGCGGACTGCCCAAGTCTTCCTCAAGGCGCTGGATTGCCCGCGTGAGACTGGGCTGCGAGACACCACTTCGACGCGCGGCTTCGGTGAAGTTCAATGTTTCAGCCAAATTGAGAAAGTACCTGACCTGATTGATGTCCATGGATCGGTCTCGCTTGGGCTTGATTAAACGGCCATGATCTCGGCAAGGGGAGACAGCTGCCCGAACCGGTTGTCACTCCGGCGCCGGTGGAATGCAAGGGCAGCCGGAAGGCGTAGGGAAAGCACGGACCTCCGCAGTGATGCGGGCGGGTCCGCGCTTCCCCAAGGGCCCCTCGTTTCGTCGGTGATCCCCTGCACTTATACTTCAACCATCTCCGCTTCACGCGCCTCGATTGCCCAGGCGACCGAATCGGGTGAATGCTCGGTCAGGAATTTCTCGGCTTCCAGGGCCGCCATACATCCCATGCCGGCGGCACTGATCGCCTGGCGGAATACCGGGTCGATGACATCGCCGGCGGCCAGCACCCCGGGGACGGTTGTTTTCGTCGACCAGGAGCCGACCTTGAGGTAGCCGTCCGCATCCATGTCGAGCTGGCCGCGAAACAACGCGGTTGCCGGATCGTGTCCGATCGCGACGAAAAGGCCGTGCGTCGATAGCTCCTTCACCTCGCCCGTCTTCACGTTGCGGATCCGGACGCCGGTTACCGACTTCCTCGGCTCGTGCTCGCCGATAACCTCGTCGATGACGTGGTTCCACACGACTTCGACATTCGGCTTCGCCAGGAGACGGTCCTGCAGAATCGACTCCGCGCGGAAACGAGCGCGGCGATGAACGACCGTGACCTTGGAGGCAAGGTTCGACAGGTAGAGCGCTTCCTGCACGGCTGTGTTACCGCCGCCGACAACGACCACTTCCTTGTTTCGATAGAAGAAGCCGTCACAGGTCGCGCAAGCCGAGACGCCGAAACCATTGAATGTCTTCTCCGAGGGTAGGCCAAGCCAGCGGGCCTGAGCTCCAGTCGCGATGATCAGTGCATCGGCGATGTACGTGTCGCCGGAGTCGCCTTTGAGACGGAACGGGCGTTCGGAGAGATCGACCGAGGTGATGATATCGTACACCACCTCGGTGCCGACATTCTCCGCCTGCTGCCGTATCTGCTCCATGAGCCACGGGCCTTGAACGGGTTCGGCAAAGCCGGGGTAGTTCTCGACATCCGTCGTGATGGTGAGCTGGCCGCCCGCCTGCAGCCCGGTCACAAGGAGCGGTTTCAGGTTGGCGCGGGCAGCGTAGATGGCGGCGGTATAACCGGCCGGCCCGGCCCCGATGATCAGGACCCTGGCATGATGCGTGTTCATGAGGTGATCTCCTTCTGCGTCACGGTCTGGGAAGACCAGCAGTGACGCAGCCTCGGGCTTATTGGTCGTATTGCCGGCGCGCGACAATGTCGATTTCGTTGCGGGTAATACCGACATCCTCGAGCAAGTGGTCGTTCAATTGCGTGAACGCGCGAAGGGTCCGGCGATAGCGCTGGTGGGCGCGGATCTTAGACAGAACATAGGTCAAATACATGGGACGTTCCTTTCATTGAACCGACGGGCACGGCCGATCTGGGAATGGTGGTTTCCTTCACTGCAATTTCGGGATGCGGGCGGAGGCTGGCTCCGCTCTCGTTTTCGGTCAGGCCTTGGTTGAGCGCAGTGCCGCGAGCGAGTCGACGGCAATCCAGAGGGAGAGGGCGAGCAGGCCGATGTCCTTGAGCAGGAACTGACCGGCAGCGACCGAAATCGCCGGAAAGCCGAGCTCCGGCACGGTGACTCCCGGGGTCGTCACCATGAAGCTGAGCGTGGTCGCGAACAGCCCGGCCGAGAGCAAACCGCCGACGAGCGAGTAAACCGGGTTGACGAGCCGTGCCGCGATCAGGGCACCGATGCTGAGTTCGAGGAAGCCGAGAAGGCTTGAGAAGTCCCTTACGCTGAAGAGGGAGTAGCTCCAGCTCAACAGTGGACTGTTGCCGACCAGGCCGGTAAGCCCTTCCGCTTCATAAGCGGTGAACTTCATACCCCCGAACCAGCCATAGATCACGACCAGCGAAATATAGAGGCCAGCCGCGCTGACGGTCCGGCCGTGGTGCTCGGCCAGATCGAGGGAAATGGCGCGAGCCTGTGCGCGCGGATGGGCCGCGACGCTGCGGATGGGAACATGAGGCATTGTCTTCTCCTTGGGTTGTCCGCGGCGGGCGATCCGCCCGACTGACGCGGAGTAACGATACAGATCTGTACCGAACGAGAGAAGAAGTATACCGATCTGTATCGTTTGGCAAGTGCGAGTTTCTGAAAGGATCCCGGCCTTGTTCCCCAGGGAACTCCCTTTCCCGGGGCTGCCGTGGGCTGAAAGGGCTGCTCGTTGCAAGGAATGCCTCAGAAAGCCCCTTGTATTTGTTTTCCGTGACCGGTAAGAAACGATACAGACCTGTTACGCGTTGCGAGGACGAAAATGCGCCGTTCGGAAATTCGGGAACACCTGCTCGAAACCGCACTGCGGCTGTTCAACCAGCACGGCTATCACGCGACGGGCGTCGACCTGATCATCGCCGAGGCGGGGGTGGCCAAGACGACGCTTTACCGGCACTTCGAAAACAAGGAAGACTTGATCCTGGCCGCGCTCGGGAGGCGCGACGAGGAGGACCGCAATGCCATGCGTGCCTTTGTCGAGCAGCGTACGAGCGACCCCGTCGAACGCCTTCTGGCGACGTTCGATTTCCTCGAAACCACGGTCCGCGACAAGCAGTTCCGCGGCTGCATATTCATGAGCGCGGCGGGAGAACACAAGGACACGGTCGATCCGGTGTTTCGCGCTTCCTTGATGCACAAGCGCTTGGCGCTCGCCTATTTGGAGGAACTCGCCCATGCGGCGCGGTTTGCCGAGCCGAAGCGGATCGCGGCCGAGATCAACCTCCTGCACGAGGGGGCGGTCGCCGTTGCGCAAATCACCCGCGTCGCCGAGCCCGCCCGGCAGGCCAAACGTATGGCGCACCAATTGCTCGCGGCGGCAGAACGGTTGACGCCGCCGACCCGGGGAGGGGATGGCGGTAATCGAATGCACGGTGAAACTTGATCCGCGATCGCCCGCCGCGGCGTCGCCGATGGTGCAGCTCAGGGCGGATCTCTTCCTGGGTGACCGGTTTGGCCCGGGCCCGCATCGTACTTCCGGTCTTCCCCGAAGCTTCACCGGCCTCACGGCCCCCTAAGAGCGATTTCGACTATTGGCTGTCACTGATCTCGAATATATCCGTAGGAAACAACACAGTTATCGCGGCAGCGTCGACTCAGAACAGCGCATAGTCCGACAGCTCGATTGTGACGGCGTTGAAATCGCGGTCGAGAGTGCCATCCGGCCTGAGTGCGTACACGCTACGGCGAGTCGGGTATTTCAGCCCGCCTACGTCGACATAATCAGAAATGAAGTGCGCGGCCGGCGTGTCCGCCCAGACATCAACCGTATAATCGTGACGGCGCAGCAATCCGTCCACGCCGAAGTAGAAGCGCTGTTCCCGCGTATGGCTATGCACGGACTCGGGAAACCGTACGGCTAGGCCACGAAGCCTCTCACCTTCGGTCTCGATCGGGGTAACGTCGCGAGCTTCATAGCCGGGCTCGCCAAAAACAAACGGCGTCGCATGGTATGTCCACATGGCGTAGCCGTTGAAGTAGGCAAGGTTCAGCGGGTCCCATTGTCCATTGAAGCTGCGATCGAACGCTTCACGCCCGTTGTTTCGCTCGGCGACAATCGAGCCATCTCCAGCAGTGATCTCCACATGCTCGGGAGTCCAGGTCATCACCCAGTCTGGTTCTCCAAAGGGAGTTACTCGGGTCCACTGGCGGAGAAACTCGCTTGTTGCGCGCCGCGGCACAGGGATCAAAGGAGCACCCTTCAGCTCCCATAGCTTTCCACCGGTCAAGATGGTCGAGGCAATACCCCTGAACTTGCGCCAGCGGTCGTGCCCGCCATGCGCTTTCAGAGCTTCTTCCAGAAGCGGGTGCAACGTGCCACTCATCGATCCTCTCCCTAACTTTAGCCCTACGTCATAATACCATCCAACGGTGGAGGCGGTCTTCTGTCGAGCGTCATGTCCAAGCTTTTGCGATCGAACCGAGTTTGACAATAAGTGCGGCGAGCGTCGCAACGAACAGTCCGTAGGCGAGCGCTGCCTGCCAGGCTCCCGCGGGAAGACCAATCAGCAGCAGCGTGTCGTTCCCACCGGGAATGAGCAGCGCACCCAATCCCATGAGGATGCCCGCGAGCGTTCTCTTGAACATGGTCTGCACTGTCGGCCATTTGAGCATGAATCCATGCTTCCTAAGTCTTGCGGAGACGAGGCTGCCGCCGAACATGCTGAACGAAACCACGGCGCCCGCGACGGGTATCGAAGCGATCGGTCCAAACGATGCGGTGAGAGAGAACCCGGGCGCAAGAACCGCCAGGATCGAAGAGGTGATGCCGGCCGCACCCACCGACAGCGTCAGCCGTCGGAAATTAGACCTGGATCTGTGTGACACGCCAAGCCTGAGAGAAACGACGGCCAGTAGTAGAAGCGCGGGAATGGCCGCCCCAAGCGATGGAGCAGCATCTATCGCCGGTCGATCCGCAAGTAGATCGAGCAGAGATTCACTGTAGACGACCGCATAGATGCCGAGAAACGTGAACGCGAATTCGATTTCGCCGTTCCCGAGATGCCCAACAGACCCGAACACGCAAGCGCCGTTCACATAGGAGCCGATTCCAAGCAAAACGGCTGCGGGAACCAAGTAGGCGAGTGACGACCAGCCCTCTGGCATCATCGGTGCCGTTTCGAGGATGGCGTAGACGAGGGCCGCCCAGGCGGCACATTCGGCCAGAGCGATGAAACGCGCTGGCCTCCTCTCCAATACCAACTCCCTCGTGGCGATGACGGTGCAGATCGAGCCGCGGTTCATCGCGAAACCGAGAACAAATCCCAGCGCCGCGATCAAAGCCATACTCGCCCAGATCTCCAAGCCGGCGGCGGCGACGGGGACAATGCCTGATGTGCTCGTGAGAAACTCGCTCATTCAGCAAACGGCCTCGCGTGCTGCTCCAGCGTATCCTGACTTTGATTGCCTATGGCCTGGAACCCTCGAGGGCCAACGCGGCCGGCCCGGATAGTCTGGTTCCGGCCCGTATTACTTTCGGAAGAACTTAGAGCAGGATTTCCGTATGGAGTTCCGACGGGTCGGGCTCGGGATCATTCGTGGCAAAATCGGACGCCTCGTCGACGGTCTCGCGCACCTTGCTGTCCATGGCCTTCAGCTCGTCTTCCGACAGCTTCCAATCCTCCAGAAGGCGCGGCGCACGAGGTCGATGGCATCCTGATCCTCGCGAACGCGGGTCACCCTCGTCCTTCGAGCGGTACTTTTGCCGGATCGGACATGGAGTGGCCACGGTAGCGGTAGGCGTGCATCTCGAGGATGTACGGGCCCTGGCCGGTGCGGGCATGCTCGATGGCGCTTTGCCCGACCGCGGAGCGGACATCCATGCCATCGACCGGCTCGCCGGGAATGGCTTCGACAGAGCGTCGCGGCGTGCAGTGAGTTCGGCCATGACGCCGTTCGGGTGCATGCCGGAGGCTAGCATGTGGCCGTGCTCACGGTAGCCGATGATCCCCTGGTAGCCTTCCTTCGTCGCCATCTGCATGCCGACGACGACGGCTTCCTGGCCCATGTAGCGGTGGCAGAAGCCGCGGATGAGGCCCATGCCGTAGAGTTGGCCGGCCTTCTCCTCGAAACGACGGATCAGCAGCATCTCGCGATAAGCATGCAACTCTTCATCCTTGCCGAATTTCGGTGCCATGGTTCTCTCCGAACGTCCGTGCCTGGCTGCCTTCGATGATAGTTCATTTTTTTGGAAGCGGCAGCAGCCCGCGCTTTCGACGAAACAGCCAGAAAGCGCGGACCGACTTCATCCGTTGCTCCTGGGCGGCAATCAAGCACCCTTCCACAGAAGCGGCCGCGGCGCGAACCCGAGTTCAGCCTTCGCCCGGCCATTGGAAGCACCGGTTAGGCGGGTGTGGTAATAGACCGCTTCTTCGCCGGCCGTCTTTAGCGCGTCCTCCGCGTTCACGCACTTAGGCTCTGGAGCATCGACCCACCGGGCGAAGGCCCATTCGGCGACGGGGAGGGGATCGTCGTCGACGACGTTGTAGGTACCCGGCTCGGCCGTCACCGACGCCACCGTCGCGGCGATAGCGTCGTCGATGTGCACGAAGGACCAGACGCCATTGCCGTCGCCGATGATTGTCGACTCGCCCTTGCGTGCCTGATCCGCAATGGCGCCGTCCGGCCGGTACCAGGTGCCGGGACCGTAGAAGAAGCCGTAACGGAGCACGACGCCATAGAGCGGCGAGGAGAGCACCCGGTCCTCATAGGCGCCGATCGTCCGCGTGCTCTCGCCGATCTCGCCGGGAGCGTCGTATCTCAGCCTCGCGGTCTCGTCCGCAAGCCCTCCTGCCGGCGCCTCCAGGTAGAAGCCGCGAGACTGCATGATGTAGCGGCGGACTCCCAGCTTTTCTGCCGCGGCGAGGAGATTGGCGCCTCCTTCGCGGTGAAGGCGCGTGTCGTTGGGCATCGCTTTGATGATGTCGACAGGGTCGGCCGGAAGCCAGGTGAGCTGATCGATAACCACGTCCGGCGCTGCCGCCTCGATCGCGCGATGGACCGCCTTACGGTCGAAGGCATCGGCGAAAGACACCTCGGCCCCGAGCTCGCGCAGACGATCCGGCCCCTGACCGGGACGCGTCATGCCGGTCACCTGATGGCGAAGCGTCGCGAGCGCCCGCACAAGCGGCAGGCCAACGGCGCCAGTGGCACCTGCGATAAAGATCTTCATAGCCGACTCCTTGGTTGGGCGCTTTGCCCGTCCTAGTTTTCGAGCGCAGCTTGTGGCGTCTTGCGGAAACTGATCGCCAGGCGATTGTAGGTGTTCATCAGGCCGATCGCGATCGTCAGATCGACCAGTTCGCGCTCGTCGAACACGGCATGCACGGTTTCGTAAGCTTCGTCCGGCACGTTGGTCTCGGCCACGCGCGTCACGGTTTCGGCCCAGGCGAGGGCGGCCCGCTCACGCTCGTCGAAGAGATTGCCGGCTTCCGCCCATGCCTGCACCAGCGCGATCTTCTCGATCTTCTGCCCTTTTTTCAAAAGGTCGCGGGTGTGCATGTCGAGGCAGTAGGCGCAGTTGTTGATCTGCGAGATACGAAGATAGACCAGATCGACCAGCTCCGAGGGGAGGCTGCTCTGCATGATGTAGCCGTAGACTCCGCCGAGCGCTTTGACGCCGGCCGGCGCGATCTGATTGTAGTCGAGACGTTTGCTCACTGGTTCTGTTCCTTAGAAGTGTTCTGTCGGTGAACGTCGGTTCACTCGATGCTGGTAGTCAGTTTCTTTTCGTCGCTATCGGCGACGAAGACCGCGAGCAGCTTTGCCGGCTTGGTCTTGCTCGCATTGCGGCTGATGAGGTGGTTGGCCGCCGGGGGCTCGTACCAGCTCTCGCCGGCGCGGTAGATCTGTCTCGGGCCGTCATTCACCTTCGACTCGATTTCTCCCGAGAGGACGTAGGCGAAGATGAAGGACGAGCCCGCGTGCCTGTGCGGGGCCGAGGTTCCGCCCGGTGGGTAGTCGACGATGAGCGCGGTCAGCGTTTTGCCCGGAATGTTGGGTATCGCCCGCTCGAAATGCGGCGTGACGACGTCGCCGGGGTCATGCGCCGCGGCAGGCATCGCGGTAGCGATTGCGAGGGCGGCGCAGGTCGCGCTAATCAAAGATCGTATGGTCATGTGACGGTTCTCCTTTGCGTCTCGTCATGATGACGTTTCTTCCTTGCTCCCTAGAAATGACGGCTTTCTGGTTCTAAAAAAAGCACCAAGAACCAGCAAAAATCGTGTACCAAGAGAGCATGGACCAGCCGCTAAAACTGGAACTCGACCGGTCCGCGAAGACGCCGCTGACCGAGCAGATCCGCAAGGGCATCAGCACCGCGATCGAAAGCGGGGTGCTCGCGCCGGGCGCGCGGCTACCCTCATGGCTGGATCTCGCGGCCCAGCTCGGCGTTGCCCGCGGCACAGTGCGCACGGCCTACGAGAAGCTCTCCGCCGCCCAGCTCATCGTCGCATCGCGCGCGGGCGGAACCCGCGTTGCGGATCTGCCCGCCGCCATCGCCCGGGTCGAGCAGCCACCTGATCCCGGCTCGTTCCTAGAGCGGTATCTGGAGATGACGGCGGGGCCGGCAATCTTTCAGATGGGTGTGCCGGCGCTGGAAACCTTTCCTGCGACACTCTTTGCCAGGATCCGCTCACAGGCCGTCCGCGCGGAATCGATCGCTCCGGCGATCTATCCCGACCCGCGCGGCGAATTGGACCTGCGGCGGGAGATCGCCGGCTATCTTGCCGTCGCGCGGGGCATCGAGTGTTCCCCCTCCGAGGTCATCATCACCGGCGGATACGCCAGCGGGCTCGGACTGGCACTGCGCGTGCTCGGCCTCGAGGGGCGGAAAGCCTGGATGGAGGATCCCGGCTTCCCGTTCACCCGGCGCGGCCTGGAGCTCGCGCGATTGTCGCTCGCGCCGATTCCCATCGACGCCGATGGAATCGATGTCGGCCATGGCATCCACCATGCCCCGGATGCAGCGCTGGTTGTCGTGACACCGGGGCAGCAGGCGCCGCTTGGGCCCACCCTGTCGCTAGCACGCAGACTGCGCCTGCTCGACTGGGCGGCCCAGACGCAAGCCTGGGTCATCGAGGACGACTATCTCAGTGAATTGCAGCTCAATGGCCGCGCGGCACCGGCGCTTGCCTCGCTTTGTCGCGCCGGGCGGGTTGTCCACATCGGCTCCTTCAGCAAGACCATCAGCCCGGCGCTGCGGCTCGGCTTTCTCGTCGCGCCGCCTGCGCTGGCATCGCGTTTTGCGGAGGTCGCGGCCTGTCTTGCGCCGCCTCCGGGGCCGGCGGTGCAGCTCGCAACCGCCGAATTCATGCGCGATGGCCACTACATGCGGCATCTGAGGCGCACGAAGCGCGTCTACTCTGCCCAACGCGACGCCTTGCTGAAATGCCTTCCGCCGAGTGCCGGGGAGGCGGCTATCGCCGGTCTGGCCGTGCTGCTGCGCCTGCCAGACGGCGCGCCGGACATTGCCATCGTACGGGAGACGCTGGCATTCGGGATGGCCCCGGCACCGCTCTCCGTCTGGTATGCGTCGCCGAATTCCGCAAAGTCCGGCTTGCTTTTAGGGCTCGCAACAGCGCCGCAAAGGCAACTCGCGAGATCCTGCGACCGCCTGCTTGGGATCATAAAACGCTTCACGTGAGGGCTGGCGAGCAGCTTGACACGGGCCGACGCTGCGTCAAGGACGGAAGTGATGACCATAGGTTGCAGCCATTCCGATCGCGCGCCTCTTCAGGTCGCGCAGGCGAACTCTCGAATCTTCGCGCCGGAGTGCTTTCGTGGTGGCACGTTCGCCCCGAGCCTCTTTGTTGGTGCGATGAGACGATGAACAAGCTGATCAGCCTCAGGACCGAGGGTGCAGGCAGGCCGATTGTGAGCCCTTGCTTCGCTGCCCACAATTCAGCCGCCGTGGTCTGAGCGGTCCTGTGTCGCAGCCTGCTCAACCACGGCTGCAACGCGGCGCGGCCGCAAAATCAGAGACGTCGTTCGACCTTTAGCCACTCGCTGCTACTCCTTGCTCGCCCGTCAATAGCTCGTCAATGGCTGGTATCCGCGACATGATCATTTTGGCTAAATGATACCGCAGCTATCTTGCCGGCCTTCTGGCCCTTTTTTCAGCTTACTTCTTTTTCCGTGACCGGCGTCAATCGCGCCGATCTTATCGCCCGGACCGAACTGCTTTGCGTCGTAGGCAGCCGTTTGTCAGGAGCCCCGTGCATGGCCAGTTGATCGTCCTGAACTCCGGAAACTGATGCTCATGCATGAGCAACCGACCGCTCGTACAACCATGCCGGTTCAGTTGCAGGTTCGAAGGCTCGAACGTACGTGCCCCAGCGAAACAGCACTTAGTTGCGCGCGAATTCCAGCAGATGCCCGATGTCATGATTGTCCGCTGCGCGTAGTGCGGCGACGTAACGTGCGCGCAGTTTGCCGACGCCGGCCAGACTGCCGCCGCCCCAACTGAAAGGCTAGCCTCCAAGGCGCTCAATTAGAACATCAGCCGCCAGTCGAGCATGACGACCGTTTCCGTTCGGAAATGGTTGAATCGCGACCAGCCGATGGTGGAACCGGATCGCGATCTCATCCGGCGGAAAAGTTTCATGCCCGATCCAATAGCGGATGTCGCCCAATAGACTCGCGAGCTCCATTCCGATGCGGTAGGCCTGAACTCCAATGTTGCGCTCCGTCGTCCGGAACATACCGGCCCATCGCCAAACGTCCCCAAACATTCGCTTGTGCAGTGTCCGCATGAAGTCTTCAGTAAGCATCCGCTCAATGGGCAAACGCCGGCGGCCGCGCGCCCAGGCCGCACCCTGGACGATGTTTTCCTGCTCGGCCTCGTTGAGGTCGCTGCGGTGGGTGATCCAGGTTTGCGGCAGGCCCTCTCGCTCGTGCGGCTCAAGTGGCGTTGCGTCATCAGGCTCTCGGAAGAGATCCGTCATGTTTCGTTCCAGAGATCGCGTTCAGAGAGCTTGTCGCGAATGTAAGCTTGGACGCGAGCTTCGTATCCTGCATTCTCCGTCCCCTGAGCTTCCAAACGCATCGTGTGCGCAACGCGCTGAAGCTCGCGGATCGCGATCTTGCGTGCCCGAGCTTCGACGACAGCTTCAAGCGAGCTGTTTGGAACGAGGGCGTAGACAAGCGTGCAATCGAGAGCCTCGGCGGCCCGGCGCAACGTGTTGAGCTGGATCGTCCCTGCTGCTTCTGACTTCTCAATCGATTCGATGGTTTGAGGCCGAACGCCAATGCGCGCGCCAAGCTGCGCACCCGTCATGCCGAGAGCGCCGCGCAGCGCGCGTACCCATCCCTTCGGTGGCGCCCTGAACCGATCAATGGGCTGTAGCGCCTGAAGCCTCTCATCCAGGCGCAGCCGGGCTCTCCTGCGAGTATCGCTCTTCATTGGTACATGGCACCAGCCTGTGGGCTGATGTGCTGCCTTGAAAATCAACCCAGAGCTTGAGGTCAAAACCAGAGAACGTTAAGTTCAGCTGCAAAACAAAGACGGGTCCACGGTTCGATTCCCCCCTCAAGGCAAGGGATTTCGCCATCGGCTTGCTGCCGTGTGGAGGGAATAAGCGCCGATCGTCTTGAGCGAGTTGATCAGTCACGCAAGGGCTGGCACGTGGAAGGCTGGATTGCCTAATTTCCGGACGTACGGATCGGTGGCTGGTGCGGACGAGTTCGACCAATTGTTGTCGTTGGCATCCGGCGCACCCGAATGGCTTGAAAAGGGAGTCGGTTTCGGTAAGCCGCGACCCGCCAGCCGAGTTGCGTAAGAGTGTCCAGATCGTTCGAATTGAGTTCCAGCGCCTTCCGCTGGATCATGTTCGGCTGCGTCATGTCGACCGGCGTAGTAGTTGACCGAAGCTAGGCCTGGAGTGCAAGCGTGCTTGTCGGGTCAATCTGCACGGCATCACAGAGGCATGCATTCGCTCGGCAAAATCCGGGTGGAGAGACGTGCTGTATTGCTCGGACTGCTCATGTGGATTCCCCGGGTATGGACGGCGAGCCAACGGACATAGAGACTGCTCGCTGTGATGTTCCGAGGTTTGGCGAACAGCAATGGGTCCGCATGTCGATGACCCTTCGTGCCGAGCGCAAATCAAAAACAGCTCCCAGAAGCCGTACTTTAGTCCTCACACCGCGGGCGCAGCGCGATAAGTCGCGAGCTTGTACCCGAAACCCAAAAAGACGACTCCGGTCGCGCCTTTCAATAGCCGTTGGAAGCTATCAGTCCGCGTGACTTTGGTCAGTTTTGCGAAGAGAAGGATGACCAAGCTAAACCAAGAGATGTTCACAGCCGAATGAATGGCAACAAGCGCATAAGCCGAAGCGATGGGATGCCCGTCGTGAGGAATGAACTGTGGGAAAACCGCCAAATAGAACATGGAGACTTTTGGATTCAACCCGTTCGTCAAGAGTCCTTCGAGATAAGCTCGTTTGAGAGAGCGAGGTCGACGGGCGGGCGCTGCGATGTTCGAGCGCGCTTTGTTAGCAAAGGCCTCGTACAGTGATTTAACACCAATCCAGCACAGATATGCTGCCCCGATGTACTTGATTACCGCGAAGGCGGCTGCTGACTGCATAATGATGACGGAAAGCCCGAGAATCGACAGCGTTCCATGGAGCCAAAAGGCTGTAAAGAAGCCTGCAACGTTAGCGAAACCTGCCAAGATGCCAGAACCCGGGACCGTCTTTGCGATGAGAGCGCCATTTGGTCCGGGCGACGAAACCAGAAAGAACGTCGCAAGGGCGAATGCCGCCATTTCTGAATAGCCCATTTCAGTGCCCCGCCGCGTGGATCATCCCAGTACATGTATTGCTTAGGCGACCGCGCGCCAACTGGCTACTGCCCCCTGGGCTCGAATACCCAAAACTAGTCGGTCATTTTCGCCGTCGAGTAGAGCATCAAGCGCGCATGTTCTCGCATGTCCGCAAATGGGGCGCAAACACGCCCCTCCGGCAGATGATATGAAGGGCAAAGTCCCATCCACCTGTGCCGCTGACGGCGACAACTAGAAGGACCGGATTGGGCTCAGCTGAGCCGTTTATCGGACCAGGTGCCAAGGTCCGCAACGAGCTCGAAGCGGGATGTTGGCGGGCGACCGGCCTTTGACCATCTCGCGGACTTTCAAGATGTTCGGATTGGCGGCTAGTAGGGAAGAGTTCGACCCGAAGCGGCCACAGAAAGCAGGGCAAGTGAATGGCTCAACAGAGGCGCTCTGCAGACGCTCGAAGATTGCGCCTGAATTCTTTCATCTGCTGTGGTCAGCGCTGGAGGTCTGGTGCCGCAGGTAGACCACTCCTGCGTCCGGGCGGCTCACGCGGATATTTTATGGCGCAGAATTTTCGCAGCAGGCTTATCCGCGCCATTCTGCTTAATGAGCGCGCGGAAGCTCGGGTGCATTCCACCGTTTTGGTAGTCGGGTGACTTTGGCGCCGACGGATCTTTCATCACTTCGGCAATCCTTGTCCATGTAGCTGAACCTATTGCGGGATAGGTCGGCGTAAAATCGAATTCTTGTGATCTTAGTATCCTGGAGGCGAAATCTCCAGGCGGGGGACTGGTCCCGAGCACGGAACGAATTGGACTCGGTTCAGTTTGCGCCGGCCTTATAGGTGATCCTATAAATCACCCCGTTCGTATCTTCAGACACCAGCAGTGACCCGTCCGGCGCTATCGCGAGCCCGGCAAGGCGGCCGAACTCCATTTTTCGGTCGTCGCTCAAGAAGCCGGTCAAGAAGTCTTCCGATCCGGTTGGCTCGCCTTTGTCGAAATTGACGCGCACGACTTTATAGCCGGCCGGATCCGCCCGGTTTGCCGAGCCACGCAGCGTAACGAAGGCATCGTTACGGTATTCCTCGGGAAACTGCTCCGCACCGTAGAAGCGGATGTTGATCACGGAAGCATGCGCGTCGAACGTCAGCGCCGGCCCGACGGTCTTGGTGCTGCAGAACTCGTCCTTGGGCGCGCCCTCCGGGATGGTGAAGCTCGCCCAATCGGGCTGCCGATCGCCATAGCAGAAGGGCCAGCCGTAGTGCGCGCCTTCTTCGATCTTGTTCAACTCCTCGCCGGGGAGGTCATCGCCAAGATGGTCGACACCGTGGTCGACGCCCCACATCACGCCCGTTTCTGGATGCCAATCGAAGCCAAGCATGTTCCGCAAGCCCTTCGCGAAAACCGTCCGCTTCCTGCTGTTGAGGTCCAGGCGGAGGTTGGCAGCCTTCTCATCGCTGCTTTCGATGCAGGCATCGCAGGAACTACCAACATTGATGTGCAGCGCTCCGTCGGGCGCGAAGGCGAGCGTTCGCCGCCCGTGCTGGCCGCCGTCGGGCAGGTCGTCGATCACTGTTTCCATCTTGCCGATCGTGCCATTCGCATCCAACTGGGCCACCATCACCGAATGGACGGTGGCCAGGAACATGCGGCCATCTCGGATCGCGATGCCGTGGACGCCATCAAGATCGGATGCCACCACGCGCGGCTGTGAATCGCCGTTCTTGAGTGCGATCACGTCCTTTTCCTCGGGTCGCGTCACGAAAACGGTGCCGTCTTCCGCCACTGCCATCATGCGGGCATTGCCGAGGTCATGGGCAAAGACGCTGACCTCGAAACCATCGGGCACCTTGAGCCGCTTCAGAATATCCTCGCTGAAGGGCTGATGTTTCGGCCTGAAGACATTTGTTTCCACGCTGTGGAGAACGCCTTCCTGTTGTGCCCATGCCGCCGCGGGGAACAGCAAGATGCTCGCCAGCAATGCGGCTCGCGTCATCATATTTACCCTCCTGCGCAGCGGGCGCATCCTTCTTTGGCCGCTTCTTAGGCCGGCCGCGGCTCGTGGAAGCGGCACCAGCCGTTGGGGCTGATATCGCCCGCAACGATCTCGCATGCATTGGGTTCCAGGAAATGGGCGCACCCGCCGCACCGCCGACCCTTATTTGGCCTATCACGATAGCGCGCCACAGATTTCGGCGTCGTTCCAGCGCCGCGTGCGACAGGCTGGCGCGTCATGCATGAAGCGAGCGCCCCTGCACCGGCAACCGCGGCTCCGGCCATCGTCACCTTCAAGAATTTCCGCCGGGATACCGCTTGGCTTGAGCGTCCTTGCGCCGGGGTCTTATCCACCGGACCGCGATCCTTTTTCATGATCTTGCCTCCCTGTTAGATTCGAGACCTGCCAACGCCGTCGAACAGCGGTCAGATCGACTTCAGGTATTCGATCAAATCGCTCCTCTCCTTCGGCGGCCGCTCGAAATACTTCCCCAGCGTCGAGGCGCCGCCGCTCATTTGAGCGGCGGCTGGGATCAAAGTCGAAGTGAGACGAAGCGGGAAGAATATCGCCGCAACGAGGCGCCGAGGCATGCCATGTCTCTCCCCGCGGTCGATGTCTCGACTCGCGAAATCCGATCCACGCCAAAGGAAAATGCCACGATACGATACATTAAAACTTGCTAATGTACAAAGCTTCACCTCACTTCGGGCAGTATTTCGGAAGGCTCTCGACGGCTTGGGGAGCTAAGTGAGAATTACGCTGTGGTTGTTCGTTGTGACCGGTGTACCGAACGGAACGTTGGTAAAGCTGGGCGGCTGAAGGCGTCGGCTTAGAAGAGCAGAAGGGGCGCTCCGAGCAGTGGAAAGCGTTTACCCTGCTCTTGAAGGCTGCTTCACAGATCGACTGGGGCAAGCGGCTGGCGCGCCGGACCGTGGATCACCGTTCCATCGGAGGCAAAGATCGAACCGTGGCAGGGACAATCCCAGGTGCCATCGGCATTGTTCCACGTGACCGTGCAGCCCTTGTGCGTGCACGTTGCGGAGACGGCATGCAGAGATCCGTCAGCATCGCGGCAGACCGCGATCTTTTCGTCACCTCTCTGAATGACTCCGGCTTCGCCGGCCCGGATGTCGTTCGTGCTCTGGACCATAGATTGGCTGTCACCATTTGTATGGAAATCCTTGGGATAAGGCCGTGTCGGGTTGTAGAGCCTCTGCCAGGGACTGGACCCTCCCCGGATCACCTCCGCGATCATTATGCCGGCGGCGGTCCCGTTGCTGATGCCCCAGGCGTTGAAACCGGTGGCGATGTGAAAGCCCGGAGCGTTCTCTGGATCGGGTTCGCCGACATAGGCAACCCGATCCGCCGTGTCGTAGTCCTCATTGCACCAACGCCAGGCAACATCCCCGACAGGCAGGCTCTTGCGCGCCCATTCCTCCAGTTCGACGAACCGTTCCGCGACGTTCCCATCCTGACCGGTGTTGAATTTCGGCCCTAGCACCACGAGCAGCGGACCGGCGCCATCCCGACCGGTTCGTATCGAATGCGTCGGGTCGTCGATACCAATGAACATGCCATTCACGACGGACGGATCGCCGACGCGGAAGGCCATTGCGGTGTGGCACCGAGGCTGCGTCCGGTTAGCCATTCCTACCGGGCTCTTGACGGTCATGTTGGTCGCAACAACCACGTTTTCGGCGTGAACTGTCCCGTGAGCCGTGACGACGCGCCACCGGCTCGCTTCACCTATCAGGATCGCGCGGCTCTTCTCGAATATGCGCCCGCCCCGATTCGCCACGGCGTGCGCCAACCCGACAAGATACTTCGCCGGATTGAATTGGGCCTGATCGGCAAAGCAGAGCGCTCCTGCCGTCTCGAAGGGAAGCGGAGCGCGATCAAGTGCCTCCGCTTGCAGCCCGACTTGGCGCAGGGCCTCCGCCTCGGCTATGATCTCGCCACGTCCTTCCGCGGTCGTGGCGTAGGTGTACGCATTCTTGCGCTCCAGATCGCAGGCGATCGCATGTTCCTTTATCCAGTCCTTGATCAGTTCGGCTCCAGCCGAATTCGCCTCTGCATAGCTGCGCGCCGTTGGCACACCGCAACTGTCGATCAGATGGCGATAGATCAGCGCGTGCTGTGTGGTGATCTTCGCTGTCGAGCAGCCCGTCACCTGTTGGCCAACCTCAAGCGCTTCGACAAGGATCACCGAACGCCCCGCCTCGCGGAGCCGAAGTGCTGTGGTGAGACCGACGATCCCGCCTCCGACGACAACGGTTTCGGCATGTATCGAGCTGTCGAGAAGCGGATAGCCCGTCGGGCCGGCGGTTGCCACCCAGCAGCTTCCGCGATTTCCCGGCAAGTTGACCATCCAAACGGCGTCCTACGATTGCATGTGATTTCGATAACCATAGCCGCTCGGGAATGTTCCAGACCGTACTCGACGTCCGGGCGCAGCCTGCCAATCGCCATGCGTTTGAATCAACATCATCCGAAAAGGCAGAGTACGTTCGAGCCGCGCCGCCGAGAGCATAGAAGAGACCACATGGTCATCTACAGCAGGATGTTGAGCTCAGGCGGTCGGACAACTGGACTTCGGACTCCACTTTCCGAGAGCTCAGTGGGGTCACCGGTCGACGGAGCACAGCAGGTGACCAGGCACATCGCGGCCTGCGGGTGTTCGGGGCGCTTATGCCGCACGTTTTAACTCATCGGCGCACTTTACAGCCTCTCGCCGGACATGATGGCCAGCAACGGGTGAATGATGCTCTTAATCTCGCCTGTTTGTATCCCCTTCACAGACGCCGTCTTGAAGTCAATGATCTCCTGCACTGCTTTCTCAGCGGGTTCCATTGAGGACGGCGGATTGTCATGCAGTTCGTCGAACGCATCGCCGGTCTGTTTGGCTGGCTGCCCATTCAGAGACGGGGCGACGAATCGACGTCGCGTAACGCGGGCGCTTTGTACGGCCTGATCAGCAAAGCAGAATCTCCTGACATAGGAGGAGGGAAAGTCTGCTCACGACCAAACACCTGCCACCGGAGAGTTGGAGAGCCAACATCCCCTCCCCACCCACCTGTGCCGCTGGTCGCGGCACCTGGAAGGACCGGATTGGGCTCGAAGCAGTCTTTGCCCCAATCCTTAAGGTTCCTCAGAGGTCGCGCGCGGTCTATTTTTCATGCTCCCGTTGGTACCTATCGCCCAGGAGCGGCCCGTTGCATTGCTCGCGTACATTGCTACGCTGCAGCACTGCAAGCAGCGATCAGAGCGTCAGGATTTGTTCGGTGGAAATTTCTAATCTGAAAGACTATCCCATGTGGGCGGATACAATCGCGCACCGAGGATGGCATGCTTGGTGGACAGAGAGTGGGGTGTCGTTGGCGGATTACCGCGCCCACCTCAAGCCTATGACGGAACGTGAAGGTGTTCCTCTTGCTCTTGTCGCCCACGCAAACGGCGTCTACCTCGGATCAGCATTGGTCATCGAATGCGACCTTGATGATCGCCCGGAGTACGCCCCGGGATTGCTGCGCTCTGGGTCGAGCCCCATGCGAGAAGACAAGGTATTGCTGCCAAACTGATTGAAGCGGCCCGCCTAGAGACTGCTCAGAACGGGCACGAACGTTGTTATCTTTGCGCGACGCCCGATAACTCGCCGTACTACCTGGCCCGTGGTTTCAAGCTGATCGAGAGCGATGTATCAGGACTGAACGTGTTTTCGATCTAGTTCAGCGTGAGTCCGTCAACGCTCCAACACCCGCGCTGCCTTTCAGGCGCTATCGACGAATGGCAGCAATGGGCCAGACTCCGTCCGTAGCGTCGCATCGAATGAACGGATCGCAACGGTGGAGCCGTTCTTCACGAGGCCTGTGCACGGCTTGTTGCGAGCATGTTCACGTTCTGGGCTAGGAAGATCGCATAATGTATCGTCTCGGAGCGATTTTGCACGGCGCCAGTAGGCTGCTAAATTCTAGCGAGCCGATCTAGGACCTCGTGCGGTCCCGATGCCGAAAAACGGAGACCAGCATGTCGGATCACCCTCATCATCACGGTCATGACCACCACCACGCAGAGGACCGGTGGAAACATAACGGCGTTCGCGTCATGAAGGGGGACCGACTCGATGACAACACGGCCCAGACTCCCGGCATGTATCGGCAGGCGGCCATCAATCATGCGCGTGTGGGCGCCCAGAAGATCTGGGCCGGCACCGTATCGATCGAGCCCAATGCCAAGACCGGCGTGCATCACCATGGTCCGCTCGAAAGCGTAATCTTTGTCGTTCGCGGCAAGGCGCGCATGCGTTGGGGCGACAGGCTCGAATACGTCGCGGAAGCCGGCCCAGGCGACTTCATCTACGTACCACCCTTTGTGCCACACCAAGAAATCAATGCCGATCCCGAGAACGTGCTCGAATGCGTGCTGGTGCGATCCGACAACGAGGCGGTGGTGGTCAATATCACCGATGTCGATCCGGTGGAAAAGCCGGAGGAAGTCTATTGGGTCGATCCAATCCACAAACATCCAGGCTGACCGTTTGGGAGCCTCTGTTTCGTTCGGCGGGACGGGCTGTCCCGTTTGCGGCACGGACTACGCTTCACGTGGTCTTGCAGTGCGCGTCGTCGGAAAACGCCATGGAAGTGAACCGCTTGCGCCAGGATCACGCGCCCGCCTAATGGCAGGGTCTGCGCTTCGAATCCTTTCAACGCTCCGATACTGACAGCGCCTATGGGGGGTCATGGGTAAATGGCATCAAACGACAGCACTAAACGCTGCGAATCGTTGGCGGGAACAACGATTTATGACGTTCGATGAGCTTCGGGTCTGGCAACTGCGGTAATCGGCTATCCGTTTCTTCTCAACTGAAGTCTATATTGCAGCCCAAGGTGTCGATCAGGTTTATCCAGAGTTCCAGCTTGAGTGCGTTTCCGAAGTGCGTGTGTCGGTGCTGGCCGTCGCTTCCCAGCGCAGTGCCATACAATTTCAGGCAAGCTAGCATTGCGCAGGCCGCTGAACTATGCGTCGGGAGCCGGCTCATCGGACTGGAAAGGAGAACTCGGCTTGCCACCTAACAGCGCATCTCATAGCGTGACGAGGAAAATCACGCTGGAGCTCAACATAATCACACCTGGATCTGCGCGCTTTGCGTCTCGCCCAATGCTTAAAGAGGAGGGTTCTTTTGCGCTACATTCGTCCGAGTTCATTGGAGGACGCCGTCGGCCTACTGGTTGAAGCGTCAGGCAAGGCCGCCATTTTGGCCGGTGGAAGCGATCTGCTGGTGAGAATGAAGGGGGGCTTCATCGAACCCGACCTCATCATCGACATCAAAGCTATAGACGCCCTGAAGCACATGACCGAAAGCGAGGATGGTTTCGTCATCGGCGCTGCGGTGCCTTGCGCGGTTCTCGGCGAGAATGCTGCTCTCCGGCGTGCATGGCCCGGCGTGGTGGAAGGAGCGAACCTGATCGGTTCCAAGCAAGTGCAAGGGCGTTGCACCATCGTCGGAAACCTGTGCAACGCCTCCCCGGCGGCTGACAGCGTGCCCGCACTGGTGGCGGCTGGCGCCAAGGCGCTGATCAGAGGGCCAGCCGGCTCCCGCATCGCTGCCGTCGAGATGGTGCCTGTGGGACCGGGCAAGACGTCGCTAGCGTCCGGCGAAATCATCGAAGCCATCCTGCTCGACAAGCGCCAGCCGCGTTCGGGCGACGCCTATCAACGGTTCACGCCGCGCACCGAGATGGATATCGCGGTCGTCAGTGCCGCGGTGAATCTCACTCTTGATGATCAGGGTATCGTCCAGTCAGCGCGCGTGGCGCTTGGCGCGGCGGCGCCGACGGTGCTTTTGGTCGAGGAAGCGGCCGCGGTCCTCACTGGTTCCCGCGTCGACGACGGGACGCTTAACCGCCTGGCCGAGGTCTGTTCCGGCGCCTGTCGCCCGATAGACGACAAGCGGGGCACTGTGGAATTCCGAAGGAAAGTCGCGGGAGTGCTGGCCAAGCGGGTCGCGCTCACCGCCTATCAACGTGCAGGACAGAAGTGATGGCAGGCATAGCAGTTTCGACGAAAATCAATGGCGATAATGCCGAGTTTCTCTGTCACCCCGACGAGACGCTACTTGATGTGTTGCGCGATCGCCTCGGACTTATGGGCGTAAAGGAAGGCTGCGGCACGGGCGACTGCGGCGCCTGCAGCATCATTCTCGACGATCGCCTGGTCTGCTCCTGTCTCGTGCTTGGGGCAGAGGCGGAAGGCGGGCGCATCGAGACCGTCGAGGGCATGGCGCAGGGTGACCAGCTTCATCCGCTGCAACAAAAGTTCCTCGAGCATGCCGCCTTGCAATGTGGCATCTGCACGCCTGGCTTCCTCATGGCCGCAAAGGATCTGCTGGCCAAGAATCCGGATCCGACCGAAGAGGAAATACGCTTCGGCCTTGCCGGAAATCTCTGTCGTTGCACCGGCTACGACAAGATCGTGCGCGCCGTTCAGGACGCAGCAGGGGTGATGAGAGGAGCTTGACCATGAATTTAGATCCCAGCCACTCGAAACGCAGCTTCTCCTCCGTGGGCACCCGACCCATCCGGCCGGATGGAGTCGACAAGGTGACGGGCCGCGCGCGCTACGGCGCGGACTTCAACATGCCCGGCCAGTTGGTCGGACGGATTTTGCGCAGCCCGCACGCTCATGCCATGATTCGCAAGATCGACACGTCGAAGGCCGCGCAGCTTCCTGGCGTCAAGGCGGTCTTGACGGCGGCGGACCTGCCCGACCTCACCAATGGTGACGCGGCGATGTATGACATTCTCGACAACTGCATGGCGCGCAAGAAGGCGCTCTACGACGGTCACGCCGTGGCCGCCGTGGCGGCAATTGATGCGCGAACCGCCAAGCAGGCGCTCAAGCTCATCGAGGTCGAGTATGAACTCCTGCCGCACGTTACCGATGTTGACCAGGCGTTCGCCCCGGATGCTCCGCTCATCAACGACACGATCTTCACAACGGGCGTTGATCCCAAGCCCGATTGCCCTTCGAATGTCTCGATGCGGAGCCAGTTCGGGCATGGCGACGTCGACGCCGGCATGGCAAAGGCCGATTTCGTGGTCGAACGGACATTCAAGACCGAACAGACTCATCAGGGCTATATCGAACCTCACGCCTGCGTCGCCAGTGTCGGTTCGGACGGCACAGCGGACCTATGGGTTTGCACCCAGGGCCACTTTGTCTATCGCCAGCACTGCGCACAACTGCTCGGCATGGATGCTTCCAAGCTGCGCGTGACGTCGTCGGAAATCGGCGGCGGGTTCGGCGGCAAGACCCATGTCTGGGCCGAGCCTGTCGCGCTGGCGCTGTCGCGCAAGGCCGGCAGGCCGGTCAAGCTAGTGATGACGCGTGACGAGGTGTTTCGCGCCTCCGGCCCGACCAGCGCCACGTCGATCGACGTGAAGATCGGCGCGTTGAGGGACGGAACGATCATCGCCGCCGATGCGACACTGCGCTATTCCTGCGGCCCCTATGCCGGAGCTTGGGCCGAGGTTGGCGCCATGACCGCATTCGCCTGCTACAAGCTCGAGAATGTCAGGACTGTGGGCTACGAAGTGCTGGTAAACCGCCCGAAGACCGCGGCATATCGCGCGCCTTCGGCGCCGATGGCGGCGTTTGCAGTGGAAAGCGCCATCGACGAACTTGCCAAGAAGGTCGGCATGGATCCGGTCGATTTCCGGATCCGGAACGCGGCACAGGAAGGGACCAAGGCATCCTACGGTCCGGTCTACGGCCCGATCGGCATCGGCCCCACGCTGGAGGCCGTGAAGAACCATCCTCACATGAAGGCACCCCTTGGCAAGAACCAGGGGCGCGGCATGGCATGTGGGTTCTGGTTCAACTTCGGGGGCCAGACTTGCACCGATCTGAATATCGGGATGGATGGCACGGTCTCGCTCGCGGTTGGCACGGTGGATGTGGGCGGTTCGCGCGCATCGCTGTCGCTGGTGGCCGCAGAGGAGCTCGGGATCGACTATTCGCAGGTCAGAGCGGTGATCGCCGACACGTCCAGTCTCGGCTACAATGACATGACCGATGGCAGCCGGGGAACGTTCTCGTCCTCGATGGCCACCATTTCTGCTGCCCGCAACGCGATCAAGATTCTCCGAGAGCGTGCGGCGCAGATGTGGGACATTCCGGTCGAGGACGTGACCTGGGAAAAGGGCCACGCCGTCGCCAAGGGCGAGACGCACGGAAACCTTCCGAAACTGTCTCTGAAGGAGATTGCGGCGGCAGCGGGCACCACGGGTGGCCCGATTGCGGGGCACAGTGAGATCGTCGCCGACGGCGCCGGCGTATCCTTCGCCACCCATATCTGCGATATCGAGGTCGACCCCGAAACCGGGGCCGCCAAGGTGCTGCGCTACACCGTGGTGCAGGATGCCGGCAAAGCCGTGCATCCGACCTATGTCGAAGGACAATACCAGGGCGGCGCCGCGCAGGGCATCGGCTGGGCACTCAACGAAGAATATATCTACGGCAAAGACGGCAGGCTGCAGAATGCGGGCTTCCTCGACTACCGTATCCCGGTGTGCTCGGATCTGCCTATGATAGACACGCAGATCCTGGAGATACCCAACCCCAACCACCCCTATGGGGTTCGCGGCGTCGGGGAAACCTCCATCGTCCCTCCGCTTGCGGCGGTGGCCAATGCCGTGTCCAATGCGGTCGGCGTACGAATGCAGCATATTCCAATGTCGCCGCCCCGGATCCTGGCAGCACTTGACGCCTGAGGAGGTCCGATGGTCGAGGTAACGCTCTGGGGCTCTCTCGCAACGGCGGCTGGCGGCAACAGCAAGGTCGAGATCGAGGCGAAGGATATCAGGGAGTTGTTCAAGAGATTGAGCGAATGCTTCCCTGGTCTCGAGCCACTCATGGATCGAGGCATTGCGGTTGCAATCGACGGAACGATCTATCGCGACACCTGGTCGAAGGAACTGCCTACGGGCGCGGAAATCTATTTGCTGCCGAGGCTGGCAGGCGGTTGAAGGCGGGTCGCGAGAGCGCCCGTGTAGACGCACTGTTTCGACGAGGCAATGCGCATCTCACCTTGATCTTCGTGCTGCTGTCGCTTGGCACTTAAATTTTAGAATGCGGCTGTTTCGGCTGGGTTTGGCATTTAAAGAGGTTCTTCCTCACTTTGTGTGGTTCACGCGCCGTTAGACATGATGCCGCTATAGGCGGGTATGCGAACGAAAATGAAATGGTCGCCCGGCTCAGGGGCAATAGTTCCGGGTGTTGCGCTCACAGATGATGTTGGGTTGTTTCCGCTGCCGGGCCAGCTTTCGGCATTTGCCCTGATTGCGGACGGCGGACCCGAAATCGGCATGGCTGGTCCAACCGATGCCTCCAAGATCTGCCGGTCCAGGGCAAAACCGTAAGGGTGAAGCTTCGGTTGAGCCGCTGGCGGTGCGCGCATCAGAAATGTGAACGACAAACGTTCACCGACCGACTGCCGACGATTGCTTCCCCTTATGCGCGCCGGACAAGGAGGGTCTCCGAGATTGTCGGTCTGCTCGGCCATAGCGCCGGCGGCCGTCCCGGCGAGCGCTTGATGCGACGGCTCGGCATGCCGGTCAGCGACGACACGATCCTGCGGCAGCTGAAGCGGGATGCCGCGCTCGTTTCTTGCGATGCCACGATCCGGATCGTTGGCATAGATGATTGGAGCTGGCGGCGATCGTGGCGCTACGGCACGATGATCGTCGACCTGGAGCGCCGTTTGGTTGTCGACATCCTTGGCGACGGGAGCGTGGCGAGTGCGGCGCGATGTTTGGAGCGGCACCCTTCCGTCGAGATCGTCAGCCGTGACCGATGCGGGCTGTACGCGCAAGCTGCTCGCGAGGGTGCGCCGCAAGCGCGTCAAGTCGCTGATCGGTTCCATCTCATGCAGAATCTGCGGGGCGCAATCGAGGAGCAGATGAGCCTTGCCGGCCGCGCCACCGGACGAGCATTG
>Ga0214543_1004728_pt1 | contig 25624 bp, 13 predicted proteins | sample CNSS2metaG_FD_160094 | JGI IMG/M metagenome (GOLD analysis project Ga0214543, IMG submission 160094) | Root nodule microbial communities from cowpea collected in UCLA plant growth center, Los Angeles, California, USA - CNSS2 | ecosystem: Host-associated > Plants > Roots > Nodule | place: USA... | reverse complement strand
TATATATATATATATATATATATAACGTACTCACACTCATGTTAAAAGCATACCTACTCTAATTCTTTAGAACCAAGTTCTAAACCATATGTTAATTTAAAACTCTAATTCCTTTGCCATTTTAACATACAATTTGCATTAAGATCAAATTTCTAGAATGACCAAGAGATGATGTCTATGCGTAGAACCATTACTCTTAGGTGTTCTATCCATGTGTAGTTGCAATTCATTTTCCAATGATCCGGTAACAACAAATTGCATGATATTCCCATCATACACATTAATAATCAAGATAGAACAATTGAATACAAAAGAGATTATATTGCATAAGAAAAGTTACATAGAGTATGAATTCATTACATCAAATCCTAATGAAAATGGAGATTAACTACTCTTAATCATCTAGAACATACGAATTTGGTGAATTCACACGAGTAAATGAAAGAATTTGTTGTAGTTTTGTCCCAAAAGTGCCCTTGACCGAAGTTTTCGAGTTTCTTTGCGTTTCCACACCAAAGAACTACTCATTTCGTTTCATTCTCGACACTTAACCAACCAAGAAACTATCTGCTCGTTGGGCGAGCCGTTACACACAAGTCCAACTACTCTGTCTCGTTAGACGAGACATACTTCTTGTTGGGCGAGTGGTGGAGTTTTGGGCGGACGAGATGGTCCTGACAGACAACTTTCTAGTCTTTTTTAGTCTTCCATTTCCTATACAATGACTCAAGAAAAAAAATATTCCTAACTAAACAAAACACATAACACTAATGGCTTCTCTCAAAAAATAAACACAAGACATGTGAAATAAAGGCAAATAAGAAAGATTAATAAGCTTAAATACTAAGTATTTATCAAACTTATCAAACTTATCAAACTCATATGCTCCAAATGAAATATTGTTGATCACATTTTCTTGTCGATCATTATTTAATATATACATATTCTCACACATTCATTATCATTTCAGACCAAACATAGCAATTTCAATTAAGAATATCTCATCATACATGCATTCTCACATATTCATGCTTTTAAGAATACTTCAATCAGCCACAAGCGAAATCAACAAATTTAAAACAACTCTGTCTCACTCTCGCTTAAGCTAGGAGATCTCGCTTAAGCGACAAAGTCCCCTCGCTTAAGCCAGAATCTCCTCGCTTGAGCTAGAACTCAATAGAAGGACAATACAAACTCAATAGACTTTCTCGCTTAGGCGAGACTACTCTTGTTTGGGCGAAAGTTCTCGCTTGAGTGACAACTTGAGCACCAGCAAAGGGAAGTTTTCTGCTATTCTCGCTTAAGCTAGAAGTTTCTCACCTGGCGATATTAGCCGATTCTCACCTGCTCGCGCATGCATACCTTTAATCCAGCCAGAAACAACATATAATTTATATTCACACACTCACCGACATCAAAACGACATTTTAAGCACGAATCAGAACTAGAAATAGCAACATGCAAGACAGTTAAAAATTTTAAAACCCTAGTTTCTCTTATCTCAAAATTGAAAACAAACTACGGAGAGAGAGCCCTAACTGAAGAGTACCACAGTAATAATGTAGCTTAAGAAGCTGATAAACAAGAACAAAGGGAAAAAACAATGAGGTTTATGATCACGAATCAGGAATAGACTAACACTTCGGAACTGAAAAAAAAAAAAACTATAAGAGATTTTTGTTCAACTTACATGGGAAAAGAACGTTCCGCTACTTGGAATGATGGTTTCGCAATTGTCCTAGTTGAGTTTCTAAATTTTTTTTTCTAAGAAGAGCAAGAGTGAGAACTGATTTTTGGATAAATGAAAAAAAAAAACTAAGTATGAAACTAAGGGGAAAATTGGATGTGAGAAAACAAGTGACTGACTTGGACCTTTCACTAACTGACCCAAAACTTAACAACAACAGAAAGTTAGTTTTACATTAAAAATGTTTATTATGCTCTTCCATAAAAATTTAATCCTAAACTGAAACACAGTGAAAAAGTAATTGTTAGCTTCCACACCAATAATGATGACAATTAGTGGCGCACTTGATGCAGCGATGGAGCATAAGCAATAAAACACATTTAATTTAGTTCAACAATTTCATAACAAATTTAAACAATTCTTTTTATCATGCTTCTCTCCATCGATGCTATAGTTTTTTCCTTGTTAATATGAATAGAAGAAACACAATAATGTTATGTAGTTGTAGCATGTGAGAGAGGGAACAGTAGAAATATTAAATGTTGCATAGATATGTCCTCGCCATGACAGGGCAATGCACGTGATCCTGAAATGTTAAAAGAAAAATATTTTTTTTACCGCAAAATAAGAGTTAACTAATCTTGTATTGCTTATTTACTTAGGTAAAAAAAATCAAAGAAAAATATATTTTTCTCTTATATAATAATTCAGTTTTGTTTTAGTACAAAGTAATGCTAAACTAAAGAACACCGTATTTAAAATGAAAGATTAGGATTGTCCACTAAATTTGGTCATATCAAGTGAGGAAATTAAGTGTTTAGACCTACTTCCTATTTATAATTAATAAGGTTACAAATTGGATATTAACTTATATTTCTATGGGTTTGGTAAAATATAAAATTGTAAATATTATTTCATTTAAAAAATATAAACATATCTTCTTCTTTTTTTATAACATTTTTTAGATTATGGAAGTTTTATTTTAATTTATCTATTATTGTTAATCGGTTTAAAATTAATTTTAAGACATCTTCGCTCATATTTCAGACCAAAAGCTTCATTTTTTTTATGTTTAATTGAGATCAGTTAGTATTTTATATAATCTCAAATTTTCTAATAAACTAATATTTATTCCTAACCTTAAACTGATTTCCTTATATTAGATACCAAAACAAGGTTTTCCAATATTTATGAGGCTAAATTATTTTTTTGTTAAAAAGTGTTAAATTGATCATTTAGTTTATTATATCTCAATTTGATTCTAATTTTTTTAAAAATATTCAATTTAATTTAGCTATTAGTTCACAAACAATATTAAAAATAGTGTTACGTGTTAATATGTAACTCTTTTTTACTTTAACACCATTCATGAAAAATGATGGACAATGAGAACATTAAATCACTTTTCAAAAAAAATCAAGAAAAATAATAATTAAATGATCAATTCGACACTTGTTAATAAAAACGATAACAAAAGAAAGTAACTTAACCTATTTATGACAATACAAATTTTAAGAGTTCTTTTTTTAATTTTATTTAATTATTACTTTTTAAAGTTTAAAATAAAATTAATTAAGACATGAGAGATTTATGATGTATGAAAAGGTGTGGAAGTTGGTAGAGAAATTTATGATGCATGAAGCATGAGGCTACCCAACTTTAAAGTTCCAATACCATACTACCATTTGAGTGCACATGCCCAAAATTTCACCCACACAACACAAATTGTGGGTCCATTATTCCTTTTCTTTTTTACGCTTCTTTGTTCCCACGTGAAAGTCCACATTAGGAAGTTGTTATTGGTCTTAATCTTCACCTAACCCTGATTTGTCGGGTGTTTTTGCTAAACTATTATTCGCCCCTTTTATGTTAGTTCTTCATCAATTTTCACAAAAAAACCAATTCAGGCACAATTACCAAACATTACAATTTTTTGTTTTTTATGTGGACGTATAGATAGGTTAATGATCAATAAGTAACTTTTTTTTAAACATCTTGCTTATTTATTATGAACTCACTACATTTCTAATTTTTTTCTTTCAAACAAAACAACGAGTAATACCATGTTTGACTTTAAATAACTTGTTCGGTGTACATATAAATAATGATGAATATTATTTATGGAAACAATTATACTACAATAATTTAACATTTTCAACTGATAGGTTACACTAAAGTGTTACAAATATAAATATTAATATAATTTATTTTAAACAGATATAATTATAAATACATAAAATACAACACAAATTTTTTAAAATTAAAATTACAAAATTTACAAAATAAATCCCTACAAAATGAGTAAGAAAATAATGATTTGCGAAGAATTATGATTGATATTTAATTAATAAAACAAAAGTGAATAAACATTGATAAATCTAATATATAATGTATTCGATCAAATTGTAGTGTGAGAAAAGTTTATAAAAACTGGATTCAAAACAATCGTATAAAAGTAAGCTTGTGAATCAATTTAGCACAATATAAATATTGTTAAAAACTTATTTTAACAAAAATAGAAAGCAAGTATTAGCTTTTAATGTTTTCTTTTTCTATTTATTGCAAAACCTGTAATATCTCTAAATGGTGATTAAAGCAATAGGTTAAAAGTGAGTAAAAAAATAATTAAAATATCATTTTCTTTTACAATAAAACTCAATTTTGCTTTCAAGAAAAAGGGAAATGATTGATATTAGGTTGGCACTTACGAAGCCCAATTTTTGCATTCAAGAGAAAAATGTAATAGATCGAAGTCGTGTATTGGTACTTTTAGTCTTTAGTTCGAGGACTATACTGAAAGAGGGTATACATTCAAGAACTACAAAATATAAAATTATAATTTCATAGAACAAAATCACATCCAGTTACATCTTAGGTACACAGATGACATAGTCATCTTTAAATTTGAAGAATTCATGATTTTACCACCATAAATACTGTAATTCATTTTGACTTTTGCCTTATTATGCTATTTAGATGTGCCTGGTGATAATGTATTATGCATGAACTCCCTTAATGCCAGTTAACAATAACAATGTCAGTTTTTTCTATGATAATAATAAGACTAAATTACTCATTTTGTCGATATTGGGATGCATGATTCTATAAAATCTAAGCCCAGTCCTTAATAGTATTGTAATAGTTTGAGAAACATGGTGCAGTAACAGATTTATATAGAATCACCAGAAGGATTGCTAACAACTTGCACAAAGGCACCCCAATATTCACGAGGCATCATCATTGATTCAAAAACATACACCGTAGATACAAAAGCAGGTAACGAATATTAGTTCTGTTTGTCATCACAATTAGTAATTTCTATCAATCTATTCTTCTGCGGCGTCTTCGATTTCTTCATCCTCTGGGACACCTCGAAGGTAGAGAACATTGTTACATCTAGAAATACAAACAATGAAATAAGAGAAAGTTTACAAGAAATAAACATTAAGAGACAAAGAGAACAAGTATTGATGGGACAAAGAGAACATTAAGAGCAAAACCGAAGATTGATAGGACAAAGAGAACATTAAGAGCAAAACGAAGATTGATGGGAATAAGAGAATAAGTTTACAAGAAATAACTGAAAAAATGAGAATGAGACATGGAGTTCTACTGGGTTTGTGCAACAGTCGCAAGGTAGAAGAGGAGACAAGTGAGGTATAGTTATAAACTTTGAAAGAGTTTTCTACAAGCAGAAACCATTTCAGCACACAAAATAAAATAAAAAATATCTCCATCAAATACCCCTCTGATATACATTAACATAGAAGGCCATTCTCGGGATTTTTATCACCAGTAAAATACAAAATGTAGCAATTTTGGCTGATACAGTGAAATGTAAGACTGCGCAGTGCATACGGTGGCCAGGGCAACTACACCTCTATAGCATGCTATTGAAAAATCTCTATATTTCCAGCATATATATGAATACCATCAAATGAGGTGGGTCATACAGGATACACAATTAATTTTTATGCAGCATATTATGAAAGTGAATTGCAGGGAAGATATGTTTTTCTGTTAGTTTTCAATTCTCATGACTTGAGGACCTCTAGAGTCTAACATGACTAGTTAGCTTTCATGTTTACACAATTTCACATTCTCAATTCAATCAACAAAATCGAAAGGGGTTTAACAACACCCCAATGTAATAGCAAAACACAACAACCACTAGACATAAAGAATGGTTAATGTGGAAAACAATTACCTGATTAAAATTTCTCCCAAATTTCCAGTAAACTGACCCTCAATGTACTCCTCCGTGTTTGCCAGCTACAGAGAAATTCAGATATTAAGAAATTTTTAAAAAAAAATCAACTAAGACAAGAGGCTGAAAATATGATTATTGTACGGGAACAAAAACCTCAGAATTTAACTTAAATATATACCTGCAAGTTCATATACGAATCAACAGAAACAAGATACCCTGAAAAAAAAAAACACATTCAAGACATGATAAACAAACTGAAATTCATTCAGTATTAGACGGCCTAAGGAATAAACACTGAAACGAAGCGTTTTGCAGTAAAATAACAGTAGAGAAAATGATCCCTAACAAAGAAACATACCCTTGTACTCCATTCCCCACTTGAGTTTCACAATTACTGGCTTTCCGGTCAAATTATTCAAGAAAGGCTTGGGATTAACTGGTATAGTCTGCAAAACACGAGGTAAAAAAGAAACTTAAACAAATTAGAAAAGAAGGCACAATCAATCACACACTGTGATCTTCTATGCTCAAACAACAATGGCTTAGTGCAAGAAGCAGAGGGAAAATCAAAATCACTCAGTTATGGAGATGCGGGTTATGTTAATGAAATGCATGGAAGATGATGAAGGAGAGAGGGAGCAAGAAGAAGGTACTTACAGCCATAGTAGAATGTTATCCTATGCTCTACGAGATCGTAATCGCTGAAACTTGGTACCGTGAAGCTGCGAGGGCACAAACTGGTAACTAGGGTTTTCTACCCCGGGCCAGCGAAGTGTAAAATGAAATTGGGATTCAGGCCCTTTTAGCAGCCCACTGGGCTTATATATGTTCTTTCACTTGTTTTTTTTTTGGGCGCTTCTCCATGTACCTCCAAGGCTTCTCCATGTACCTCCAAAGCTTCTTCTGCACCCCCAAAATTTGTTATTATATCCTTCATTAATATATAGGTGAAAAGTGGGTAAGTGGGTATAGATTTCATTTACTCCGTGCCAACTCCTCTGTACCCCATTCATACTATTTCTTCTCCCGTTTCTTCTCCGTTTCATTACCTCATTACTGTGCATCCATTAAAATTTGAAATATTTATGAAACAGAATACGAATTTCGTTTCAGAAAAATGTGAAACGGATTCTGTAATCTGTTTCACAAAATTTTCAATTTTTTTTTTGTGAAACGGATTACAGAATCTGTTTCACATTTTTCTGAAACGGAATTCGTATTCTGTTTCACGAAAAATTTGAAATATTTGTGGAACGGAATACGAATTCCGTTTCATAAAAATGTGAAACGGATTCTGTAATCAGTTTCACAAAAAAAATTTACTTTTTTTATAACCAAAGATGCTCCCAACCTGAATATTATATGTCACAACCAATTTTGAATAGCTAAAAACACCGTTGTTTCAGAATAATTTTGTCAACTTGTACGACTTGCCTGTTGGAAGGCACCATTTCTAATTAATGAAGAAATATCCTTTGTTGAGATTATTAATTAAAAGTTAACGGGGAGAGAATGTACACTCCTTTTCCTCCCTGTTCATATTTCCTTCATCCTCACCTACAAAAAGAAAAAAACCCTTCAAAGATGATGAACCCAAACACCCAATTTTTTATCCTGAAACCCCTCTATTTTCGCATCACCAATTCCTACATCATCATCTTCTACCTCCTTGCCCAAATCACTTCCTCTTAAGTCGACCCTAAATTCACTGCATGTGCACTCAAAACCTGCCCCAACAACAACCAATCTATAAGTTTTCCCTTTTACATCCAAGGAACGCAACAACCTTACTGTGGGAGCCCTGGTTTTGAAATCTCGTGTGTCGCAGATGGCTCCCTTACCCTCAATCTCTCTCACACCCAATACCTCATTCGTTTCGGTGAAAAAGCAAAAAAAACACCAAAACAGATTCTAGGTTCCGTTTCAGCCTCCTCCGAGACGGATTCCAGAATCCGTTGCAATGAAAAAAAAAGGAAACGGATTCTGTATTCCGTTTCAGCTTTCTGCGAAACGGATTTCACAATCCGTTTCGGTAAAAAAAAAAAATAACAAAACGGAGAAGAGCGAAAGATGGGGCCTGCGGAGTTGCGCGAAAGAAAGGAAAAAGGAGAAAAGGAGCCTGCGGAAGCTCTGTGGGAGAATGGGAGAAGAACAGAATGTGGGAGAAGAGGGATGAAGAGTGTGTGGAGGCGGTGTGGGAGAAGAGTTGTGGGAGAAGAGACGCGCAGCACAACACGTAGGTCAAAGATTCTTCTGGGGGTGCATGGAATCTGATTCTTAGTGCTTTATTGGGGTGCATTTTGGGGGTGCAGGGTGAGGTTGTATGGTTTTGGGGTGCAGATGCGGTAAAAGAGATAGTAACTCTTAATTTTTACCATGGACAAACATGGAAAAAAATTTGATTTTGGGGTAGAGGAGAGATTATTGGAGGTGTAGAGAGAAACTCCCTTTTTTTTTCTCACATTAGAGTATGCAGAACTTAAATTCTAAGATGCTTGTTTGCAAAATAAATTTTTGTGTTTGTAACAAAAAATTCCTGAAAATAAAAATGTTTTCTTGCGTCTATAAATTTATAATATAATTGCTATTTTTTAACATTTTGTTAACGTTCATACACACTTTTTGTGCGTAAAAGATTTTTTTTTCATCCTATTAAATTTAATTATCTCAAAATAACTTCTAAAATGATTGTAATTGTAATCGATTATATGTATAATTGTTTATTGAACTAATATAGAATTAACCTATCCCAAACACACAACAAACCCTAATAATGTTTTATTTGCATTTCCTATTTTACCTTTTTTTCTCCATCTCACACTCGCTTTTTTCTTCTTCATTCTAGAACCAACCTTCCATAATCGTAATAATGCAACCACTCTGGTGTCTGTGCAGAGACAAGTGACACAAACTCCGCTTAACATCGAATCCCAAAGTTAGGAATTTATGATCCCAAGTTGCAGCTACATGTGAGAGGCAGTGAGTTAACTCTGCAACTTACAATAATTAAAACAATAGAAAGAGATGACAATTTTATGCTGAGTTGCTGCTATTTAACGAATTCTTTTTTTCATTAATCCCTGCCAAACTTTGCTAGCTATATGCTTAGCATCGAAGTTTGAAGGCAAGTCTTAAATGCTATATGCTAAAAATAATAGTTAATGAAATCAGACTTTCTCATTTTTACTCTTAAAAGTGATTAAGGTCAACAAAATCATGCTAATCATTGGAACTTGTCCCTGCCCATTTCCAGTTTCAAATCAAACTGTGTTCTCATCACCCCATCCTCACATTGTGAACCAGTTAAGCAGAATCTGGCTTTCAGAAATAGAATAATGACACCAATGCAATGTATTGCAATCTCAATTGCATAATTATAATTAATTGCATCATCTTCACAACAAGATGTACCATAAATTTAAATGCAACACTAATATTTTAATACTCCTCAACTGTGTACAATAAAATATAGTTGAGATGAACTTAATAATCTATGGCAACACCATCTTTTGCGATCACAAGCAAACATCCCCACCCTTTTTTCAATCTCGTACTTTTCCTACCACCCATTTGTCTAACTGAATTCGTGACTTATGAAAAAAAATGAAAAAGGAGAAAAAAAAATGTACATAACAGTAACAATTTACTTAAGTGGGAAAATTGAAAGCAAGAAATGTGGTGGTTGGGGATACAAACATAAAGTGAATTTAAGAACCGAGAGATGAAAAGTGACTGAGATATTTTGACAGGAAGAAACTAAGAGTTAGGGGTGACATTTGTGCTATCTCTCTCTCTCTCTCTCTTGTATTTCTATATGTATTTCATTTTTCAACAACACTTCATCAAATTCATGCACCATCAAAGATAGTGCCCCAGAAACCCCACAAGGTCTCAGATTTGATCACCACCTCTTTATGATCTGAACTTTTACCAAACTCCATTTCTATATGGCTTTCTATGCTGGTAACACCACCAATTGTAACAACAAATTCCGAGGATTCCCAGGGTTTGAGGACGATGATGTTGTGTCCACTGTGGTTCCCGCTGTAACAGTTGTGGTAGAGGGTCGTTCCATCTGCCAGCGCATCAGCCTCCATAACCATGGTAGCTACGAAAGTATGGCCAAAGCCCTACGCGAAATGTTTGTGGAAAACGCTGGAGACAGTGATGATCTTGACCTTTCCAATGTCATTCCTGGCTACCTTATTGCCTATGAAGACATGGACAACGATCTTCTTCTAGTCGGTGACCTTAGCTGGAAGTAAGCACACCTCTAACGTTCATATTTATTAACATTATTGCTACCCTAGTACCACTTCTCTTCCTTAGTTATGAGCTTTTATGTTTCTCATTTTACAATTACCTTTTCATCTCGTTATTAATACTATGCAGGCCACATAGGAAAACCAACATTATTTCTTTTTAAACAGGTTTTCAGATGATGTTTTTTACAAGTTACAGTTAAAATTTTGGAAAAAAATTAATGTCAAATGAGTGTATCTGGTTTTTTCATGATAGATTGCTGGAAAGAACATGAACTCATCTTTTCTTATAATTATTGTTCATATATATGCAGCGACTAATTTCAGATATATTATTAATTAGGGATTTTGTACGTGTGGCAAAGAGAATTCGTATAATTCCAACCAAGGGTAACTCAAGAAAAGGTTCAACGAGAGCGGCGTAAGCAATGAAAACCTGCGACTATATGGGGGATGTAGGAGAAAAACATAGAAACTAATGAAATAATTGGATTTGAGAAGAAAATGTGTTTTAAGATCAGGAACGTGCGATAATGTTAGCAAGAAATGCTGGTTCTTGTGTAAAGTCTTTGTGTTCTTGTACGAATAAAAGCCCCGGTTAGTAATTCATGGTATCATGGACTACAAGTACTATTTACTCTTGGCACCGAGGAAAATAGATTTTGATTCCACAAATTGGTGCGAGTGTAGGTTTTCATAAAACAATTTTAGTTTTTTTTATGCACAAGATTGATGTGTGTGTGTAAAATTTGGTATAATTAACCTTTTCAACCTAATGTACGAGGATTGTTTTTCTAAGCAAGTGTTGATGAATGATTTTCATTATATTTTGTTCAACTTTATCTCTAGTAAACATATATACACTTGACTTGAGCTTTTTTTCGACACTTCAATGGAACAATGTTTTTTTGGACATTTTATTTATCTGAACATTTGATCAAGATTTGTCATTTTTCACGATTTCTATGTTTTACTATAATTATCTTTTATGTTTCTCAGTAGGTGTCGATTAGGTTTGTGGATATTCAATAATCACTTTTTCTATACTGTTATCTGTTGCAATTGCTCCCATAAAGGATAAAGTAACCTTAAATTCAAATGGTGTAAAACAGCAACTAATTAAAGAGAATTAAGACACCTTGCTTTGTTTAATTAGCTTTTGGTATAATTAAACATTTAACTAATAAAGCAAGTTGATGAGGACCAGCCTCAATATATTCGTTAAACACTTTCGTTATTTGAACTCTAAAAGGTTGATTTCATGTATACGCCATAGCGTGTATTATCTATATCTCTTGCTATTGTTTTTTTTTTTCTTTTTTTCAATACATGCGTCTTAAAACTATAATCCCAAAATTGAATTTATTTTTCAATATTCACAAAACATGTTTTATTTTTAAACATTGATTTTAGTTTATTGAAATGTTGTACTTATTGAATTGTTTTTTTCAAATTGAGTCTTGATGTTGGATTAATTTTTTTTAGCATATTTGTCTAGCTAGAAAATAAAATATGAGGTTATTTGTAATGCATTATATTATTAGTGTAGACCAGTGATGTCTATAACAACAGGTTACTTTATGTTTTAGACAAGCTATACTAATAAAGAAAATGCCTAACATCTCTATTTGTTAGTAAATGACTTTTTTTTATATGTAGAGCTATTAAAATTTGTTATATATTACTAAAATATTCAATATAACATTTTTACAATTACAATAGCCGTTAAAGTTGATATTCACAAATTTAACTCATACCTGACTTTATAGAACATCTTAAAATCATGGTTCGAAATAAGTTATATTCGAAAATAAACTTCTTAGCATATTTTAACAATATTTGTTATAGTTGTGTGTTTTTTTTTTCATCATTCTTGGAAATTTCTCTTATTTAAATTCGGAACATACATGGTTAAGTAACTCTTTAAACGAGTTTTTTTTTAGTGAGCAGTGTATATGCACTAATAGAATATAAGTACTTTGTTTATTAATACCGTAAAAAAACTTATATTAACAATTCATAGAAAACATTTTTGTACGCAAAACTCGAATTTATAATTAGAAGGAAAATCAAATTACCCTAATTTTTTTTTCTTGAGCCATATGAAAAACAGGACCTGCTTTGGTAATCTGTAATTTTGTAGAAAAAAGAGAAGAAAAAAGTTCCATTAACTTATGCATAAACTAATTTTTTTTCATTATTTTTTTTCTTAAAAGTGCTTTCCAGGTAGACCTTTATTAAACTCCTCAAATGCAAACAATTTTTCTAAGACCTAATGTTCATAGAAAAAAAATTAAAAAAATTATAAAGTATAATAAGTTTTTTAATAAATTTTAATATAAAAAATCTTCTTAATTTTTCCCAAAAAAATAATAATAGTTAAGACATACATTATTATTTTTAACTCTTAAAATTGCTTTATTTATCCTTTTTATATTTTTCTTATGTGAGTGTTCATTGAAAGTTTGTGGACACAAATTCTTTGTATTTATCGACCTTGATTGAAATGAATTTTAATAGCGGGTGAGGACGATCCTTTTCTTAAACCACCTTTCATTGCTTGCATATGGTATTCACGTGCAATGGGACAAGTATAAACATTGACATTGTCACTTTCATGAAAAAAATTGTATAAATTCCTTACACATTGAGTTATTCAGTAACATATGTTAGTGTGTAACTGTTCATATGTGCAAATTATAGTTTCCCGTTTAACAAATATTCTCCTCATGTTTCCCTTTCACGTAATACATACCTGCTAACAACTAGATATGTTCATCTTTAACAGATGTAACTTTTGGTAACCGGTTGTTTCCAATGACTAGTAATAGAATTTTAAATATGGAGCCTCCATATTAGCTTCAAAGTTAAAGGTTTAATGCAGTGACAAAACCGAATCAATCACGTTTTACGCTTCATGCCACGAGAGAAATATGTATACGATGTGGACTTTCAAGATCTCATAAATCGATATTGATTTAGTAATTCACCCAGAACAATAACATAAAGGTTCTATAATCTATGAGAATGGATTAATCACTCGTCATTTAGTTGTACAAAACAAATGCAGCCCTTTTTGTCCGCTGTAAAAATGGACGGCAAGTAAGAGAAAACTAAGTTCAGCTAGCTAGCATTATCTTCAAAAGGAGGTAAAGCCCACTCACTAGGGTTGAAATCCAACAGTGAATTCAAAACTTGGTCTGCTGCATCGTGAAATGATTTGTCCAGCCTTGGATCAGGGACCATAACAACAGACCTGAATGATACGTAACCAGAAAAGATTAACAAATTGAAGCTGATGTTCTAATTGAACAATGTGTTCATGTTTAATCATAATAATATGTAACTAATGGATAAGAGATGAATCATAAGAAATAGGAACGTGTAAATAACATCATGAATGGGTGTTATAAGGGACCACGCTGTAGAATCTGGTCACCTAATGATTTACCATTTTCAAATCATATTATTACTTGCTCATCTCAGTCAGACTGATAGTTCTGTTGCTGTGAGGAAAGTTATAAGATCCAAAACTAAGTAGTGAATTAGCTCCAGTTTTGAATTTTCTAACATCTCTGCTAATTTCTATCTATCAGTAAACCAAAACAGTACGAGAGATTTTTAGGGGGGAAATCAATCACCCTTGAAACTTGGAGGTTAGCCATAGTCTATAACCTAGTAAATGTTAAATTTTATAGATAAAAATAGACCTAGAGGTTACATAAATGGTAGGAATATCATTTTGTTAACAGGAAAATTGTGACAAGCAATCATGCTTCGCTGACTATCTTGCTTGTAAAATATTATCAACCGCCACCCGCAATTAAATAACATTCAAACTTAGCTATTGCAACAACATGCAAGACAGTGGAATCTGTTACCCAGCTTCCGATATTCATATGCCACGTTTTTTACTCCTCAAACATACATGTAATAAAGATATTATATGTGCAGAGTCGTGTACACAATATACGAGAGAGTGAGTGAGAATGAAAAGAGCCTAATAACATATATACAATAGAAAGATGCAATTTGTCATAATTGTTAGGTTGAAGAATTTGTTGAGTACAGAACACGGATTTCATCAATTCCAGCCTGAACATTGATATATATATATATATATATATATATATATATATATATATATATATATCATGCAGACATTTGTAACCACATACCGCGCGAGTAATAGTGCAGGATCTGAAACTGCTAAATCTTGCACAAAATTATCTATCCATTCTATCAGATGCTGACATATTTTGGAAACCACAGTCTGTTGCATTTAAATTTAAAAATATGACAATATAAAATATCATTCAATGCTTTCATCCACTTACATTCCAGCATTTTTAGCAGCAAGAACACCTGAGGGTGCATCTTCAAAAACAAGAACGTTACAAGGATCAACTGGTCCACCCTGTTGAACATCAATTCATCATAAACTAAAACATCACCATGGGTAACTACAAACTTAACAAAGTCAGAAATACAATAGTAAAACAAACCAAATCCCATATTCAACCTAGGAAAAGAAAAATGGCATTTGTAATCTTTTAATCTTCGGACAATTTAGTCAAGAAGTAACCACATTCATAAATTGGTATACCTCGAATCTCTTGGCTGCTGCAAGAAATCCATCCGGAGAAGGTTTCCCTTGTTTAACTTCTGGGTCATCACCAAGGACAATATGATGCATCAAAGAGAAGATTTCATGATGTCTTTGAGTTTTCAATTCAAAATGTCGCCTGTGAGAACTGTGGGGCAAATGTCAAAACACTTTGCAAAATCCTTAGAAACAGATATTAGCATAGCAGGTAATAAATATCTTCTTTTTAACCCCTCCTCTCGACAAAAATAAAATAAATGGTAAATAGCTTACAACAAATAAAATCAAATAAACAAAAAAGATGGTTGAAGTGTACCCAGTTGCCACAGCAATTGGAACTCCTTTTGCATGTAGATGTTTGACTAAACGGCTGGCACCTATGATAGAAAAAAATGGCACATGACATCAGTAATACACATGATTGCAAATAACACGTAACTTGTATATTTGAGTGAGTGAGTGTGTGCGTGTGTGTAGTCTATTGAGGCTGACAAATTTGCTACAGATTAAGGCTGTCACAATAAAATGACTAGTTTAGTTAACAATAATCTTTGAGCACATAAGGTAGTTTCTGAGTTTGAGTTTGGGATCTATGATTATAGTTCAATGACACCAAATTTATGAAGTAAGTGGGTGCGCTGGGTGGAGGAAACCCCTTAGAGAACCCATGCCTAACAAGAACATTGGATCTTGAATAATTGGGAGCTTTGACACGACAAGTATGCACATTTCCAATTGAAAATGAAGAATATCTCTTGAGAAAAAAATACTTCCATGCCGAATATTCTGAGATGTAGTAATATAATGTAGCTAAAATGGCACAAGGAAGGAATTCTATCCATCCTTAAAAACAAATTTTCAATAACGTAACCATCAAACCAATACAAGCATTTTAAAACAAATCTACTTGAAGACTGAAATAAGATGCAAGCCAGTAATATCAGTAGCACACAAAAGCATCCACCAGCTACAGAATTATGATAGAAATACATTTAATAAGAATTTTATGAATTCAAAACTTATAACTACACTAAAGAAGGTACAAGTTCTGATGTTCAATCCACATATATCACTATATAATTTCTTCTCATCCCTAGTAGACCCATTTTGAGAAGAATCTTTTCAAGTTTTTACGAGGTGTCTATAAAATTGATGGAAGATGCCCAATTATATTGAACAAGGATCCATTTTGAGATGCAGACATATATCACCATATAATTTCTTCTCATCCCAACCCAAGTACATCCATTTTGAGATGAATGTTTTCAAGTTTTTACCACGTTTGTCTATAAAAGGGATGGAAGATGCCCAATTATATTAAACAAGAATGCAGACATTAAACAAAGATTAATTACAAGTTCAAAGGTTCAATTCTGCAAAGTGATGATCAAGTGTGAAACTTTAAGCATAACAACAGCTTAATTAATCAAAGACTGAAGAAAGATAACTGAACTACTTAAACGAAGAGGGTGAAACAAGTAAGAAGAACAAACCAATAAATTTACATATTTACTACATAAAAAGAGTGAAAGATCCGAAAAAAAAATGGATAACATATAAATGTAATAGCGGACAAGACAATTGCTCATAGAAAGCAAGCATATATTTCACCATAATGGAAACTTTACCTAATACACAGATAAAATACAAGAAGTTCTCTAAGACAACCTATTTACGCATTTGACTATCAAGTTGCGAGGAGATAACATTTAATGCCTGCATTCGATGGCCTTCAGCATTAAAATAAAATTTCTCTTCTGAAGAACTGAAGACTTCCTCCAACAACTATTTTTACAAATTTAAAAACATCCTACTTGCTCTAAAGTAAAAGAGATTGCTGCCGAAGTTATTGTTCAAATTTATTTGAACATAGTCCAAAGTAAAATTTTGTTTCCCCTTTTCTTCTTTTTATCTGTATATATTTTACTGTTCCTAACCTGTGTATGAAGGAAACATAGTTTTGTGTATAGTAAACTCTGTTTTTCTAAGAGACTGTCATCCTTTAAGTGTGTCCACTGTCAGATGGTTTCACAGGAAAAAAACTTGACGTTATCCCTTGGTGTAAACTTGTTTTTCTACCTAAAAATGATTTTCAGTTTTCCAAAATTATATTTTCTAAAAGATTATTGTAAAACACAAATCAACCCGTTTTATTTGTCTCTCTACATTGAGAATGACAAGCTACTAGTGGAACCTACATATTTGAATGAGTTTCTGTGATCAATAAAGGTGATGAGATGAACTCGTTTAATAATAAGACACAGGTACATAATAAGACATGCATCAGTTGTTTTTAAAAGCTTTCTGTAAGGCATTAAGACATTCAAATATTTAATTAAATATTCAGTGTGTATTTGGGTAAAAAAGCTTAATTAAACAGTTACTCAATTAAGCTTTAGGATGTGTTTCGATAAAAGATTTAATTGAGTAGTTATTCAATAATCTTGTCACATAAGAGTTTATGGCATAAATTTGGCCTTGAAACTCGTCAGAATAAGTTAAAAGGATTCTATTTTGATAATCTTCACCGAGAAGGTTACAGAAATAAGCTCAAAAGATCTTCTAGGAGTTATGACCTATTTTTAAAAGTTCATATAAGCACCATATAATTCCAAACACCTCTCATGAGAGCTTAAGTCACCAATTTAGTCATGAAACGTGTTGAAAGAAGAAGAAAAGGGTTTATCTTGATAACATTACCAAGAAGTTTATAGAAATAAGCCAAAAACATTCACAGGAGTCATACTGAATAGATGATCATCATCATCATCATCATCATCAGACAGATTTCTGTACTTTCAAACTTCAGGTAACTAATTCATACTGGTATATTTAAACAAAAGAAAACAAAATAAAAAATTTAGTAACCGTTGACAAATAAGCAGGTCATCCCTCCGTGAAGAACTAATGTTTAGAAGTTAGAACAAACCAAGTATCTACAAGAGATACATACATAAGCTCCATCGTCCCATGTATGTATGTTAGTTCCAGTTTCCATCAGACCAGACCAGACCAGACCATGGTTTATAGCCACACGAATCTTTAAGTTAATTAGATAAGGGTGTCCAATCTCCTTTAGTTAATCCACATACCAGGCATAAGCTCACTTGTGGGAAACAACGACTGCAGCATATCCTCTCTTTCTACCAGAAACTGCTCAGGACTAAGAGAATCACTAATTCCAGTCTCATCAACAAAGATCCTAGCAGATTCTATTGCTTTCTTTCCCATCATCTTTGCCTTCAGGGTCCAATCAAAGGTTTTGTTGTATCTAGCAAGTATCTTTTCCTGGACTTCTGTATAGAACTTCTCAGTATCTGCAACGGTATCGAATTTCCAAATGAACAGAAGGTTTCAGCAGAAACATCACCCAACATAACAATCACAAAATAAGAGCATTGCCAGTAAACAATAATAGTGTATGTATGTGTGTCTAAAAATCATGTTGGTAATCAAGAATGTGGCACGCTATGATTAAAGATTGATGGAATACCGAGCAAGAGACCGTCCATGTCGAAAACAACGTGGGTGATTGGCCTTCTAACGGAGACCACACCGGAGAGATTGGCCATTGCGTGACGAAGCTGAAGGAACAGTGCAAACTTCTTCTCCAGTGTCAGATCTACAACCGCGGGTTGAGATCTTCGTCCTTGATTTGCTCGATGCAAATATATCAATTTTTGTTATTGCGGGAATCTAATTCGGACTAGTTATTTATTCTGGATTTCCCTTTTCATACACAGGAATTTTTGCATTTCTGAGTACTTTTTTTATTTAAATTGCTGAAATAGATAAATTTAACAAAAAAAACACTCATATAACGCCGATTAAAAAATATTTAAAAAAATCAATTGTTTTAAATATGATTTCTAATAAAAAAACATTTTAAAACACTGACTTTCTTTTAATTTTAGAAAATACAGTATAAAGTTTGTTTGAAAACTTTTTTTTTTCAAAAAATGAAATGAATTTTAGCACTGACTAAATTTATAAAAAAAAACAAACGTTTTTATGTGAGGCTTCAAATTTTTAATAAAAAGCAAGAAATCATTCGTAAAAATATAATTTTACTTTTTCTAAAATATTTTTTTTCTTTAAAACATGCCTTAAAACATTAAGAAAAAAAAATTATGTATTTGGTTCAGAAATTATTTGAAGACAACATAAAAGTTGGAAAAGGTAAAAAATAATCAATTAAAATTAAAAAACTAACCTAATTTTTTTTGTAATCAAGTGTATTTAGAAGGAAAATCTGGACTTATTAAAATGTTATATTTTTTATTTCTTTTATATTTTAATAAAACATCAAAACATTACTTGTATTATCCATTTTCAGTCAAACGAAGTATGAACGAATTTATATTTCGATTCTTATACAGACCTTCGTCGTGTTGGTTAAAGAAGAATTCCAAAATTCAATTGGTTTTCTGTTTGAAACTGCAGAGTGCTGGAGCATTCACCAAGTTATATAGGAGCATTCACCAAGTCCACGGTGGTATTATTTATTATCTTTTAAAGAACGATGGATTCTTATATCATATATGTATCAATTATTAAATAATATTATACACATAGTAGAGAATAATTTAATTTTAATGTTTTGTTATATTTATATATTTGTGTTTATTGTTTTTAAACTACTTGTTAGGGTTAATATTATAATTGTTTTTTTCTTTTTCACTTGTTATCTTCTTTTGTTTTGTAATTAGAATGATATCAGAGCATATATGGACAAAATCAAATCAGAATAAAAATAGAGATGAAGAAGAAAGAATTATGCAGAATTGAACACAAAAATTTTAGGATGGAATTCTTAAGAAGAGAAAAAACACGAGCACAGAACATAAAGCGGAAATTTTGAAGTGGCAACATTTGAGACCCACTTACGGTTGAACATCTTTCCACGAACACAATGTGCAAGGGATAGTCAACAGGGGTCCAATTATTCAACAAAAAACAGATTAACTCATAAAAGTAGTTCTAAAAACCATATGAAACATTCTGTGACTGAAGCAAAACAGTAACAGAATTCCAAGTTCATCCATCTTCCATTGGTATCTTCAAAAGGGAGGCAAACCCCACTCCACTGGGTTGAAGTCCAATAGTGAGTTAAAAACTTGATCTGCTAACTTCTGAAAACCTTTGTCCAGCCTTGGATCAGGGACCATAGCAACAGACCTAACCACCAAACATTTACCAATTAAACATCATATTCCAATCGTACAATTCATCGATATGTTTAAACATGAAACTACATTGTTCAATGTTTGAATTCTCTTACATTCCTGCTCTCTTAGCTGCAAGAACTCCAGAGGGTGAATCTTCAAAAACGAGAATGTTACCAGGATCTATCGGTCCATCCTGTTCACAAACAATTCAGGGTCAATGAAAATCATTACATTGTTTAATTTGCAGATGATTTTGTCCACTTTCATCACCTCAAATCTCTTGGCTGCTGCAAGAAATATATCTGGGGAAGGCTTGCCATGCTTAACTTCAAAGTCATCGCCAAGAACAACATGATGCAACAGAGAAAATAGTTCTCGATGTCTTTGAGTTTTTATTTCAAAGTGTCGCTTGTGAGAACTGTGAGGGAAGTGTTAGAACAAGCGTCAATAAATCCTTCAAAATAAGTAGATCATAAACAAAAGATGATTGAAGGGTACCTTGTTGCCAAACAAATTGGAATTCCTTTGGCATGTAAATGCCTCATTAGACGACCAGCACCTATAATAGATCACTAAGACATCAAAATATAAACATGGTGATAGTGCATACCACTCAGAATTTGTATATTAAGCATGTCGAGTTTGAGTGTCTCTTATTAGATTCACCATAAATTATGTTGAATTATTCTATGGCGGACATTTTTTTTTTCTAAAATCCAGAGTTATAATTTGATGTCAAAATATAATTAATACAAACTGTTCAGTAAGGGTGTTTCACATCTAATAAAAAAAATTAAGTTCATTTATTCTAAATTATTTTATATTTAAAAATAAAAATATTTTTTGATGTTAAATAAAAGTTAGGATGTTTATCTATTATTACCTTGAAAATAATTAAAAAAATATATATCTTCCCATCTAAACTCAGTGTGAACACATGATATATTGAGGGGGTTGGGAACAGGGTGAACATCTCTGCACCTGAAAAAAATTGTCCTTCAAAATCGGATAAGAGTGTTTAAATTATTTAAGGGTTCAAATCTTTTAAGAAAATGAGTAGGTGTGCCTCTTTTAAAAAACTCAGTTTGTGGTGCCTGGTCAAAGCTCCTTCCTCTCACTCATCACATGTCTACAATCCTCACGTGTCTTCTCTCAAAACTAGACGAATCTCTATCATAAACTACTTTTTTAATATAAAATATTAAAAAAATAATTAACAAACGGCGTGAGATTTAGATTCTCCTTGTCTCATGGAAGGATCCTGATCCAACGGTACTGTAAGTGTAGCAACCTACGACTTTGGTCTTTTGGTCAATCTTAGGATAATTAAGAAGGTAAGGGTGTTCAACCCACATACCTGGCATAAGCTCACTTTTGGGAAACAAAACCTGCAGCATGTCCTCCCTATCAATCAGGAACTGCTCAGCACTCAGAAATTCACTAATTCCTGTTTCCTCAACAAAGATCCTTGCAGCCTCCAATGCTTTCTTCCCCAACATCTTCACCTTCACGTTCCAGTTAAAGCTTTTGTTGTATCTACCAAGTATGATCTCCTGGACTTCATTACAGAACTTCTCTGTGTCTGCAACACAATCATCAACAACAAAAAAAGTGAGTGACTTTGAAAATGTTACTCCAATGTTGGACCCAGCAGAATGAAGTTGTACTAAATCATGAATAAAGGGACATTATGGTTATAGACATGTGGTCTGAAAAAGAACCAGCAAGGTGTGCATGGCATTACCTAGTAAAAGACCATCCATGTCGAAAATGACATGGGTGATTGGCTTTGTAATGGAGACGAATCCGGCAGGGTCGGCCATGGTTTGAGGTAGCCGAAGGAATTCAACTATGCAAGCCCTACTTCCTTTTTTCCAAATCTACATCTGCAGATTGAAGGGTTCGCATCTATTAATACTGATCTTGCACCACGAATATGTTGCGTCAAGTCTCTATCACTTATCTCTCTCTCACTTTTTTTTGCTGTTGTCAAAGAGAGGGGGATAAAAATGGAGAAAATTACAGTAGGACAGACATAGTCATGTTACAAAAACACTTAAATAAGATTAAAGAAGCACGATGGCAAACTGTAGTGGAAATTAATAATTAATAGTGGGATTAGTTGAAGCTAATGTCAATGATATAAGAAGTAATCCAATGATTAATATTCAGCCTATAATTTGGAGCTAGGGAGGTGTGTTATTTCGAAATGTGTGGTGTCAGTGGATCAGACATCATGGATAATAAAAGCATGAGGTGGCACGACATATTCACTCACGTGAGCAAGGATTCTGTTCACACTCTTGCATGCATTGTCCTTTTATTTTCAGAAGCACAGGAAACATTGGAATGGCGTTGGTGCATCTTGCGGTGTTCTTGTCACGTGCTGCTATTGCTTTGAGATGCTAAACGCCTTATCATGTCCAGTCCCTATCCTTCACCTTTGCACTCAACTACAATACAAAGTTTTTTTCTTACAGCATTTCACTTTTAACTCAAGGGCTGTTTATGTAACAATAGTATATCATATCAATAACAGTAACAACCCATCAAAGTCACACATTCTTTACAAAATTTACAAAAACTCATTCATGGCCTTATCACCTTTCCATTTTATAAGGACACCACTTAAGGGCTTTTTCAGCTCAGACCAGTTTTGCTTATAATATAGGCTAAATATTTTATGTTTGGTGATAAGATCCATCCTCAGTGCTTCAAATTTGCTGCATGAAAGGTACACAACAGATAACAGAAATGGGAATATGATTCTTTTCTTCATATCTCTTCTCTAGGAGATGATAACCATATCAACCTATTTCATATTTAATTATATATAACACTTTCCAACTTTATATACAGGGTTGGAATTTCTCCGTTACAAACTAATATATATAAGTGGATGATGAGGTTTAAGATTAAATTTTAATGTTTTAATATGGTGTGTGTGTGAGAGTTATTAATAATCTATCTTAATTAAATTAATTGAATTTATTATGTCACTAAATATTCAGTTTCAGTTTATTATAGTGACAAAGGACTATGTAGAATGTTTTCTATTGACTAAATATATGATTGACCAAACCAATAATACATTAGTGAGCCTAAATTTTGAAACATTATATATAAATTTCACTGCAATAACTATGATATAAACTCTTTTAACTATTTAACATTTATGTCTAGTTTTTGAATATATTGTATAAGTTGTATATTTATTTACATGATTAAAAATACATAAATATATTTCAATATATAAATTAAACTGAAATATACTCCTTTAAATCTGTAACTTTTTTGTCTTCCATTTTTTTTCTTCTTTTGTTAGTCTCCGAATTTTTTAAATGAACTGACTTTAGTCACTTTTAGCTGATTGTTGAATAGTTTGTTTATGTGGTAATTTGTCTCAGTCTTTAAAAACTACATTTACTTTCATGATTCAATTTTATATAGGATTTTTTAAGAATTTAATCTAAGAAAATAGAAACGTTGAAATATTATTCTTTTTGTCTTTCGACTTCGTTTGATATGTATAGAGTGATGTTGTATAAACGGGACGGTACAATACAATTGTGTAAATCACAAGACCGATTTCTATTTTGAATTTCTTTTATTGCATACTACACATATAAAAATGGAGAATTTACTAAGAAATCTTTATTTTGTTTACGACACACAAAACTAAATTATATTATTATTAGTAATAATATTAAACTAGTAAAAATACGTTTACATGTTTTATATGGATCTTTTATGATAACAAAAAACAATAATAATATTATTATTATTATAGAATTAAAATGATTTTTTTAATTTTATTGTTAATAGTTCTTATTTATTTTGTAATTAAATAATTAGTTATATAACTATCAAATAAAAAAATAGTTAAATTTTAGAAAATGTTAATTCAAAAAAGTAAACTTATAAACCAGAATGCAGAATTTTTCATATATATATATATATATATATATATATATATATATCATTTTTATTAGAAATACTTCTTAAATAATTTCTTATTTTTCTCATATTTAAGTCAATATGCAAGTACAGATTCATACCCTAATATTTAAATTTAATCATATGATTTTAAAATTTGAAAGGAATTTAACTACCATTTTCGATATATTCATCATTTTTTCCCTACACGGTTCCACCACTTAGAATTGTTATAATTACACAACAAAAAGTCTTATCAATAATCAAGACATAATTTTAGAATGACGACGAGATGAAGTTTCATCTAGGAAACAGATAAATTACATGTAGTCCTGAAAAACTACATGTATAAGAAAACATATTAGTTTTACAAAGATGGTAAAAACTTGAACTTACCTTATAAGATGAAATCGAATTATATGGTAGAACCCTTCGGACTAATCACTTCTATGACATTGGATCTTCAAGAAAACAAGGAAGAAAATCAAATTTTTGAGGAAGAATGAAGAAGGATAGAAGAATCTAGCTTGTGCGAATTAAAATTGGAAGGGGTTTTGAGAAACGATTTATGGAGTAACCATATTAAACCTTTAACTTTTTAATATTAATATATATATATATATATATATATATATATATATATATATAATTTTATTTTATTTTTTTTTTTTATGTTCTCACATCAGATGTGAAGTTGATTGAAACTTTTAATTTTGTGAAATTGTGAATTTACGAGTATTGGACTGGTTTAGTGAATTTTTAGTTAAAATATATGATTTGAAACATGTTAAATTGATGAGTCTTTTGGGAACATGACTGAAGTGTTGATTCTTTATGTTGTGAGAGTAAAAGATGGATAATTAAATTTGATGTCATAATAATAAATATGACATATTGGGTTACTTATTAGAAGTTGTATGTGTGTAAATAATGTAAACTTGAGAAAACTCTAAATCCTTATCAAAATTGTTTTGCCACTAGGTGGTAACCCTGTGACGTTTTGTTTATACTAGAAGTAGTTTATATTGTGTTATGTGTTAAAAATAGTTAAACTATGTTTGTAAAGACCAGAAAAAATGAATATTTTATTAGTAAAACAGTTAAACTATAAATAGAGTATCTATATAGAGTCATATGACAAATTCACTTACATCTCTTTAACATGCATGACATTACTTGTGAAAGTTTAGTGTGTCATGGTTGTCACGTTAACTTTTTTTTTTTCGAGGGGAAATGTGAAATGTTAATCTAGGATGAGGTCAAGTGTATTTAAGGAGATTTGTGATTGGTACTATCCTAACTCCACTATATCAAACTCACATCCACATAGAGGACAATAAGGTGGTAAGAGTTGAAGAGGCTTCACATATGAGACCATGATATGAAAGAGGATCATATTTGAGGAGTTTGTAAAGTTAACTGTGTTAGTACTAGAGATGGCAAATAAACTCGTCCCTGTGGGTATTACCCGAACCCGTCCCCATTTTGACGGGGAATCTTTGCATTGACTAGGTATGTGTATGGGTATGGGGAATTCCCAATTTTTTCAATTGAGTATGGGGATGGGGATGAGGATGTACATATCCCGCCATAATACTCGTCCCCACCATATCTCAATCATCGTTTAAATTGTTAAAATATTCACAATTAATTAAGTAATCTTATATATATATATATATATATATATATATATATATATATATATATATATATATATATATATATATATATATATTTTATTTTATATATATAAAT
>Ga0214543_1004722_pt1 | contig 25637 bp, 18 predicted proteins | sample CNSS2metaG_FD_160094 | JGI IMG/M metagenome (GOLD analysis project Ga0214543, IMG submission 160094) | Root nodule microbial communities from cowpea collected in UCLA plant growth center, Los Angeles, California, USA - CNSS2 | ecosystem: Host-associated > Plants > Roots > Nodule | place: USA... | reverse complement strand
TTAAAAAATTGGGGTACTAAATTGAACCAAAAATTTAAATTGGGGTACTAAATTGAAAACAACTATTACACTGCCACGTGTCATGCTTGTAAGCTGTCACGTGGCACGATGATAAACTGACACGTGGTAGTTTTTTAAATTTTTTGAAAAAAAATATTAATTTTTTGAAAAAAAATTAAAAAAAATAAAAATTTCATGGCTTGACACGTGTCCTGTACGGACACAGTGTTAACTCCAACTTAACAGAGATGACCAAATTGAACCTCTTTAGAAAATTGGGGTACCAAATTGAACATTCCTAAAGTTCGGGTACCACATTGAACTTTCCGAAAAAGTTTGGGTACCAAATGTGTATTTATACCTTATTTTTATTTAGGCATTTTTATTTTTATTTTTTTATTAAAATTATTAATTGAATTTGTATTTGAATAATTCAAAAGTCCAATTTCAATTTATATTGGTAACTGAAAAGTCCAACTACATGTCAAACCCTCACATCTTGGTAAGTTTAGTCCGCATTTAATTGTTATGTTAATTCATTCCTTCTTCATGCTTTGGAGGAAGGCATAGATTTTCTCTTTTCAAAGTTGAGTGTAACGAAATTAACATCCACATCAAAGTTCTTTACAATAAGTTGTAATTGGAAAATGTGATATTTTTTTTTTAATTTTCCAGATTATGAAAATATGTGTTTGAAATACTTTGCGTAATGATTAATGCTCAACCATTGTCAATGAAAGTAATATAATGAAAATTAATTAATAATTGGAACTTTAATTTTATTCTCACCAAGCATTAATTCACACAACATTAATTGTCACTTGAAGCAATTTATTTTTTTATGGTCTTAATGCATTGAAGCATATCAACGGGCAGATCCACAATAAATAAGAAAATTTTGCGTATTTATAATGCATTATTATTATTATTTATCATGAAGACCAACAGTTTTATGGGACCAAATGCCGATTTTAAAATTCTCAAATCATAAAGTTTGTTGTCAAAGTGTCAATGAAAAAGTTTTCACATTGTAAAACTTCTTTGTCTTAGCACTAGAATGCAATGAACAATAAAAATTTTCTTTCTACAAAATATTTGTATTGGATGGACATCCCTAAAATTTATTATTTTTGGTAGATCTATCATCTTAGCATTTATTTTTTTATCTTTCACAAATCCACAAATACATAATGTGCCATTTTCGTTGTATTTTTGTCTTTCAACATTTCTTCTTCCTCATTTGTGTAAGATCCAAAATACTATATGCGACAATGATGTTAGTAAAAGTTTAGTTGATGTTGCCAACTTTCAAAATAAAAAATCAAGTTTCAATGATGTGATCCAATTAATGTGCCATTTTCATCTTCTTCTTTGAACAAAGCAATTAATATTTTGGGTTTTGATGTCATAATGCATTGCAAACACACATCTTTCAATTATGTGAGCATCAATTATCAACGTGAGCAATTATGCTTTGTGGGACTCAATGCACTGTCAAATACTAATACGTCGCCAAGTTTGAAGTTTTAATTGAATTTGTCTTATATTTAATAAAAGTTTTGGAAACTGAAACAATAGTATTGTGTAATTAATTTCACTTCAAAAAAATTTCTTTTTTGATTGTTAACAATGAGGTATGGTATGTGGAAGAAATTCTAGAGGAGAATTTACAATCATTTTTGTTTCCTATTTTTGTTTCATTTCATTATTTCTTATAAAAAAATAACTTTTCTCTACAATTTTTTGTTATATATTCAAAGAGATGGACTTTAAAATTAAAGCATAAAGAAATTGACAAAAAAATGAATAATTATGATTTTAAGCCAACAAATATTTTGTGGGGAGATTTTCGGAGAAATTTTGTCTTTGGGTGAAATGTAGCTACATTCAAGCAACACTTAAGATAGTTCTCTAAAATTTTGAACAAAAAATTAAATTTATATTAAATTAGGATTTAAGAAATACATTAATAGCTTTTTTTTATGACTTCAAATATATATTTTTTTGACATCAAATAAATTTTTAGAAACTATGTCACCTATATAATGCTCCGTTAATGATTTAAACGGCGTCACAGAAAATGACCAAATAAAACACGAATTGCGAAAATGAAGACCATTTTAAATATTCGGTAAAAATGAGGACCATTTTAAACATTTTGTCAAAATGAGGACCATCTGCAACAAACACTGCGAAAATGAGGACTAAAAAGGTATTTAAGCCTAACTTTTTAATACTCAAATCAAACACATACTTAAACATGTAAAACAATTCATCTAAACATTATTAAATTCAAAACAATTATGTTTACAATCATTCTCATTGTTCCGCTGACAATCATTATATTTATAATAAGACCAATCCTTCTATCACTACTAACATTCATGAAACAAACCAAGAGATCAAAAATCGATTCAAAAAAAATTATAAAATAAAAAAAAATATTATAAAGGGGTTACTAGAAACTCAACTGATCAAATCATGGAACCCAACTAAAAATCTACTTATTTTATCTGTATTAGTAAAGAGACACAATTTTAGATTTTTTTAAAACTATAACGCCTAGATGAACACTTCTTCCTCGAAAACATCAAAATACTGTACTGATGAATTATATATATATAAAAAATCTGGAAGAAAAAAAGGTAGGAAATAAATGTTTTTCCAAATATAATAATAATTATATTAAACGTAAAATCTGGAAGAAAAAAAGTAGGAAATAAATGTTTTTCCAAATATAATAATAATTATATTAAACGTAACTTTAAAAGACGTAGCTTTCAATATAATTTATGTTTATAAATTTAGTTCAGTATTAATTGATATATTATATTATTAATAATATAATTCATTATTATATTTAATATTACTATAAAATAATATTATCTATTTTTAATTAATTTGTTATAAAAAATAACTGCAATTAATTATTAATTTTTTTCATATTATTAAACTTTTTATTAAATATTCTATTTGTAAGTATACATGATTATATATTTAAAGAAAATTATATAAAGAAATTAATTATATTGAAATAATAATAATAATTTGTATTATTATTAGTATTTTATTAAAATTAGTAGTTATTAATTAACTTATATATTTTTTACAGTATTTTTTTAAATGGATAAATAACAGTATTTTTTTAAATGGATAAATAAATTTATGTAAGTAAAAAGTAAAATTTAGATTTAGTTTAACAAACAAAGTATATCACTTAAGCACAAATATCATAATTATTTTCATAATAACATTTAATTGTTAAATATTTTTGTGAGTAAAAGTTAAACGAATATTTATGCAATTAATATATAATACTGCATGTTTTATTGTCTATTGGAGGAAAATAATTGTTTTTTAAAGAAATCATATTTTCAGCATAATTTAACATTTCTATCAGTAATCTTTTTTGTGTTTGTTATTGCAGATAAAAAAATAGACAACCAAAGACAAAATGAAATACAACAACAATGCTTCTCAAAGCAAACAACAATATGTTTTTTATTATTTGTTTAATTCATTTCTACACTTCACGATTTTTTAAAGACATTATATTTCCATATATAGATTATTGCATAACACTCATTGTTCATTGCCATTTACAGAAAAATAAGATCTAAAAAACCCCGTGCATTGCACTGGTACAAAAACTAGTTAGAATACAAAGACCAAATTGAGAATGAGGAAATGACACCTGGCATAATACTGACATGTGGCATTATCCCTGTCACGTCACTTTGTCATTGCCACGTGGCATGACGACAGCTTGACACATGGCATATTTCTTATTCTTTTAAAAAAAATTCAAAAAAATAATAAAAAAAATTCAAAAAAATTAAAAAAAATCCAGGAACTGACACGTGGAACCCCATTTAGCGTTGTTACTATACCACTAACAGAAATGACTAAATTGAGATCAAATTTCCCAAAACAATGAACAAATTGAGATGAAAAAAAATAGAGGGACCAAATTGAGATTTTGTTACGAAAATAGGGACCAAAGGCATGATTAAACCTTAGTTTTAATATAACTAAGTAGATTATATGAAAAAAATAACACTTACTCTTGTAACATGTTTTTGAAAGCATGTTTAATCTTCCAATGCAATGAACAAAACCATATAATCATGCATTGTGTTGGAATGATGACCAATAGTTGCCAATGGGCCTTACCATCAATCACATGTAATTATTTGAATAATTAGCAATACTTCATAAAATATTACAGGCAATGCCACCTACGCATCAATGTAGAGTGTAAAGTAGATCTCTCTTTTCGACTTAGGCATGTATGTTTGTAAATAAGTTTTCATGTGCTCAAGTGTGTTTCCAGAAGCTTGAATGATTTGAGGTTCAATCATGGAAGCTCGACTTTGGTCCACAATGACTTTGTCCATGTACCTATAAGAAGAAAGTTAGGTATAAATTAAAAAGTACCAATTTGAAGTTTTAAATATGGAATACAATTAAAAATCTTACATATGCACCATAGTTGTATGATTGAAATATTCAACATCTTTTCTCCCACAATGATTTGTAGTGCATCATTCAGATTAATGTACAATGGGACAAATAGTGGAGGCCAAATACTCTTAACTCCCACTCTAGCACTACCGAACCTCTCTTCAACATGTGTAATTTTATCAACAACTTTCTTAGAGGATCATCTTTTGCTTTTGCCATGTCATCATCTTCAAGTATAACACGTTGAATAAGGACTTGCTTTTCAGAATGAAAGAACTGAAATAAAGATTTTGAAAGGTTTGACATCAAAATCTTTATAAACTATAAGACTGAACTACTCATTATGATGCCATAATACATTTTTGTGGGCCAAAGTATAGCATGATCAATGCTTTAGGTCAAGCTATAAATATGCCTAAGGCCTGCCAAATGAATTGGTTTTCTGAAGTTGGCACAAAGACTTAAGCATGGGGATGTCAAACTTCATCAATCATCACACATGCATATTAGGGCAATAGAGGAACACCATGGATAGTCTTCCCACTTTGAAGTTAATGTCCTATGTGGCCGCTACACGTAGGGATCTTCATCAACCAATAGCTTATACTTACTTGTGTAGTCAATATGATCTAAAGTAAAGCATGAGCCTTTTGTGCTCAAATGATGTCCTATTGGAGCTTGAGTGGGTAGCTCTAAATTCTGTTGCTACATAGACTGAAGCTTTTCTTTAAGTGCTCTTTGTATTTGTTATTGTTGAAGTTGTTTGATGAAGTGTTGCTCCATAACTACCTTGCATTGGTTGGTTCTTTCCTCCATTTGTTGATCCATCTTCCTCAAGACCCCTTGACTCAATGATTTGTTACTTCTTTGTGGAGGACCAAAGTACAATAATCTCGAAGACCAAATGCACCTCCAACACCACACACACGACCTGAGTGCTTTGACTTTCTAATGGTTGTTGTGAGTATATCGTCTTGACCATGACCAACAAAATGAACCCTGATTCTATAACTCATTCTACATCACATAAACAAGTTTAATCATAAAGGGGAAACATATGAACTATGGATGTCGAATAGGGTTTGTACTTATTATTTGTTCAAATATGATTTGAGCTAATTGTGATGTCATGTGCCCATTAGACTTAGTTCGCGCAACCTTCCATATCTCATACCTAGGAATTACAGCTACTAGGTTAGAAGACTCAAATCCTAAAGACTTTGCATGAAACATTTTCAATTTTTTGTCCAATAATGCATAGCCACCTCGAAAGAGTATGTGCAATTCATCATTAGGACTTTGTCTTTCCTAGGCCACAATCATTTTTTCCTGTCACACATAACATTATTTAATAACTTTAATTCACAAATGTATGACTAGTGTCACTATAAATAAATCTTAGAAACAAACCTACCAATCCCTAAACTCTCTAGATGCGCGAAATTGCATACACTACTCCTCAAAGATTTTTTACTTATTACAAGGAGTGTCATGTTGTCTGTCTCTGAATACATATAAACATGTGAGCCTTGCCTTGAAGTCCTTCAATTTGGTGGCTATGTGAGATAACACTTTCCTAATACACACAATATTCGAAATGTCAAAATTTTGCTATTAAAAATAGAAAATATGTTATGTATTAAGTAACACAATAAACACTATAGTTGTTTTAAGTAAACATACCAAAATATCCTACCATATAGACATGTGAGCCTTGCCTTGAAGTCCTTCAATTTGGTGGCTATGTGAGATAACACCTTCCTAATTCACACAATGTTCGAAATGTCAAAATTTTGCTATTAAAAAGAGAAAATATGTTATGTATTAAGTAACACACAATAAACACTATAGTTTTTTTAAGTAAACATACCAAAATATCCTACCATAGGAGGTTCTTCTCGACCTCCACGACATCATCCCAAGATGTAATCACAATAGAGAATTTCATTTTGGCCAACATTCTTATATAACTACAGTACTTTTCTACTCATGGGCCACTGGATTCACCTAATCGAGGATCAATCTCGACCGGCAACCTCTCTAAGGCAATCCGTTGGTTTGTGACATTCGGCAACCAAGTCACAAATCTACCAAATTCGCTCTTACTTGATCCAGAACTCGTCATACTTGAAAACACATATTTAGAAAATGTTAATAAGAGAAATATACTCAATTACCTCTACTACATTAGAATAGGACAAATAAAAAGTTGTAAATGTGACAATACTAATAAATAAACAACTATTAAGGTATTGTTTTCTCTTATATGCCTTCATTGTGATAACTTCGAATATCATGAATGTCGTTGGTTACGTCATTAACCTTGTCTTCAATGGTTCTTGATGAGAAAGACGTTGTCTCAAGTATGCTTCTTCCTTCTAATATAACTGACCAATTTTGATTGGCTGGATCAATGACATAAAAATTATCTTGCTTGATTAGTCATAATAAATGGTTCATTCGTATAACTCATCTTTTTAAGATCCACCAAAGTAAAGCAAAGGTCATATGTTCCCACACCCAAATTGCTATCAATCCATTTCCACTTGAAAACTAGCATTCTAAAAATTACATAGTCAACTTCCCATATTTCTTGTATTATTTTGAAGTAACTCATAAATGCTGTAATTGGATTTTTGTCCTTAGAACTGACAAAATGTACAATTTCAGCTTGAAGTGTAGCCCTACTATTTTGAACTCTACTTTTGTCATCTTCCGTTTTTTATGACATTAGTGTTCGGTCATGGAGGTAGCCTCAATTAGAGATGGCAAATAAACTCACCCCGTGGGTATTGCCAGAATTCGCTCCTGTTTTGACGGGGAATCCCCGCATTGACTGGGTATGGGTATGGGTATAGGGAATCCCCGACTTTTTCAACTGGGTATGGGGATGTACATATCCCCCCATAATACCCGTCCCCTGTTTAAGTTATTAAAATATTCACAATTAATTAAGTAACCATATATATATATGAACTATTTTTTATTTCTTATAATTATTTGATTTGTCATGAAACTCATTCGCATCTCATTTATATTTTTCATCCTATCATAACCTTTATGTAATTATGTTCAAAATATGTATGTCAATTAAATTTTTGTATTTCTCACATTTGAATATTTCTATTATTTTTTAATATTTTTATTTATTGTATATTTTCCTTTCACATGAGAATGTTTAATACTCTCAATTTAAGCATTTAATAGCACAAACACTTCGTTTACTAGGTAAAATAAAAAAAAAAATCCTTTACTTATTATTATTATTATTATTAGTTTTTGTTTTATTTGAAGAACTCTTTTGTTTCGCTAAAACAATTTTTGTTATTTCTCAATAATTTAGTATATATGTTGACATTTGATAAGTTTTCTTAGATCTCTAAGGTATTTTTCATCTTATCATACTCTTAATTATACATTTGTTTTTCTTTGTGCGATTTCTTTCAATAGTCTCTCAATTTTTTTATAAACATTTGTTAATTTGTTAATATTTTTATTTGTTGTTTATTTTCATTATGTAGAATACTATTTCGATATATTTTATCTAATTATTTTTTTATTTTCCAACTCATTATCAATCATACTATAATTTTTTCATTATAATTGAATAAATAACTTTTATTTACTACAACATAACAATTTAGTGTAATTGTCATGAATATTTTTTATCACCATCTAACATAATTGAAGTTCAAAAGATACAAGATCTATGTTAAAATTTTATTATTATGATTATTATTTGTTCTTTGTATCATTTTGATCAAGTGATGTAGTATAACTTTTATTAGTGTATAAAAAAGAGATTCATTAGAATTTAAAAGATTGAAATTGTAACGTCCCATTTAATAAATAAGCTTAATTAAATGAAACATCACATAGAATAATATAAAGAGTAATGTCATGGAGTATAAGTGTCACTCCTTACAGTTATCCAAAATGCTTATAGAGAAAACTAAGGCACACCACAATGCCATTAACAAAACACAATAAAAGTTTGACAGTATCCAAAATACATGCTCATAGAGCAAGATAGTACATAGACCACAATGCCTTAAAAGAGTACTTGGAGTAAGGGGATCCATCCCAAATTTGCTACGCTGTAGAGTTTTCATCACCCTGGTGACCACTAGGGGTTCCCACATCTGCTCACATCAATAAATTGATAATTATTGCAAAAGGGAAAAACCACACACAAGACAGACACAAGCAAACAGAAAGGGTAAGCTAAAGTATGAATCAGTTTAACATGTTATGGCACACAAACACTTAAAACAGATCATAGACATGTAACAAGAAAATCAAACAATCATGTGATAGTAAACAAGTAAGACTTTACGACTCAATTATCCTGATACATATAATCAATCAGATTTACTAGATGCTTGCACTTGTGGTGGCCTCTACTGCTCTGCACAACCATTGTCAATGGGTTTCATCCTACCACGCACAAGGTTAGCCTTTAAACATCTAAGGTCATTATCCTGCCAAAGACTAGGGCCTCCTACTAGTCTCACCACTTGAGTTAGTACGCTCTACTTGAGACTAACTGACTCTTTAGAGCTTTAGAATGAAATCCTTACTTGAATCCTTACTTAATTATATACACTAAGCCACCACCACAAAACCTTACTAAGAGGTTTGTGGAATCACGTCTATTACATGAGGCACCACCATGCTCTCACCAAGAGGGTCATGAAATTACGTCCATTACATGAGGCATCACCATGAGCTCTCATCAAGAGGTCTATGGAATAATGTCCATCACACAAGGCACCACTATGAGATCTCACCAAGAGATTCATGGAATTACGTCCAACTCATACCATAGTCATGCTTCACCAACCAACTATAGAGTTATCATACATATCAATCTCATGCCCATATTCAACCAACCATCCAATCATGTTTCATATGCATAATCATACCAAACTCATCAATTCCACCCCATAAACCATTTAATACATGCATATTCACACAATCCATGCTTTAAATAGAGCAATTCAATTAATCATGTGACCATCACCCAAAAACAGAGAAGAAAACAACACTTGAGCACATCCTTGCCCAGTTCTTGCTTAGGCTAGAAGCCCTCGCTTAGGCGAGAGAGGTTCTCTCGCTCATACAAGAGAGGTTCTTTCGCTCAGACGAGCTCCTTTCGCCTAGGCGAGAACTCGAGCAGTGGAACAATGGCGTTTTCGCGTGTTCTCTCTTAGGCGAGACATCCTCGCTTGAGCGAGATGACCCCTCGCTCAAAACGTGAGCTCGTCGCCTAAGCGTCAACGCGAGCTAAAACCTGGGAGGGTTTCTGATACTCTCGCTTAGTCGAGATCCACTCGTTTGGGCGAGAATACCAGATCCTCTCCATTGTTCACACATGCAAAAATAGGAGTTCATCCAACACAATACACAATGTATTTTCATACTATCACAAGCACCATACAATCATCAAAAACACAAAACCCAACTGAAAAACAAGCAAGATACATTAAAACATGAAACTCTAGCTTCTCTTACCTGAACAAAGGCTAGTAAACAACGATAAACACCCAACAATGAGCACCACTACTCCAAGAACAACTTTCGGAGCTGAAAATACTAACACTAGAACAAAGACTAGGTTACTACGATGAACCCTAGTTGGAACCACGAAAGACAAGCGAAAGAATAAAAAGCATGAGTCAAGAACCAACTTACTTGGATTAGAAATGGAGTTTACTAGCTTGAAGAGGAATGGGGCCAAACCCTAGTAGAGCTCGTTGTTGTTGTTCTACGAGGGAGGAGAGGAGCAGTTTTCTGAAAATGGGGCAGAATGAGAGGGTTAAGGCTAGTTTAGGGGTTTTGGGCACCCTATGGGCCAACCTTAAGCCCAACAGATTAGGGTAGGCCCTTAAACATTAGGGTAGAAAATAAGTGGGCCTTACGGAAATAAACAAACATTTTAAATATATTTTAATTTGAATATTTGTTTTCCTTTTATATTTTTTAAAAAATATTTTTGAATTTTATCAACCAGGTTCCATTAATGTCTAGAAATTTAATAAATGTGTTGGTTCTCATGAAATTTTATTTGGTATTATAATCTAAAATATAAAGAATTGTAATTTATTTTAAACTTTTATTATGATTATTATTTGTTCTTTGTATCGTTTTGATCAAATGATGTATTATAACTTTTATTAGTGTACAAAAAAGAGATTCATTAGAATTTAAAAGATTGAATTAAGCAAATATTTACAATATATTTTAATTTGAATATTTGTTTTCCTTTTATATTTTTAAAAAATATTTTTAAATTTTATCAACTAGGTTTTATTAATGTTTACAAATTTAATAAATGTGTTGGTTCTCATGAAATTTTATTTGGTATTATGATCTAAAATGTAAACAATTATAATTTATTTTAAACTTTTATTATGATTATTATTTGTTCTTTGTATCATTTTGATCAAATGATGTATTATAACTTTTATTAGTGTATAAAAAAGAGATTCATTAGAATTTAAAAGATTGAAGTAAACAAACATTTAAAATATATTTTAATTTGAATATTTGTTTTACTTTTATATATTTTTAAAAATATTTTTAAATTTTATCAACTATGTTTCATTAATTTTTGCAAATTTAATAAATGTTTTGGTTCTCATAAAATTTTATTTGGTATTATAATTAAAATGTAAACAATTATAATTTATTTTAAAGTATTTGGTATCAAAGAAACAACCATCCTTCTAATATTGAATATTTGATAATATTATGTTTTCTTTACTATAATTTTTTATTAGTTTACAAAAAATAATTAAAATTAATATTGAAGTAGTAAGAAAACGGGTATAGGTATGGGTACGAGATTATACCTGTTACCCGGTGGGGATGGGATGGGACAAAAGTTTGATACGCGTTGGGTTTGGTTATGGGGATGAGGATGAATGTTTTGTACAAAGATGGGTATGGGATAGCGAAACCCGTGCCCGCCCCACCCCGTTGCTATCCCTAGCCTCAATAGAGTTTCAGAAACATTTGAATTCGCATAAACATTTTTCTTAAACCATGATAAGAAAGTTTTGTTATGTTCATTAAGTGGCCATTTTTCACTCATGTGTTGGTGTGTATACTTGATTTCATCAATGTGTTGCGAAATGTAAGGAATCAATTCTACGGTGTTGTTTAAGCCTACAAATGGGCTTCATCAACTTCTTTTCTACAAACACTTTCAATCTTCACTCCTCGAACACCCTTACCTTCACATTTTCAACTTGTTCACAACTTTGCATATAACTTGAGCAAAATTCAATGACCTCTTCTGATTGGTACAACTCTATAATTGAAGCTTCCAATCGATACTTGGCATACCCCTTTAAGATCTTCATGTATCTCTCAAATTGGTACATCCATCTCAAGAAAACCGACTCACATAATTGAATTTTCCGCACTATATGAACTATTAAATGAACCATGATATTGAAAAATGAGGGTGGAAAATACATTTTCAATTGACACAATAGTCTAATGACATCATTTTCCAAATCATCTAACACTCTCGAGGGTCAATAACTTTCTTGCATCTTGCATTACAGAACACACACAAACGTGTTAGAATACCTCTAATAGAAGGAGGTAAGATGACTCAAATAACTACTACTAAAAGTTGTTATATCAACACATGACAATTGTGGGACTTTAAACCAACTAACTTTAACTCTTGCATAGAATAATGCTACTAATATTTAAAGAGTAACTTTGGGGAACCTTCACACTTCTTAAACATTGACAAAAAAATGTTTCTCTTTTCTAGAAAGTGGGTGACACGTGAGGGCAAATAGGTGTGTCTTCAATTGATTGTGCATGTAACTCATAACAAATGCCCATGTCAGCCAAATCTTTTTGTACTTTTACTCCATCCTTTTTCTTTCGTTTTACGTTTAGTAATTTCCTAATGATGTTATCACATACATTTTTTTCAACGTGCATCACGTCTATAAAATGTCGTATCTCAAGTTTACATCAATATGGAAGTTTAAAAAATACTGATCGTTTCTTCTAAATATTTTTCTTCATGGTCTTTGTCTTTTGATGTTTTCCGAAGACAATGTCAATGTTGTTCACCTAGTTGAATACTTCTTCACCATTGAGGGGTCTCACCATAACTTCATCCTCAAGACTTCCATTTAATCCTTTTTTCATTTTATTGTAAGAATGATTTCGAGGAAGGAATTTTCAATGTCTTGTATACACAATTTTCTGACAATGCTTCACTCAAGTTTCCATATGTTGTGAAATCATTTATGGTGCAAAACAACATTGCATGCAAATAAAAAGTTTCTTAACAATATGAATCATACACATAGATGCCTTCTTCCCATTATAGTTTCAAATAAACAATCAATGAGTTTAGGCACACATCAATGTCATTTGCAGGTTGTCTTGGACCCGATATCATCATAGACAACATCATATATTTCTCTTCATGCACAACAAATGAGATAAATTTGTAAATCATTAACAAAATTGACCATGAACTATGTTTTCTACTTAAGTTCCCATAGAAATTCATACCATATGTAGCAAGTCCAAGTCTTAATTTTCTCTACACCAAATTTTGGAAATGTTTCATCAATATTCGTCCATTATGGAGAATCCACTGGGTGTCGAAGAAGATTATCACACTTTCTTCCATCAACGTCCCATTTCATGTTCTTTGCATCTCTTTTAAAGGAAAACAATCGTTTGATCCTAGGTATTATAGGGTAATACCACATCACCTTAGTAGGTGGACCATCTTTGTCTTCATCACCACTATTTTCATCAATTTTCATTTTAAACTACGATAATACACATGTTAAACACGCCTTTAGTGAAGGAAATTGGTCTCTATACAATACATAATCATTGGGACATGAATGTATCTTTTGGTATTCCAAACCCATTGGACATAAAATTTTCCTCGCCTCGTAATTACTGATAGGTAACTTGTTATTTTCTGGAAGCATCTCCTTCAGCAACTCCAATAATTTTGTGAAACTTTTGTCGGTCCATCCATTCCTTGTTTTTAAACTGAACAATTTCAAAGTTACTGATAGTCGTGTATAGATAATGCATCTTGGGTAAATCTCTGCCTCTGTGTTGCAATCGAAATCACAATAGGATAACGAACCATTTTTTTAGAAAAACAGAGTTTGAAGTCGTCACCATAGTTTATTCTGGAAAAATACAAAAAAACCAACAAGAAAAGACAAGGTTTGCATAAAAAACCAGATTTTGGGTCTGGAAGTCGGTTACACGTGGAGAAAGTGTTAGCACCCCACAACGCTCGTCCTAAGACGATACCTTAAATTAAACATGCAAAAAATATGTGGTTATTTTCAAAATGTTTATTTTCCACAAAAAATAATAATAAAAGAATGTACAAAAGAAATAAAAATAATTTTTTGTTCTTTGGGCCCAACAAGGATTAATCATTGCTCTTACGTATCTCAATTCACAATGGAGAATCAGGGTTTCGTAGTTCTTTAAGAAAGACTATTCAAAAAACTATTTGAAAACGACTTGATTTTGTTGGAAGTGAACCTAACAAGGATTGACCTTACTCCTACGTATCTCCATTCATAATGAAAAATTAAGGATCACTTAGTTCTAATTATAAAAAGGTTTAATCATGCCCTTGCTCCCCATTTTGGAGGCAAAATCTCAATTTGGTCTCCTTTTTTGTTAAAATGTCTCAAATTTGCCCTTTCTGTTAAGTTTGGCTAAACACCGTTTGTGGTTGTTGAGGTGGATTTTTGTTACTAAAATGTGTCAATAACACATGGAATGGTGTGCAAAAATATTTTTATTTAAGCCAACAAAAAGGTGTGGTTGTGAATCCCTAAATTTCTTTTCTTCTTCTCCTATCTTCCATCATGAATCCATCCCATTGTGGGTCCTGTTCAAGTTCAAATGTTGGAGGTAAGCACAAGCGTAGGGTCAAATTTTGTAGTAGTGGTGGGTGTAGAAGCATCAATGTAACGTCAATTGCTATTGTGGTGATAAGGTTGTGTTGAGAACTGCGAAAACAGCCAAGAACAAAAGGAAAATATTTTCGGACTGTCCAAACTTCAAGGTAATGTTCATTTGTAATTTGTGTATGGTTTTTGTGTAAGGTTTTTGTGTTTGTTGATAAAGACGTGAATGGTATATTTGCAATAGAGGGGAGGTACAGAGTGTGGTGGGTGCAGTTACTTCAGCTAGTTTGCTGAGCATGGGATCGGAGAAGGGGGTTTTATAAGCACGGTTGTGATTCAAAATAAATGTTGTGGGGATGTGAAGAATGAAGAAAAGGTTGGTTGCAATGTGAGGATTGAAGAAAATGCTATTGGTAGTGGCACGAATGAAGCGTTAGTCGGTGGCAATTTCAATTCCTAAGAAATGAGAAGGAATGTCGTAATGGCCCAAGAAGTGATTGTTGATATCAAAATATGTATTAATTCATTAGAAAAAAGGATTAAGGTGTTGATTGGAGTGGTCTGTGTTTGCGTTCTAGTGAACATGATTAGTGTGTTTTTTTTGTTGAATTAGAATTAGTGTGTGACCTGCCAGAGGTGTTATTATAGTGCAATGGGTAGATTCTATTGCAGCACACCTTTAATGCAGTAGATTTTGGTATTTATGTAAGGTTTCGAAAATGAATGAATGGTATCAGTATTAGTTTTACAAATTTTGCACCACACCTTTAATGCACTGGTTTAATGCATTTGTACAGAAACTTAAATTCCATATGGAAAAAATTAAATTAAATTGGACCAGCACATGACAATTGGATATTAATACAAAATTGGATATCTAAATAAAGTGTTTTAGCAGTAAATGTTTAAGATGTGTGAAGGAAGTGGTCCACTACTACAGAACTGAAATGCACAAAAAAGTGGTCCCCCAATAACCAATTACACATAATGGTCCCCCAATAGCTAATTATAGACCAAAGCTACAAATGTTTATAATAAGGAAAACAGATGTAGTCATGGTTTCCATATGTATCCCCTCCTTGCATTTAGTTTTGGCCTCATCATTACTCTTCCACGCCCACATATTGCATGTTGAGAATGTTCAGCAAAAGCCCTTGGTGTTGTAGTAGTTTGCACACTTGATTGCATAGAAGGACCACGAGCTATGCCTTGGTGTGATGGTTCAAAATGTGGCTGTGATGCTGGAGTAGAAGGTTGTGCAGCTTGTGAATGTGGTTGTGATGCTGCAGGGGTTGGTTGTTGTGATGGTGGCTGGGATGACTGAGTAGAAGCCTGAGGTCCAGGGGTTGGTTTTTGTGATGGTGCCTAGGTTGACTGAGTAGAAGGCTGAGGTGCAGGGGTTGGTTGATGTGATGGTGCCTAGGGGCAATGTCTCTTGTTGGTTGTTGTTCCAATATTATATTCCAACATTTCTATTATGTCTAGTTCATCACACATCTTATGCACCAAAAAAAGATGAACCTGACCATTTAGCTTAGCAATGTTTACCATATGCATGACACCACGATCATCACTTAAAAGCTCTAACCTATCCTCCAAAATTATACCACCTCCCACACAATACCACAAATAATTAATTCAACATATCTCATCTCCCTCAAGTTACTTAGCACCTCAAAATAACTCCAGCGATTCGGGTCACAAGATAGGATGGAAGTTTCCCCATTATCATATATAAGTTTCCCCGCATTCACAAACTTCCCTCCGTGATGGAACATTACATCAAACTTTTTGTCCTCCATTTATAATATTCACAAACTACACCTATATAATATTCAAATACCGACAAAGATTAAACAATTTTTAAAATACAAATACACTAACACATAATATCACTTTCAAATGGGGGGACCATAACAAAAAAAGAAAGGAGCACATGGCATGACACAAACCCATACTGAAATAAGCACAATATTCCATAATACACTATTATTGACCGACAAAACTAACATTTGCTTTCCAAAAAGCACATTTTGCAACAACATCACCAAAAGGCACAAAACATAAGCACTGAACCAAAATAGGGAAAGCGACTCACCTAAGAATGATCGACTGATTGAAATCAATGACCAATCCAATCATAGAGCAATCCAATAAGTGACCACAATGGCAACCAAACAGAGGAGCGTACTAAAAAAAGCTTCCAATCACACAATCCCGAAATTTTCCCAACGTTTCTAATTTTAAAACCCTAAACCTAATTTCAGTAATCTATTATTTTTTTAAAAAAATTTCCCTAGGTAATTTAAAAACCCTAAACCTAAATTATCTTACCTATTATTTAAAAAAAAATTCCCCTTCCATTCCAATCTCCCTACCTCGTCATTGTTCAAACACTGGTCAACCTTGCCATGTCATTGTTCATCTAACATCGTCTAGCCATACTTAACAGAAAAGGCAAATTTGAGACTTTTTAACAAAAAAGGAAACCAAATTGAGACTTTTAGAAATATGGGTACCAAATTGAGATTTTGCCTCCAAAATGGGAACCAAGGGCATGATTAAACCTTATAAAAACTATTCAGAAAACTATTTGGAAAATGATTTAAATTTTTTGATAATTTTGAAAAACCTTTATATTTAAATTTTTTGTATTTTGAATAATTTGGAAATAGGTGTCATGCGACACAAATGACCAAACAAACACAAAAAATAAACAAAAAATATTTTTTATTTTTTGTTTATATATATATATATATATATATATATTAGTAAAAAAACAAAATTTCAACAGAAAATGAAATAAGGAAAAATATTTTTTATGATTTTTAGAGTAAAATATTTGTAAATAGTATAAATAATGTACCTAGCAGAAAATGCCAAAGTTATGTGTAAAAAAGAAAAACAAAATACATAAAAATTGAGAATCCACAAATCAAAAGAAAAAAAGAAAAAAAAATTAGGAGTGGCATACCTTCCAAAGTCTTCAATTCCTTTTCCTCTCTATTAATCTCACTCTCTTTTTCTTTACATTACAACTACCTTTTTTCTTCTTTTTTCTTTTTTTTACCTCCTTTAATATGTTTTTTTTAAAGAGAGATAAAAATGAGGTGTGTATGTGTGAGTGGTAACACGAAAGAACAAGAGAAGTGGAAAGAATATTTTTTTCGATCATTTTTCATATGACAAACTATGTATTTATATCCACACATTGCAATATTAATGCAATCCTAGCTTGATTGTAATTAACAATATAAGGAAGGAATTGGTCATCATAATATCACACTACAGGAATCAAATAACAGCAAATTAGAGCACAATATCAATCATCATTAGTAATATTGATTCTAATAATTAGAAGAGATATTACTTCTAATTATTATAATCATATCACTATTTTCTTTATCAGGAACAAAGGGTAGAAAAACAAAGGGTGAGGACGAAAATATGTTGGGTGGTAGGCTCATGTGAAAGAGTGTGATAATTAAAAACAAATTGGTTCTTCCTTCTTCTTTTTTGCTTTTATTCTTTTTTTCATCTTTTTTTTATTTACCATTAACTAAATAACATTTTTTATTTTATTTTATTTGTTAACCCGAATGAAATTGGGTATTGACACTCTAAATCGGACTTAAGAGAATCATATACATGAGTTTTTCCAAAATTTTCTTATCCACCCTCACGTACCATGTCTTCTAAATGATTACTCATCCATTCGTCTATATAATCAGTTCCTCGTGATGTCGTAGACTTGTGTAATACTTCTCCATGGCAAATCCAAATTGTATAACTTCTCCTTATGCCGAAGAGGAATAGATGATAATGTGTTATGCCCAAGTCCTAACGTATTTGATTAAGACAACGAACACAAGGACAAAAATATGTCCCGATAACAGAGATTGTGTGTTCTTGAGCATATTGCAAAAACTCATATACCACCTTTTCATACCCTTCACTAATGCAATAGTTGTAACATCTCGGTAGGATATTACTTAAAACAAAAAAAATTAAACAAATTTGAAATAAATACCTTATTTATTATCAATCCATTTTCCAAAAACGCGAGAAATTTTAAAACCTTAAAGTTTAATAACTAACCACTATAATTAGTCAAATATACTCAAAATTCACTTTTACAATTTGGAAATCCAAAGCAGCAATTAAATTACATGAAAATTAAATAAAAGTATTTATAAAAGTTCCATGTAACTGCTCCCCATTCTCCGCCACTATGAAGCTCCTGGCTCACCTATAACATCATCTGCTCCCGGATAACAAGTTACCCACTCATCGCCACATACAAACAAATAGGGTGAGCTATGCAGAAAGATATAAATAAATATGAAGTAATCCCACCCGACAATTCATAATTATTCAACCATTTATAATAAAATACCCATTTTCCCTACTCATAACCATTATGAGTTTATGCATGCACTCTTAATCTTGGGACTTCATGTGCTTCCACGACCCTCCTCACTCGTCGTCCAACCTACGAGCCTATCCCGCTCGTAGTCCTGCTTCACGGACTCCCTCGCCCGTCATTCAAACTCCTCGCTCGGACCCGGACCTTCACACCCGGCTTTCCTACTATGAACTCCCTCGCTCATAGCATTCTCAAGTTGAGCATGAGATGAACTCCCTTGCTGACTCATCCCAATAAGAGTACCTCCGGTGAACTAAGCCCTTCACGTTCCACATGCGGTCCACCCATCACGAACTCCTCGCTTGCGACTCAAGCCAAGCACATACCAGATCCTATGGACTTAGTCCTTCCAACCCAAACATTACAAACCTATGCACATAATTCCGACAATTTAGGAAATATCAATTAAACTAGCTCAAAATGTACCCACAAGCATGAATGCTAACCCTTCTCGCTTAACCTAGGAGCTTTCCCTAACTAAGCACCTCTATCTTGCTCAAGCTAGACTTCCTCACTTGAACGAGTGCGTAAGAGTGGGTCCCCACGATCTCTTGCCTAGGCGAGACCTTCTTGCCTGAGCGAGACCCTTGCTCACTCAAACACACAACCCCTCGCCTGGACGAGGATTCAAACGAAAGATGTGACCTATTTTTTGTCGCGATCTCGCTTGGGCAAGGCATTCTCGCCTGAGCGAGAGGACATGTCGCTCAACATGAACTTTGGTCACCTGAGCGAATGCTCGAACCAAAACCAAGAACGAGATTCTGCAATTTTTGCTTAGGCGAGAGTTACTCGCTTGGGCGAAATTTGCAGAGGTACTCTTTTATTCACACCCGAAATCGACCAAAACCAATCCAATATACAATTCAACCAGTACCATTCAATCTATATCAACGATCATACCATATGAACATGTTTTAATCATATTTGAATCACCAAAAACTTAGAACTTAACCCTAAACAATCATCATCCACACAAAGTTGCGAACTCCCATCCTTCTTTTTCACCAATAAGACTAGAGCTCCCCATAGTGATGCAGTTGGTCGGATAAACTGCTTTTCTAATAACTCCTCAATTTGCTTCTTGAGCTCTGCCAGCTCTATAGGTGCAATTCTGTATGGAGCCATAGACACTAGACTTGCACCAGGAATTAGATCAATGGTGAAGTCGATGTCTCGACTCGGCGGCAATCCTAGCACTTGATCCAGAAAAACATTCGCATATTCACTGGCCACCTGTATGGATTGGATCATCTCTGAAGCAGTTTTCTTCTCTGGTTTGGCCACCACCGTAAAACATGTGGCCCCTCCTTGTAGTTCCTTCAATACCTCCTAAGTTGAGATTAACTCTAACCTTACATGTTCTGAGAATACCAAACTGTGTTGTCCACAGTCGATCATGATGTGGTTATTAAACAGTCAGTCCATCCCCAATATAACGTCCAATCCCTTTAGAGGCAAGCACACCAGGTTCACCTTGTATCTGCGACCTGCCACTTTAATCGAACACCCAACACAGACCGAACTGGTAGTCACTTGACCCGAAGATGAAGTTGAAACCAGCAACTCACAGTCCAAGTCACATTTCTCCAAGCACAGTTTCACCACACATGCATCAGAAATAAAAGAATGTGTTGCTCTAGAGTGAAATAATACAAGCACCTCATGTCCCACAAGTAAACAAGGTTGTAGTATTAGATTACCTGATTAAGTAGCTTTTGTAGTGGTCATAGCAAAGATCCTTCCAACAGCTCTAGGTCTCTCTGATCTAGGGGCTGATGGTTTCTTCGTCACACTAATCTTCTTATCTAGGCACATATGAAGCATCGACGACTGCTCCCTTGTCCACTGGTTTGAATCTTCAACTAAGGTCAATTCCTCTTCAAGTGTGCTCCCCCACATTGGAAACATTTAAAATTTCCAGAGCTGGTAGGGGGACGGCTGTAAGGCTTCTTCATCTGCCTAGCTCTACGACATTGCTCTAATGTTGAATAACTAGACCAGGGCCCTTCTCCAGGTGCTCAACACTCTTGGCATGTTCCACCAAGACTGGGAATCTTTTCTCCCTCAAAGGCGTTATCACCTTCTTCAGCTCATATTTGAGTCCTCGCTCAAACTTTAGGCATCTCCATTCCTCGGTATTGGCTTGCGAGTAGTATCTCGCCAGATGCTCAAATTTGTTCACATACTCCTGCATTGTCATGTCCCCTTGTTGCAGTGCGAGTAATTCAGCTTCCCTGTCCTATCTAGCCATGTCAGGGAAGTATTTCTCTAGGAAACAAGTCCTGAAGTTGGTCCAGTCCACCTGTTTTTCTCGGGTCTGCATTTGCTGCTGCATTCCCGCCCACAGTACTCGGCGTCATCATTCTAGAAATAAGTGGCACACATGAGCTTCTGCTCATCCGTAGAGTTCATCACATTAAAAATCTTCTAACATTTGCGAAGCCATGCATCCGCTTCGTCAGGAGAGGCTTTTCCAGTGAACTCTACTAACTTGTGTCGTAGGAAATCTTCCACATTTGGCACCCTGATTGGCGCAATCACTACCCTGGGCTACGCTGCTACCAGCAGCTGCATCGCATCCACCATCTGGTCAATAGCCTCTGCGATGTCATCAGCACCGTTTCCATTCCTTCTCTTCCAGTTACCAGCCATAGCTTGAATACGCCACATTTCAACAGTTAAGAATCAATTCACTTGGTTAAGAAAATCCACTCACACCTTTACAACATTCAACTCAAAAACAACAATTAGTCAAACGATAAGCTCACACCCCAAAAGCCCCAAAATATTTAAAATATTTTCAAAACTTTTGCTCTGATACCAACTGTAACATCCTAGTAGGATATTACTTAAAAAAAAAATTAAACAAATTAGAAATAAATACCTCATTTATTATCAATCCACTTCCCAAAAACGGGACAAATTTTAAAACCTTAAAGTTTAATAACAAACCACTATAATTAGTCAAATATACTCATAATTAACTTTTACAATTTGGAAATCTGAAGCAGTAATTAAATTACATGAAAATTAAATAAAAAAGTATTTATAAAAGTCCCATGTAATTGTTCCCCATTCTACGCCACTATGCAACTCCTGGATAACAAGTTACTCGATCATCGCCACACACAAACAGATAGGGTGAGCTATGAACAAAGATATAAATAAATATGAAGTAATCCCACTCGACAATTCATAATTATTCAACCATTTATAATAAAATACCCATTTTCCCCACTCATAACCATTATGAGTTCATGCATGCATTCTTAATCTTGGGACTTCATGTGCTTCCACGACCCTCCTCGCTCATGGTCCAACCTACGAGCCTATCCCGCTCGTAGTCCTGCTTCACAGACTCCCTCGCCCGTCATCGGAACTCCTCACACGGACCCGGACCCCCATACCTGCCTTTCCTACTATGAACTCCCTCGCTCATAGCATTCTCAAGTTGAGCATGAGATGAACTCCCTCGCTCACTCATCCCAACAAGAGTACCTTCGGTGAACTAAGCCGTTCACGTTCCACATACGGTCCACCCATCACGAACTCCTCGCTTGCGACTCAAGCCAAGCACATACCAGATCCTAACCCAAACATTACAAACCCATGCACACAATTCCCACAATTTAGGAAATATCAAACAAAGTATCTCAACCTGTACCCACAAGCATGAATCCTAACCCTTCTCGTTTAAGTTAGGAGCTTTCGCCCAACTGAGTGTCGTTGTCTCGCTCAAGCTAGACTTCCTTGCCTAAACGGGTGCGAAAGATTGGCTCCCCACGATCTCTTGCCTAGGCGAGACCTTCGCTCGCTCAAACACACAACCCGTCGCCTGAACGAGGATTCAAACAGTAGACGTGACCTGTTTCATCACGACCTCGCTTGGGCGAGCCATTCTCGCCTGAGCGAGAGGACGTGTCGCTCAACATGAACTTTGGTCGCCTGAGCGAACGCTCGAACCAAAACCAGGAACACGATTCTGCAATTTTTGCTTATGCGAGAGTGACTCGCTTAGGCGAAATTTGTAGAGGTACTCCCTTATTCACACCTGAAATCGACCAAAACCAAGCCAATATACAATTCAACCAGTACCATTCAATCTATATCAACGATCATACCATATGAACATGTTTTAATCACATTTGAATCACCAAAAACTTAGAACTTAACGCTAAACAATCATCCTGTACCAAAACCCTCACCCCATTCATCCCAAAAGCATAAAAAGTCTTTGCAAACATCCATTGAACCCATTCATAGTATCATCACAGTTATTATGAAATTCACAACACACAAAATTCGATTGAGAATAGCAAAAACAAAAATCAACCTTTTATACCTACTTAATGGTCATTGAATTGAGGTTTTATACTATTCTTTCCAGCCCCCTCGGCTGCTCCTTACACTAGGTTTTCCTTTGCCCTTTAACATTATAGTTATTATGATCCTATTATTATACCATCACTCAACATACTCAAGTATATTATCAAAAATAATAATAAATCATATACACACAATTGGCATACGTAGGACTTGAACCCAAGTCCTCTCACACAATTAAGTACTTTCAACCATTTGAGCTAGTACTTTTCCACATCATACCAATTAATATTTAATATCACAAAGGTTTCTACTACCCGCATTTATTAATTAATTAATAATTTAATTAATTAAATCCTACGGGTCTTACAATAGTCATTCATCAAGCTTCGTTCCATACTATGTTCATAAAAAAACTCCATCACTCTCAAACTTTTAACTCTCACGAGGCAAGACCTTACTCATAAAAAAAAATAGTTTTCATAATTTGGTAACATGTATACGAAGAAGTCAAACATTATAAATTTGACAAAATTTTGACAGCATTTTGCATTGGTCTCTGAAGTACACAAAATGAAAGTGATCACTCACAATCAAGTATACATGCAAAGAACAACACAAAATTGCCTCAATCAAAATTTTATCAAATTTATGCATAAACCTCGATGTACACATTGTAGCCAATTATGAAACATAAGTTTTTCAAACTATTTGATAGAAAATTTAAGATTTAATACAAACGATTAAATAATACAAACGATTAAAAGTTTAATCATTTGTAATAAATCTCAAATAAGAACTTACGTTTGCTCAATGTTTAAATAAAATTATAATATATAAATTGTTAGTTTTGAAATGGTGAGTTTAGCCAAGAAGGGGGGTTGAATTGGCTTTATAATCTTTTTAATTGAATCTAATAGACTAGAAAGTTTGGATGTAAATGCAGCAGACCAGTACACTTTCAGTCGATTAAAATTTAAAACAACAGACTAAATTGTTCTTGATGCCATGAAACATTCGATTAAAAAGACAAATCAGTCGGCTAAAATACTGGAGAATTATGCAGAATGTAGAATTCGCGAATTCAACTGAAACAACAATCTTTTACATATAAGACTTGTTCCAATCAGTATTTATAACAAGTATAAAGCCCCAGATTACACAAGAACGCATTAAATCACACCAAATATCAAATTGCTTAGTTTTCTTTAGTTTTTTAAAGAGTTTCAAAGAGTGTGAGATGAGGGAAAGAAGACTGCACAATTGTTTTTATACTGGTTCACTCAATCAAATTATAATGTAATCAAGACACAAGTGCCCGATATAAGTATATGGAAATCAAAAACTAATCCTATATCCAAATGCCTCAACCTTTTGAACGATGTTGGAAGTGGCTTCAAAACCTTAGATGAGTTCATATTTATACCCTAATTTAGCCTTTAACATTGGATTCTTAATTTGGTTTTTGTGCTTTAAAATATTGTCTTATTGAGCATGAGATATAAAAACATGTTCAAAATAGCTTTTTAGTTGCATAAATATTATTTGGATATTTTGAGGTGTGTTAGTGTAGCTGCATCAAAGTTGAGCTCATGAAGGTGTGAAAATAAATTGATTAAAACTTCATGACACCTAAAGATAAATCTAAGAATAGAAAACTATCAAAATCACAAAAATCCAAGCTAAGCATTGCATGAAGAAGGCAAAAAAAGCTTGAAAAAATGAAAAAGTTTGACTAAGCAACGAAAATTGGACCTTGCAATTTTCTATATCGTTTTCTAGAAAAAAGGGCATTGATAATTCATAATATTTATGATAAAAGATAATTTGGAAAAAATATCTTTAGATATTTTATTTGATATTTTTAAATAATTATCTTTTTTAATTATTTCATAAAATATCAAAAGATTATAATTATCAAATCTTTTTAAATATGACAATATCTTCTTTAATCTCTTTAGATCTCCATAGCAAACAAATATATCTTAAAGATATTAGATTCACTACAAAAAAAAGAAGCTAAATTGCAGAGGTTTTAATTTCGTTTAGCGTGGGTTTTTACCCTCCACAAAATATTTTGCAGGGGTTTTTCAAACCTCCACAAATAAGTTTCCCACAAGTTATTTGTGGAAGTTTTCTACAACCCCTGGTACTAGGTTTATATTGTGGAAGTTTTTTAATGGAGGGTTATAACCTCTCCTATTCATGACTATTATTTTGTGGAGGTTTAAAACCTCCTTTATTTCCATAAACCTATTTAATTCCAAAACTCATGTTTTTCATTTTTTTTTTGTGGGGCTTAATACCCTCCTCAATTTGAGGATTATAAAACCTGTTTCGTTTGTATTATTTAATTTGTGGATTTATTACTGTATTTTTCTTGCATTATTCAAATATCATAAAAAACAATATTTTGTTTGTAATTAGAATTTCCTACTATACTTGACAATATATGTCACCATTTGAGGTACTTATATTTTTAT
>Ga0214543_1004720_pt1 | contig 25639 bp, 21 predicted proteins | sample CNSS2metaG_FD_160094 | JGI IMG/M metagenome (GOLD analysis project Ga0214543, IMG submission 160094) | Root nodule microbial communities from cowpea collected in UCLA plant growth center, Los Angeles, California, USA - CNSS2 | ecosystem: Host-associated > Plants > Roots > Nodule | place: USA... | reverse complement strand
AGTCCTGCCCGCAGGTCTTGTGGCGCAGGCGCATCGGAGGTTTGCCCTGCGCAAGCCAGCGGTCTCCCCAGGCCATCATCACCAGCATCGGCTTGTAGAGATCGAGCCCCATTTCGGTGAAGCGATATTCGAACCGTTCGCTTGAACCATAGGGAACCTTGCGAAACACCTCCGCCTGCACGAGGCGCGCCAGACGATCAGCAAGGATGTTCGTGGCGATACCAAGGTTCTCCCGCATCTCCTCGAAGCGGCGGACACCAAACCAGCCTTCCCGCAGGATCAGGAAGCTCCATCTGTCGCCGATGATCCCGAGCGTCCGTGCGACGGAGCATGGCCGCACCCGCTCCAGAAGCGTGGGATCGGAACTCCGGCGCGACGTCGGGCGCGTATCGACGGGAGCGTAGCCCGCCCCCGGCCCATCGCGGGGCGCAACCTCTCGCGCCGTGAACGGCTCCAAGCACTCGCTGCATACAGTCACCGGGTGGCATGCGCAGCCACAGCTCTTGTGGATCATTTGCAAGGGCGGTTCCTTGTCGACCGTCAACCATTTGTCGCCGAATTCCATCAAGGACAGCATGGTCGGGAACAAATCCTTTCCCCGTTCGGTCAGAAAGTATTGCTGCCCCGGCTCGTTGGGCCGCCGTCCCACGCTCATGATCTCGTTTGCGACCAGTGCTGACAAGCGCGACGACAAGGTCTGCCGGGGAATACCCAATCTCTGCTGGAACTTGTCGAACCGGCGAACCCCGAAATACGCCTCACGCAGGATGAGGAAGTTCCAGGTGTCGAGGACGATTTCCATCGTACGCCGAACGGATGACTGTCTCTGTAGCGGCACCGGCTTCGACGACCCATTGGAAATATCAGCGGTAAGCATGTCTTTATTCAGCATAGTCAGAGGCTATCCGTGTTACTCGTTAGGGAACAGGCATTCATTCGGTCTCAAAATAGGGCGAAAAGTCTAATAATGAAAGTACTATCAGGAGGAAGCGGACGACGCCTAAGCGTCGGGACTTCAAGGGCGATGAATCCGAAAACCCGCTGCATGGACGGGTACGATGCAGCCATTCGCGCAATTGAACTGATGCGGTGGATGCCCTCACTCAGCGGGATCGTGTATGGCATGACGGTTCGGCAGGTCGATATTATAAGCTGCCTCGCTGACCTCCATTCTTTTTACCTCCCAAACGCGGTGAAGGGCTTTGGTGTGTTGATTTGCACTGAGAGCTGACCCGGGATTGCGGGTAATTATCACTGAGATTTGGCTCTGACGCACATTTGCTGACGTGCCGCTCCTACGATGCGCCGATCAGTCGTGCTTGCAGCAAATCGAGCTTTGCTCTTCCGTACATCTGGCGCTTGATGAGCTTCAAGCGTGTGATCTGACCTTCCGTTTGCCCATTTGACCACGGTGAGATGATTTGTCGTTTGGCATCTAATCGCAAGACTCCGCATCCAGTAATTTCAACAAGATAGCCAGGCACTTAAATTGAGATCGGGCACTTAATCTGAGATTATGGGTTCGGTTTTGGCACTTGATGTGAGATTCGTCGCCGTGGAAAAGATTAACATCTACCGCCAATGCTCAGCGGAAAATACCATATATTACAGAGCGTTATTTCCTGATCCTGGAGCGTCAAGCGGCGAAAATCGCGCCGAAAAATCTCAAATTAAGTGCCATGACCTGCCGGAACGGGCGCATTCTTATAATTAAATGCCAAACGACATCCTTTGCCGTGCCGTCGAGGAGGTATTGCGCATAGACGAGTTTCAGATTGAGGAAGTTGCCCTTAATCTCCCGCGCCGTTACCAGCCGCTCCATCCAGAAATTTCCGATCTGCTCGGCGTTGGATCTAAGCGTCCAGATGGTGCTGAGCGAGACATAAGAGAGACCAATCGTGAAAATGCTGATGATCGAGAGCTTGAGAATAAGGGCTTGCTTGATACTGGGGCGTTTCATGCGGGTCTCCAGTCGTAAATTTGAGACGACCAGCAGTCGCTGGTACGCTATGTAAGCGCCGCATAATTTAGGGTTAACTAAACGATGCCGACCCGTAAGAATTATAGAAATTTGCAAATAAATCCGTAATTTGCGCGAATCCGCGGAGTTATCAACCTCACGTTTGCCCTTCTATGTTTGTCACTTTGCATTCGGCATCAGGATGAGCCCTGTTTTACACGAGGCACTTTCGAGGACCTAATTTTAGGCGTACCTCAGCGTTCTTCGTGCCGTGTCGACGTGCTTCTACGGGCGGCCTTTATTCGGGGTGAGCGGCCTCGAACCGCAAACTCGCCGTAAACCTACATCACTGAAAATTCCGGCTCTTGATCTTCAACGTATCGATATGAAGATCCGGCACGAACATATCCCGCGGCCGAACCCCTGGCGGCGGCCGGTCGCGGGAATCCGGACTTCCAGGAGAGCCGTGGGCGAACTCGTCGCCGCGGCCGGACGGCGGCCGGAAAAGCCCGTCGCGCTCGGCGAGGCTCGACAGGTCGGACGAAAGATCGAACAGCTGCTGAGCGACGAGGTGAACCACCTCACCCTCCCGCTGGATCCTGCCGTTGATGGCCATCATGCTGGCGCCGAGCACCACGCGGCGCGACCGCTCGAAGAGCTTTGGCCAGACAACGATGTTGGCCACACCGGTCTCGTCCTCGATGGTGATGAACATGACGCCCTTCGCCGACCCCGGCCGCTGGCGCACTAGCACCAGGCCGGCCGCCATCAGCCATTGCCCATCGCGCGCCGTCATCGCCTCCGCGCAGGTGACGATTCGGCGCTTGGCAAGGTCGGCCCGCAGGAATCGCAAAGGGTGCTGCCGGAGCGTGAGACCGGTGTGACTGTAATCCTCGACGACGTTGTGGCCCTCGGTCATCTGCCTGAGCTCGACTTCCGGCTCCCGCTGCTCGGCAATCGCCCGAGCCTCCCGTACCGCCGCGGCCGTGAACAGTGGAAGCGGCTCATCACGCAACGCCTTGATCGCCCAAAGCGCATCACGGCGCTCAAGACGCAATGACGGCAGGAAGGCATCGGCTTCGGCAAGCTCGACGAGCGACGCGACCGGCACTCCCGACCGCCGCCACATGTCGTCCACGGATGCGAATGGCTCGCCGGCGCGGGCAGCGACGATACGCGCAGCGTCAGCGGTCGCCAATCCGCGCACCAGCCGCATGCCGAGCCGAACGGCATGGCGGTCAGTCCCTTCGATCGCCTCGAGCGTGCAGTCCCAGCGCGACTGGTTGATGCAGATCGGGCGGACCTCCACCCCATGCTTCCTGGCATCGGCGACGATCTGCGCGGGAGCATAGAAGCCCATGGGCTGCGAGTTCAGAAGCGCCGCGCAGAAAACATCGGGGAAATGGCATTTCACGTAGTTCGAGGCATAGGCGATCAGCGCGAAGGAAGCGGCATGGCTTTCCGGGAAGCCATAGGAGCCGAAACCTTCGAGCTGACCGAATGTCTTTTCGGCGAATTCCGGCGAATAGCCGTTCCGGATCATGCCGGAAACGAGCTTGTCCTTGAACCTCGAGACGCCGCCGGTGAATTTGAAGGTGGCCATGGACTTCCGGAGCTGGTCGGCTTCGCCACCGGTAAACCCGGCACAGACCATCGCCACCTTCATCGCCGACTCCTGAAACAGCGGCACCCCGAGTGTCTTGAGAAGCACCGCCTCGAGTTCCGGCGTCGGATATTCGACCTTCTCCTTGCCTTCGCGCCGGCGAAGATAGGGATGGACCATGTCGCCCTGGATCGGCCCGGGGCGGACGATCGCCACCTGGATGACGAGATCGTAGAAGGTTCTTGGCTTCATCCGCGGCAGCATTGACATTTGGGCGCGGCTCTCGATCTGAAAGGTACCGAGCGTGTCGGCCTTGCGGATCATCGCATAGGTCGCCGGATCCTCCTGCGGGATGGTGGCAAGATCGAGGGGCTGATGTTTGTGCTGTTCGATCAGGGCGAAAGCCTTGGCCATGCAGGTCAGCATGCCGAGCGCCAGCACGTCAACCTTCATCATTTTGAGCGCTTCGACGTCATCCTTGTCCCATTCGATCACCTGGCGGTCAACCATCGCCGCCGGTTCGATCGGCACGAGATGATCCAACCTGTCGTGGGTGAGCACGAAACCTCCGGGATGCTGACCGAGATGGCGCGGCGCACCCATCAGCTGCTGCGCGAGCCTGAGCGTCAGAGCGAGACGACAGTCCTCCGGATTGAGACCGAGGGCGCGCACTTGGCTCTCACCGACGGTTTCAGACCACGACCAGATCCCCGATGATAATGCCTTGATCAGGTCCTCGGGCAGGCCCAACGCTTTGCCGACATCGCGGATGGCGCCTTTGGCGCGATAGCGGGTCACCGTCGAGCAGAGTGCGGCCTTGTCATGGCCATAGGTCTTGTAAATCCACTGGATCACCTCTTCGCGCCGTTCGTGTTCGAAGTCGACATCGATGTCGGGCGGCTCGTCGCGTTCCTGGCTGACGAACCGCTCGAACAAAAGGTCGTTCGTTTCGGGGTCGATCGAGGTGATGCCGAGCACATAGCAGACGGCAGAATTGGCGGCCGACCCCCTGCCCTGGCAGAGAATGCCCTGAGACCGGGCATAGCGGACGATCGAGAACACCGTCAGGAAATAGGGGGCGTATTTCATCGTCTCAATGAGAGCGAGCTCATGGCGGATCGTCTTTTCGACATGCGCCGGCAATCCCTCGGGATAGCGGATCTTCACGCCTTCCGAGGTGTAATGCTCCAGCGACTGCTGCGCGGTCGTGCCCGGGATCAGCGCTTCTTCGGGATATTGATAGACGAGCTCCTCGAGCGAGAACCTGCACCGCTCGACGATCTCCATGGTTCGTGCCAGCGCTTCCGGGTAACGGGGGAAGAGACGCGCCATTTCTTCCGGCGGCTTGAGAAAGCGATCGGCATGCCGCTCGCGCTCGAAGCCGACATCGTCGATGGTGGTGCCCGTGCGGATGCATGTGACGACATCCTGCAGCTGCCGCCGGCCGGGCTCATGAAAAAGCACGTCATTGGTGACCACAGCCTTCACCCGGTGCTTGACCGCCAGGTTCGACAATTTATGCAGCCGCAGTTGATCGTTCGGCCGGCGGCGCAGGCAGAGCGAGACATAGGCACGGTCGCCAAAAATCTCGGCCATCTTCCTGAACTGCACGGCGCAGGGTTCGTCCGGCATATCAGGCACCAGGATGCCGATCAGGCCCTCTGAATAAAGCGCCACGTCATCAAGGTGCAGGACACAGTTGGCCTTCCCGCCCCGGCCCTTGCCGAGCGTCAGTAGCCGCGTCAACCGCGAATAGGCGGCCCGATCGGTGGGGTATACGAGGATCGACATGCCGTCCTGCAGATCGAGCCGGCAGCCGACGACGAGCCGGAGGCCGGTGGCGCGCGAGGCTTCCAGTGCCCGCACGATACCGGCCAGGCTGTTGCGGTCGACGACACCGAGCGCTTCGATCCCCATCAGCTTTGCGGTGGCGAACAATTCCTCGGCCGAGCTCGCGCCGCGGAGGAACGAGAAATGGGTGGTGACCTGAAGCTCGGCGTAGCGCATCACGCAAACACCCCGTGCAGGAACCACTTGTGCGATCCGGTTTCCGCATCGACGCCATCGCCGGATCGAAAGATCCAGAAGCGCTCGCCAGTATCATCCTCGACGACGAAGTAGTCGCGGACGGCGATCCATTCTGAGCTGCGTTTCCACCACTCTCCAAAAATCCGTTCCGGACCGTCGGCGCGCTTCACGCGACGCCGCTTGCCGCGCCAGGTAAACGAGACCGGCGGATGATCGGGCAGAAGGGCGATCACCTCGATCGCTTCCGGACGCGCCAGGAGCCGGGATGGCCTCGGCCAATGGAGCGGCCAGGTGGCGCCCTCCTCATCGGCCGTCGGCGCGATCCGCTGGACGCTGCGCTCCGGGACGTCGCTTGCAACCGGCGCGACGCGGAAAATCCGCTGTCCGCCGCGATTGCCGAGTACATCGATCAGCGGCGTCACATCGGTAACCTGTTCCTCGATCAGCGATGACGCCGACTGTGTTTCGATGAGCGGCTCGGCGATAATGGCGGCAAGACTGAGCTTTTCGATGCCAAAGCCAGGTTCGATTCTCTCGATGCGATCGCGGAAGAGCTTTGTCAGCCAGGCGATGTCGCGGACCGGCTTCGCCGTGCCCGCCCGATGCGACTGAAGCGTGTTGTCGACGCGGTGGACGATGAGGTCGGCACGCCGCACGCCAAGCCCGCGCTTCTCGAGTTCCAGACAGAGCTGCCGCAGCAGGCGGCTGACGTATTTCTCGATCGTTTCCGGTGCACCGATCGGTTCGGCAAAGGATTTTTGGACCTCAACAAGATCGGCCGGTCGAATCGGGTCGATCGGCTCAGCGACGCGGCCGAACATCTGGTCGAGACGCCGCCCGATCTCCGGCCCGAAACGCAGGGTCAGCGGCGCCCGCGGTGTCGCAGCCAGATCGCCAACGGTGGCAAAGCCGAGGGTTCGGAGGCTTTGAACAGTTTCCGCCGGCAGCCGCAGCGACGACAGCGGCAGCCGGTTCACTGCCGTGGCGGTCTCGCCGCGCCCGATGATGACAGTCTCGCGATCTGTGGACCGGGCCAGCGCATGTGCCGCACCCCAGGTATCGGCGATTGCCGCACGCGCAGCGAGACCTCGGCCGCGGAAGCGGTTGACAAGGCCCGACAGCATCAGGTCCTCGCCGCCCTGAAGATGATCGGCGCCTTCCGTATCCATGACGATACCGCCAGGTGGATCCATGGCGACGACGGGAGAATATTGCGACAAGGCCCAGAGCGTCAGCCGTTCCAAGACAGCAAGATCGGCCGCCGGATCGGCTTCAATCATCACCAGACCCTGGACCAGTGCCTGCGCCTTGGCCGCCGGCATGCCGACGCGAAGACCGAGTTTGAGAGCTGCCCGATCGGCCGCCGCGATCCATCGCTTAGAGCCGCTCCTGGCGATCACCACCAGCGGCGTGTCAGGAGAGAGCGAAGGATCGGCCCGCCTGATCCGGTCTGTCGGCAGCGTCGGAAGAAAGACAGATACGACCCTGGCCATCGCATGCTCCGATAATAAATTCTCCTCCCTCCCCTGCTCTCACCCGCATCAGTTCCGTCAGCCATCGCGCCCGACCGAGGCCCGGCACCGGCAGCGGCTCGGACGGCAGCACCGATATCCGCCAGCGGGTTGCCGCGGCCGTCGGCATGCCGAAATCAGAAGCCTCCGTTTGCCGACGCCAGCGGCGGATTACCAGACCCAGCGTGCCGGACTTTTCCGCCGCGAGCTGCAACCGGCGCGAGGCCGTCATCGGCAGGCGCACCAGTTCAGCGACGACGGCGCCAAGCCCGCCATAGCGCAAGGCCTCCTCGAAGCTTGCGAGCACGGTCTCTTCCTTGTCGCACTCGACGAAGATGACGCGATCCGGATGAAGCCCGACCTGGGCAAGCGCCGGAAAGAAAAGATCGAAGCGCGTCAGGCACCAGACCACCTTGCCGGTGGTGCGGGCAGCGATGCCGCCGATGAAGAGTGCCGCGGCCGCGCCGTCGACCGCGCCGTTTCCGCCGCCTGCCACTTCGTGCAGCGCGCCATAGGCGAGCCCACCTCCCGGCAGCTGCGCGTCAAGCTCCGGCACCCCAAACGGCAAAACACTGCGTTTGCGCGAGCCTGCCCCTTCCAGGGTGGCGATTTTCTCGCGCAACTCGTCGAGGACGGGGTTCGAAATGGCGACGGCTGCGGTCATGATCTCCTTTACGGCAACCCGTTTTCGGCTTGAGAAGCAGGAATATGTTCTGTATTTGTTCTCAAAGCGAAAATGAGTCAATGCGCATGTGGCGCGTGGAAGTTGCGCGAGAGCGCCCATCGAAGAAATCCGTGAAGGGATTCAATTCGATGGCAGGAATGGGAATTTTTTCGCATGGCGCGACCGGAGCCTGTGAACGATCTGGATCCGAGACTGAGGGATCACCGTGAGCCGATCATTGAATTCATCTGTCACCCATGTCATCGCCACTGCGCAGTTGAGCGCAAGCTGTTGGTGAAAGCATTCGGCGCCGGTGCCAGCTTCGCGGTGATCCGCCGGCGCATGGCGATGGGCTGCGAGCGAATGCAAACGCCGGAGGGTGACAAATGCGGCGCGCACTTCCCATGCCTGAGCGAGCGATACAGAGGGTCGTGATGGAAGCTAGGCGATGACAAACGACGAAGGCAGCGAGCGGCCGCGCAAGATCGTTCACATCGACATGGATGCCTTCTACGCATCGGTCGAACAGCGCGACAATCCGGAACTCAGGGGCCTGCCGGTTGCCGTCGGCTATCCTGCCGCCCGCGGCGTCGTGGCTGCCGCCAGCTACGAGGCCCGCAAGTTCGGCGTTCATTCGGCGATGCCTTCGGTGACCGCTCAACGGAAATGCCCCGACCTCATCTTCGTCAAACCACGCTTCGACGTCTACAAGGCTGTCTCGTTGCAGATCCGCGCGATATTCGCCGAGTACACGCCGATGATCGAGCCGCTCTCGCTCGATGAGGCCTATCTCGATGTCACCGAAAACCTGAAGGGCATGGAGATCGCCACCGAGATCGCCCAGGAGATCAGGGCGAAGATCAAGCAGGTCACCGGCCTCAATGCTTCGGCCGGGATTTCCTACAACAAGTTCCTCGCCAAGATGGCATCCGACCTGAACAAGCCCAATGGTCAGGCTGTCATTACGCCTACAAACGGGCCGGCCTTCGTCGAGCAGCTTCCGGTCAAGAAATTCCATGGCGTAGGCCCCGCAACGGCCGAAAAGATGCAGAGGCTGGGGATCGAGACCGGCGCCGACCTCAAGGACAAGACGCTCGAATTCCTGGTCGAACACTTCGGGAAGTCGGGACCATATTTCTACGGCATTGCCCGCGGCATCGACGAACGCGAGGTCAAGCCGGACCGGGTGCGGAAATCCGTCGGGGCGGAAGACACATTCTCCGAGGACATTCACTCCTTTGAGCCGGCACGCGAAGGGCTTCAGCCGCTGATCGAGAAGGTCTGGGGTTACTGCGAGGCCAATGAGATCGGCGCCAAGACGGTGACGCTCAAGGTGAAATATGCCGATTTCAGCCAGATCACCCGCAGCAAGACGGTTGCGGCACCTCTGCAAACGATCGGCGACCTTGAGGAGGTGGTCGGCCTGCTTCTCACGCCCCTCTTTCCGCCGCGCAAGGGAATCCGCCTGCTCGGCGTCTCGCTGTCATCATTGGACCGGCAGGCCTCTGAAATGGCGCCGCAGCTGCGGCTGGCGCTTTAGACCGCCAGTGTCGCCTGGACAGGATCGATCGAACGGCGTTTGACCCGGAACGTCCCTATCGGCAACGGGCGAAGAATTTCGTCCTCAGGCACCAGCCCGTCGAGCCAGGCCAGGCGTTGATCTCGTCTCAGCACCGCCATCTGGCGGTTATGAAACGGCGCGAGATCGGCATTCGCTTCGATCGTCAGGATGGCATATGCCTCCGGCCAGTCCTCGATCGCCGGCCGCCAGATTCCCGCGAAATAGAACCAATCGCCATTGGCGAGCGAGAAGCTGAAGCTCCGATGGCGAAACTCCGAGGCCGGCACCATGCAGCGATGGGTTGGAAAGGTCCTTCCTTCCGACCGAACGACGTTCACGGCGCGCGCTCCAACGTCGCGCGGGCGCAGCCCCCGCGGCAACTCCACCATCTCCACATCGCCGTCATGGCGCCTTATGATCACGCGGCGCTCGTCAAGCGGAGCGTCGGATTGGAAAACGGTCGCACTCGTCATAGATGGAACATACCAGGAACGCCATCGAGAGACAACCAGACTGAGACGGAGGATGCATGTGCAATGATTATCGGCTGATGGTGGATGTCGCCTCGATCGTCGAGGACTTCGCCGACCTGAAGATCAAGATCCGCTTCGGCGAAGGCGCGCCGAACCTCGAAGCGCGCGAGGACATCAAGATCACCGATATCGGTCCGATCGTCAGAACGATCGACGGCGCCCGCGATGAGGCCGAGCTCGTGCAGCGGCGCTGGAGCTGGCCGGGGCCGAACAAGCGTCCGGTGTATAATTTCCGGTCGGAAGGCCGGGAGTTCAGTTCCAATCGCTGCCTGATCATTGCCGATGGCTTCTACGAGTTCACAGACCCCAAGGACCCGAAGAAGAAGCGCAAGGACAAGTGGCTGTTCACCAAGAAGGATGAACCGATCTTCTGCATTGCCGGCATCTGGCGCGACACTCCCGAGGTCGGGCAAGCTTTCACCATGCTGACGATGGATCCGGGACCGGACATCGCGCCGTACCACGACCGGCAGATTGTCGTTCTGGAGCGTGATGCTTGGGCTAACTGGCTAGATCCGACCATCTCAGCCCAATCGCTGATCAAGCCGCTTGCCGGGGGCACACTGGCAGTGGAACAGGTCGGCTGACCTCGCACAAACTAGTGCGACTCCCGGGGATGCTGCGTTGACTCTCGCCGCATCTCCGCGTCCCCTGCATCAGCTGAACAGCTTCCGCTGCCTGTAGACCGCCTTGGTAAAGCACCTGCCGGCCGGGTCGACAAATCTAGAAGAGCCACGCTGGGCCGGCCGATGATCTGCCTGGAGGCCAGAAGCAAATTCCTCAACCTAAGCACGCAGTCATTCTTGCAAAACAAGCTGGAATCAATTTGCATTGCAGCTCAGGGGGAGGAAGGAATGCCGTACTTTACAGATAACAATCTCATTCTGAATCTAATTGGCGGGCCTAATACTGGCTTCCGTCCCGGTCAACTGGGCGCACTGCACTCAGCGCTGGCGCATTTTTCCGTTTACGATGAGCCAGCGATCCTTTCCTTACCAACGGGCTACGGTAAGACAGCGCTTCTGATGGCACTGCCCTTTTTGTTGCGAGCGCGGCGGGTCTTGGTTGTGGAGCCGTCTGACGCCTTGCGCCAGCAGACGACCAGCCACTTCAAGGAGCTGTCCGTCCTTCGTCGGCTTGGCGTCGTCTCGGCCGCGACACCCAACCCGGCCGTGCTCGGTCAAAAAGGCGCACCCGGCGACGCTGACGCGTGGACGAAGATCGCGGGACAGGACGTAGTCATCTCGACACCTCAGAGCCTCTCGCCAGCTGTCGCGTCGGAAGCCCCATCTGACCTCTTTGACCTGATCATCTTCGATGAGGCGCATCATGCGCCCGCGGAAACGTGGGTAGCCTTCCTTGCGCATTATCCGGATGCGCGATTTGTCTTCCTGACCGCTACCCCCTTCCGCCGAGATCGAAAGGTGATTCCGGGGAGAATGGCCTATTGGTATCCGGTGTCGAAAGCCGCTAAAGAATCCGCTTTCGGGCGCGTCACCTTCACTCCGGCGCCAGTGCGTAATGCCAATGACGATGACGAGATCGACCGGGCGGTTGCTCGAACGGCAGTCGCCCGGTTGCGCGCTGATCAGGCGGCTGGCTTCGATCATCGTATTTTCGCCCGCGCGGCGACGATAGCGTCGGCGCGGAGGTTGGTAGGCCTCTACGAAGAGACTGGCGCCCGGGTTAGAGCGATCGACAGTCACGCATCGAAGCGCACCCAGGACAAAGCAGAGGCCGAGCTGCTGGCGGGCGAGATCGACGGCGTGGTCTGCGTCGACATGTTTGGCGAAGGCTATGACTTCCCGAAATTGAAGATCGCAGCACTGCACGCCCCGCACCGTTCGCTTGTTCCCACTCTGCAATTCATCGGTCGCTTCGCGCGCACGAACAATGCCTCGACTGGCGATGCAACGCTCGTAGCACCGCTCTCGCGACTGAAAGAAGCGTCGGTCAAGCTGTTTAAGGAAGGCCTCGACATCGCGGAGCTGATCGATGATGTCGCGCGCGCGCAGATCGCCGAGGTGGAAGCCGACCGGGAGATGTTGGATTTCCTCAAGATCAACAAGCAGGCCGACTCCGACTACGATTCCGTCACGCCTCTCTTGCTGGAACTCTATGCGCACGCGCAGATCTTCGACTGCGAAGCGCAACCGGATTTCTCGCTTTTTGGAGATGTAATTGGTCGCAACCTGAGGGTGGCCAAGCAGTGGACATCGGATGACGGGCTAGTGACACTACTTCTGACCGTAGACACATCGCCGCCGAATTGGGCAACCTCAGATGTTCTGGTGAACGTGCGCCATGACGCATTCCTGCTGGCCTACAATCAGGCATCGCGCCTGTGTTACATAGGTTCGACTCGTCGAACGGCACGTATCTACCTCGATCTGATTCAGACGGCGCTGCCCGACCAGCATCGACCGATCAGTTACGAGCGCACGCGGCGTGCCTTGAGTGGACTGAATAGCCTCAGGTTCTATAATGTCGGACTAAAGAACACGGCCGTGAACTCCCAAGCCGAGTCTTATCGCGTGATGACTGGACCGGCGGCCGAGCGCGCAATTACAACTGGCGATTCACGCACCTATTCGCAGGGTCACTTCTTCGGAAGCGGGGTGGGCGAAAACGACGTGCGTGAGACGATAGGCGCCAGTAGCAGCTCACGTATCTGGTCTAACCAGCGCCTCTCCGTCGCCGAATACATCGAGTGGATCACCGAACTGAACGGAAGGCTGGGCGGCGGCGGCGGGATAGCAGCGTCGCAACTCGACATCATTCAGCACGCGCGCACCTTGCGCCAGCTTCCGGAGCACATCATTGCCGCCGGCTGGCACAAGCAAGCTTATCGTCTAGCGCCGCGTCTCCGGTGGAGAGCGGGAGCCGCCGCACCTTGGACCTATAGGATCGTCACCGATCTGGAACTCGCCAACTTCCAGGTGAACGGAGGGCGTTCCACCATGACCTTCGATGTCGTCTCCGATACCTTCAGCGAAAGCTTTTCCTTCAACCTTGGTGGAGGAGCCTTGTTCACAAAGGCCGGGGCAAGCGATATCGAAATTGTCACAGGTTATGACGAGTGGACGGACCTGGCGTCGTGGCTATCCCACCATCCTCCAGTCTTTTACGCGGCCGATAAGTCGTCATTCATTGGTGTCAATCTTATTGCTGCAGCAGCCGATGTCGTCGCACAGCTTCGCGACGGCGATGCCGACGCTCTCGCGTGGGACAACTGCAAGATTGACATGGAGTTTGGGCCGGACCAGCCTGATGGACGGCTGACTGTCCATCAGTGGCTGGAGCGGCACCTGTGCGCATCGGACGATCTCATTGCGCTCGTTTATGACCACCGCAGCGGGGAAGCAGCTGACTATATCGCGTTCGTGCAAAACCCGGACGGCTCCCTTATTGTCAGGCTCTATCACTGCAAAGGCGCGGGCGGCGCACCCTCTGGCCGGCGCGTCGCCGATGTGTATGAAGTGTCCGGCCAGATGCTGAAATCAATCGCCTTCTGCGATGCCGCGGTGCTTATTCAGCACGTTGAACATCGCATCAATCCGGGTCATCACCGCAACCCTTCGCGTTTTGTGAAAGGTGATTTCAACGCCATGAAGCGGGCGCTAGAGACCACCCCGCCGACGGGACTGACGTTTGAAATCTTCGGCGTGCAGCCAGGGATATCGAGGGCAGCCGTGGATGCACACCTCGCCGACTTGATGGTTTATGGATTGGACTACGCTCAGCGCGGCGGAGCCGCCAAGGCTCAATGGCTGACCAGCGCCTAAGGTACTTGCCACGGTCGGTGTGACGATCGCCGCTCACCGCTTAGAGGGAATTTTGCAGTTGAACGGCATCGAACCTTTGTTCCGTCTGGTCAGATGGCATGGACATTGAATTGATGTGACAATTCCTTTTTTTTCACGGTCTGGCGTAGGATCATGACGGTGATGCGCCGGCCGCAAAGTATCACTTCGGCACAGCTTCGGGTTTTGTGGCAATTATGTCTGGCCGTCGGCCCTATGTCGACCGCAACCAGCTGATCGGAACGAGCTTGATATCGTCTCGCCACCTCTGGACTGTCGACTCGCGGAACCAATCTTCGAGAAGTTCGACGTGATCCATCACGATGATCTGCATATTGGGATAATGCTCCTCGCAATATTCAAAGAGAAGCCTATACAGCCTCGCAACAGCGGCCTGGTCCTCATCGCCCTTCCCGTCAATCTCTCCGACGTCACGCTCAGGTGGGTAATGCGCTTGCGAGGGCTGATCCAGCATTAGGAACGCCGGAACTGGCCGCTTACGCGCCCGGAACAGGCCGTGGATCGCAAGATGGGCGGCAACGTGATATCCAACCCAGTTTTCACCACTTCCGATCTGAGGAAGGGCCAGAGGGCCATCTATCGTGTCCGCTACAACCGTAAGGTTCTTGCGATCGAGCCGAAGCGGGTTGTCGCCATGCTCAAGATCGAGCAGACGTGCGTATCGGGTAAGATCGCGCCCGACGATCCCCAACGCGGTGGTGAGTCTTTCCTCCAGAGCCTCCTGATCCAGCAGTTGCTCTAGCTCAGAAACCTCGGCCCGCGCTCGCGCAATTGCCAGCCGGATACCCTCGTCTGAGGCGATGGTCCGCGCATTTTCGAGATAGTAGCCGATCCGGCCCGCAGTGCGTGCCTGTTCGGTGAACTGGTCCTGCTCGATCCTGAGCCGCTCATTTTCTGAGATTCGCGCGAGGATATCGGCCTGCACGTTTCTTAGCTGCTCGTCGAGGGCGTTCCGTCGCGCCTCGAGCTCCGCCTGCCGCGCTTGCAGGCGCGGATTATCTCGACGCACGGACTGCAGCTGTCCCTCCATCGCGGTGAGCGACCTGCGAACTTCGCTAACTGAGGGGATGGGCGTGACCAGATGACTATCACAAAGGGGGCAGGTCTCAGCGTCGCCGGTGTCGTGGGCGAGCAAGCCGATCGACGCCAGCCTAGCCTGCTGTTCTCGGGCTTCGACCTGAAACTCCGAGGCCTCGCGTCCCAGCCGTTGAACGTCGGCGATTTCCTCACGTACCTCCTGCATTTCGCCCCGTAGTCGCCGGCGGCGATTTTCCAAATCTGTCAGGTCCGCAGCCGGATCGTCATTGCGGGTGTAAGCAAACTCGCGGGCGCTGCAGCGGTAGCCAGAAGCGCACGCAGATCTGCGGTCGTGTCGGCGAAGGCGTCAGCGCGCAACAGGCCGACACGCTTGGCTTCCTGAAGGAGAGCCTGAGCGGTTCCGGACGCCTCATTCGCCAAAGCGCGAGCTTCAGCGTAGTCGCGTTCGAGCTTGCGCAGGCGCGCTCGAGCCTCGTCGTATCGCATGCGTTGCAGGTAATGATCCTCACCCATTGCGCCGACGAAATAGGGCAGTGTGTCTTTGATGTGTGAGGGAATGAACTGTTCGCCTTGGCGGTGAAAGAGCAAGCGTCGATTTGCTATTTCGTCTTGGGCCTGGAGGCAAAAGAAGATTGCCTGACTGGCCGAGGCCTCTAACGGCGCCCGGGTCGATCCAGGCTCGGGAACGTGCTTATTTTCGGCGATGCCCAACACCATAGAGAGCTGGGCGCGCAAACCCTCCGCGGTCACATTCTTTACAAAGGGCTGTTGGGTGTCGGGAAATCCCGCCACTCCGCGCTCAAAAAAGATGTCGTCGCTTGCTTTGCCTGCCGGCCCTGGATTTCGGCGGGCAATCAGGATGCCTTCGCCTTCGCGGTCCAGAAGGATCGAAAACCATGACACGCCACGTCGAATCTCTCCCTCAGGGATGGTGCATTCTCCGCGGCCCCAGCAGTAGTCGACTATATCGAGCAAGGCCGACTTGCCCGTCTTTGAAGCCCCAGTGACGATGTTCAGCCGGCCGAGGACGAATTCGACATCGCGCCGCTCGCCTGCATGGGAATAGATTGCGATGGCTCGCAGCTGCAGGGTCATGGCGTCACACCCATCGTTTGAAGAATTTGGACCGGCGCACCTTGGTTGGCGAACCATCGGCCGAGCAGTCCCGCAGCACGGCGGATATCGTCAACGTCCGGGGTCGATATCGTTGGTTTCACCGAAAGCTTCATGGGACGCTCACCTGTCCGAAGCCCCTCGGCGTTCACCTTCAAAACCCCGTGTTGCGCGAGAAAGAGCAAGGCTTCACGGCTGATCGGACGAAGGCGTAGGATGCGCTCCGGCAGTCCGGCAAGCAGACTCTCATTGTCTGCCGACCAGGTGGCGAAGGTCGTATTCGCCCTGCCAGGCAACGCGGCAAGAGTTGGTGGATGCAATATCAAAGGCAAAATCACAAAGCCAAACGGAAGAGGAAAAGCAGTTGCACGAATTTTTTCGTAGTTCTTTGTGGCGCGAGCAATAAGCTCACCACAAAATGCTGGGTTGAAAAGCGCCGCCTCTTCTGGGGGACGGTTGCGCCAGGCTAAACTCCATCTCGAGGCCATGGTTAAACCTCCTCGGTAGTGCAAACTGTCTCGTATTCTGGATGCCATCCGACACGCATGTCGTTGGCCAAGATATGGTAAGAGCCAACTGTCAGAAAACGATGGCTCACCGTTCGGAAGGGGAAGCGAGCATCCGCCTCCACCCAGCTGTATAGTTCCTGGCCGGCCTGCCGATATCCCATATCGGTCGTCTCACTGACTCCGAGCTTATCCCGCATCTGCTGGAACCGGGGTTGCCATTCCTCAACGAGGGTCAGCTCGTATTTCGCGATCTCGCCATCGAAAACCAAGTGCTCTCGAACCCACTTTGACCTCTGGGTAAACGCCCGGTAGTAGTCGCGTTTTGCGTATTCTATGCGATTTCCACCGACTCCGATTACCTTCAGCTGGCGGACGAATGGACGGCCCTCGTAGTCCGCGATCTCGTCACTGGTGGGATCGACGTGTTCTTGGTCCGCGACCAACGCGTCGCGCTTCAATCCGTCACGGATATCGTCAAGCTTCGCCTCGACCTCCAGCACAGATATGGACTCGACAGGGCTCGCCATCAGCGCCTTGCAAACTCGTGGCCACCACCAGCCTTCCAACCGTTCGCGCGCCGTGGCGGCTTGGCCACGAGGCGCGAGCATGCGCAAATCCTTTTCGATTGCTTCGTCCAAATCCGTGACCAGCGGCTGATTGTCCAAGATCTCGATGGAGCTCAGGAGCGAGATCCGCATGGTCTGGCCGAGCGCTAGGAACGCCGCGTAGGCTGTCTTCAGTTCTTGGTTACCGCCCGCCTGCGCGACTGCACTAAGCAGAACCTCCGCTGCCTTGGGGTCGCGCGCTTTTCCACCCGCATAAGCTCCGGCCGGAAGCAACATGGCAGCGGCACTTTCGAGAGGCGCTGATCCCGTAGTCATCAAGGCTAGGCGCGTACGCGCGGGCAGGGTCGGATCTTTTGCGGCGGCCTCGCTCCAGACGCGCAGTGTCTTCCAGAGGTCGACGCTTTTGTCGGTCAGACTAGCGATACGATTAATATGATGCTTCGCCTGAAGAAGCTCCAGCGCAGTTCCATCCTTTTCGAATGAAACGTCGTCCAATCGTTCGATGCCCACCTCTACTCCCACATCGGCATTCACGTGCCGGAGGCAAAGAGCTAGCGCCAAGCGGGCTTGGTAGAGATAACCCGCCGCGGACGGAGCTGCACTGAAGTTCGTGGATGCAATGGCCAAGCTAATCCCCCGAGGTTGAGATTAACTACTATTTTTGTTGAACGGCAATCTCCCAATAGAGAATTGCACGCTACAGAGGAAGTAACCGCACAAAAATCTATCGGCAAGCCAACTTTCAGAAACAGCACAGCTTCTTCGATGCAAAGGACGGTTTGATGTGAAGGTCAAAGGACCCACCGATCCACGTTCGAACGACTTGTCATGTACCTCTTTTGGCAGCCGCTCCGCACCTCAAAAGGACTTTTTCGCCGTCACTCGGGACTGGCGCGCTCTGCCGGGCGCAAAGACAGGACCTGAAGATGCCAGCCCAACCGTTCTGGTGAAAATGATTAGCGAAGGAGCGAGTCGGAGCGGTTGCAGTCTTGATATTTTATCTTGATCGGCTGTAGTTGTCGGGATGGCACCAGCTGAGACTCTTATGTCCGAAAACGATGAGACATACTTTTGGGGACGCCTTCCTCACTGGACGTACTACTCACGCCGCATAAGCAACATCTACGATAGGGATGTAAATCCCCGCAGATTTCTGCACCGTATCATCGAGGGCAAGGGAGGCATCGTCGCGGTGAAGGAAGGCAAGGAAGTCGTTCTGCGCAACCAGGAAGGTGCCAGGTATCAGTTAAAGGCCACCCTCTATGAGAACCAGCACCGCGTAACCAATCTCACATTCCAGAAATGGAACAACAAGGGTGGACCGCACAAGGAAATCGCCTTCACCCTTTACGGTCGCGAAATCGACGAGATGCTGACCTTCCTAAAGGCTGCGGAGACAATGATTTTCGTGGATGAACAAGGCGGCAAAGTTCCTGATCGGGCGCAAGTTCAGTCGACCTTCGACCGCAGGCAGATTGCCAAAATCCTGGTGGAAGACCCAGCTATGCTTAACGCGGTGCTGGAGGCAGATGTACAGGCACAGGACATTTTCGGACTGGCGCGACGCCGCCGCGAGCTCAACTACTTTCGCCGGATGCTCGACGACATCGACTTCCGCAACGCCGAGGCGCAGGAGCATGGTGGTGCAGAGCTGGCATGGCAAGCGTTCTTCGAGCGGAACACCTGGATTTTCGGCTACGGGCTTTCCTACCTAGCTCTAAAGGGGCTGGACGGAAAGGCGCTGCGCAACAAGGTGGCCGGTTACAATATCGCAGGTAGAGGTAAGGAAGTAGACGGGTTGATGAAGACCGTCGCGGCCATCAATTCCCTCTGCTTTGTCGAAATCAAAACATCCGAAACAGGCCTGGTTAGAAACTATCGGCCAGGGGTGTACGCGCCGAGCGCAGAATTGGCAGGCGCCGTGTCTCAGATACAGGTTACGCTCCAGCGGGCATTGGAGGACCTTACGGAGGAGTTCCGGCCGACGCACCTCGAGACGGGTGCGCCGACCGGTGAGACGCTGTTTCAGTTCCAGCCGCGATCTTTTCTCGTGGTAGGAAACCTTGGCGAGTTCCAGACCCCGAACGGCACGAACAAGGATATGTTCAGGTCGTTCGAGCTGTTCCGCCGCTCCTTGAAATGGCCCGAGGTTATGACGTTCGATGAGCTGTATGCTCGCGCCAAATTTATCGTGGACGACGACGAAGCACCGGTATCACAGCATGAAAATCACGGCGAGGATTAGCGCCACGACGACGCCTGCAGGGCATGGAACATGATCGAATTCCTTGGCTTGCTGAACACGAGCTACCGAACCGTCGCTGCGGACATGGATTCGTGGTTCGCTCCTTTTCCAGCCGGGGCCGCATGGAACGTTTTTTCGGATTATTGCATCGGCGATGAAAAAAAGGCCAACGACGCTTTCGCCTTTGCCATCGTGCTCAATCATGACACCCAAGCCAACATTTCCGAATACATTGCCGCTGTAGCGCCAAGTGATATCAAGGGGTCGCGCTCCGCGTCCGAAGGGATGATCAGGTACCTTATGTGCCCGGTCGTCTTTAGCGTGAGCTATATCGTCGAGCGTCAGTCGAGGATGCTCAGTGACTACATCACAGACGACAACATCATTGCAGCCCTACCTGACCTCCGCCAGGTCGTTGCCTTGATCGTGAAGGGCTCTCCCGGGACGGCTCATTATTACAAAGCCGTCGACAAACGACTCGCCGAGTTCGAGCAGGAGATGAAACGCAGGAAGCGCAACTCCAATCTCGCTCGCCAAATTTTCCTCTGCGCAGCTTTCGCCGCCATTCTCTTTCTACATCTGGATTCGAAAAAGGATCCTCGCGCCATACGATGGATCAGCGACCGTGATGCCATGTTCGACAAGTTCGACAGGTTGACATTTGACCTTGCCTTCCTTTATTTCCAGCTTCTTCGGATGCAAACCGGCAAGGTTTCGTACTATCCGGAGATCTTGTTTGGCTTGCCGGGCTGGGACGGCGAAAATCAGTATAACGAGTTCATCCGAATTCCGGATTATCTCGCAGGCACGGCAGCGGACATGACGCTGCCGTCGATGACGTTCACGCATGAGAAATTCCAGCCGGTCTTCAACAACGTTTTCGTGAACGCTCCGAATGCTGCGCTCATCGAGGTTCTAGGCAATAAGGAGAAGATCACAGCTCGCCGCGTGGGCTTCTCAGCGCCTAGTCGGCCCAAGGTGTGATCCATGCTTATGTTTCTCGCAAGCATCCTGGATCAGATGGATCTTGCCCTCGAGCACCTTGGCAAGAACAGCGTTCATGACGCCCGCTTCAGTCTAATGCTGACGGATAACGCAATCGAACTCGCGATCCACGAATTTGCCAAGAACAAGCATGGCGAGCTCAATGCCTGGGCGCACCTTGAGGAGAAATATCCCCACAAGAAGGAGCTGCAAGAGGCGATGGGACGCGTCTTCGAGGCGAAGTTGAAATTTGCCAAAATCGAAGGCATCGTTTCGGAAGAGCAGGCACGAACTATCGCGCTGATGCACGGCTTTCGGAACGAGTTGTACCATGTCGGCCTGCAGCACGAGACCATTCTGCCGGCCCTCGCGAATTTCTATTTCGCCACAGCGTGCCGAATCCTTGGTGTATATCCGATCCGAGGGTTCGGCTACCGGCACGGCATTCAACTGCCAGAGCGTTCGAAAAAGTATTTCACGAGCCGAGATAAATACTCGCCAGCCGAGATAGGCGATTTTCCGAGAGCCTGCCGGACCATGCAGGCGCTGTGCGATCATAACAAGGGCGACACAATCCGGATACTTGCCGATCACCTCGACCATATCATTTCCGAGAACGACACATATCTCGATATCATCGCAGAGGGTGTCTATGAGGGTCAGCAGCAGACGCGAGATCAGGCGATGATCGGGTGTCAAACATGGCCGCTATCCTTTTCCACCGAAGGACGCGAATTCGCTAAGGCCAACGGCTTCAGTGGCAGGTCGATGTCAGAATTTCTTGAATGGTTGGGGACGAACTATCCGCTGCGCTTCAAAAAGGATCCGATCCCAGGCTGGCGAAAGCAGGCTGCTCGGCTGCGCTCCAAAGGAAACCCACATACGGCATTGGAGAATTACGTAGCCTTCATGGAACATACCGCACAGGTTCGAGAGGCACTCTGTGAAAGCGCTGCGGCGGCAGAGCGGGAGATCGATCGGATCATTGACCAGCGTCGAGGCAAGTAATCGGGGAACACCCGGGCTCTTGGCGGGCCGACAGACGGCTGGGTCACACATCACGCGCGTGCCATGGTGCGGCGCTTATCATGTGTGGCTCAACCTCCACCGACATCACCTCGGCGTCCATGAGCACCTGCAAGGTCGCGGCCCACCGATCCCCGATCTCGTTTAAGTCGATCGCGAGCCGGTGTCCAATCATCTCGCCTCCATTGCTCTCGAAATACGCTTCGGTCCGCATCTTCGACACCCATTTGATCACTACCAGAGGGGCATTCCGTCCCTATTCTCGGCAATCGCCAGGTGAGAGCCTTCAGCTCTAGAGTACGCTGGGGCTGTTTGCCTCAACCATATGTAGCGGCCGATAGCCTAATCCTAGCCGCGATTCTCTCGCGCTAAACAACTGGCGCCGAACAGCGGCGGCTTGTCAGATCACCTCCACCAATTCCTTCGTGGCGAGGTTGTCGGCAAGCGCAGCAGCTTGCCCATTCGGCAGGACATCTTTGAATCCACCACTACAGAACTCATCGTGGTTGGCGAGTGCGTTCAGAAGCACCGGACGCCAGTGGTTGCGATAAAAGGCATGGGTTTCGACAGCGGCTTGTTTTCGAAGATAGTACCTGACCCCATCGCCTCCACCGAATTCCGCAGCCATATGCAGGCCGGTCGTGTGCGCCACAAGGTTGGTGTTCACATCCTTCTGAAACCTACTATTGAGCGAGAGAGCTTCCATTTGGAATTTAAGCTTGGTCAGAAGCGGGTCGGCTAGTTCTGCATTGTCGTCGACTGAATATTTCGTGATCAGCCCTCCATTCTCAATGGAAACCTCGACCTGAAGAAACTGCACATCAGGCAGTATGTCGAAGTAGGCGTGGACGAATTTGCCGGCGTCCCTGGCAAGCTTGGCTCCGTTGCACGCCTCGCATAATGGAACCAAATTCCATGCGTAGAGTGAAAGTGGCTCGAAGACCGCCTTGGGAAGATGGTGGTCGAGCTCCACTGGAGGATCGACACCGCAGATCGGACAGAGTTCGACATTCTCAAACGCATTAGCTCGAATGTGGGGAATCTTGCCGTCTTCGTACGTCTGCGGGTAGGCGTGCCTGATCGCCCCCTTAAGGGCCGGAGCAAGACCCGGCCCTTTCAGCGCATCGGAAGGCACTCCAAGGGCCTGATCGTACAAGTCGTAAATCGCAAGGATCGCACCGATCTCAACCTCTGTTGGATCGTATCCTCGCAGTTCACCCCTATAATTGTAGGTGTGGAGAACAGTCTCGAGGTCATCTCTTGCAGTCGTCTTGAGGGGGCGTGGCAGGTTTTTCATTTTTGCTTGGCACGCCCTGCGAGTTTCGAAAGCACGTAACCTCGAGCTTGGCCACTCAATGCCGGCGTAAAAAGATCGTCGATTGTCTCAAGGCTTAAGTCACCATCGACTAGCAGGTCGAGCACCTCGTGAAAGTCGGTCGCTGATGCCACGAGACCGAAAATATCATAGGTTAGAAGCCCGACGTTCTCGCCAAACGTCTCGAGCTTAGGTTGCCTGAAGTGCAGAGTGTCGCCGGCACGCGTCACGATACGAACATGGCGAGCGAGGGTCTCCTGCACAACTACTGGCGAATGGGTCGCGACGACGCAGAAGGCGTTGACTTCTTCGAGAATGATTCTGATTGCCTGCATCAGAGCAGCGGTGAGTGGCGGATGAAGATGCATTTCTGGCTCGTCGAAGAGAACCAGCGACTTGCGCGCAGCGCGCGCGGTAAGGGACGCAACCACGTGCAGGGCAATCTTATGACCCGTGCTCCAGCTCAGGAACGAGTTCATCGGCTCATTCATGATGAACTCTGCTTCACCCTCGTCGCCACGCTGTGCGAAGGACGGATCAGATAGCAATGGTTCAAGGGCGGTGCGAAACAACGCGCGGCGCCCACCATTGTTGATCATGGTGACATAGCGCTCGAACTCAGAGGCAAGTGCCTCAATGGATTTGAGTCGTGTGATGGCTTGCCGTGCAGGCGGTAAGGAATCCGCGCTTGTGGCGTTGTCCTCGAGTTCCTCCGTCTCGGCGGAGATATCCCGGAGGCCGCAATAGGCGAACCGGCCCTGTCCTGCCGCAATGTCTTTGGCAATCTGAACGCGGTCCCTCCCTTCGAGCCCCGGAACGTCGAAGCTGTCGAAAGCACTGTAGGAAATCGTGATGACGCGGGAGAAGTTGATCTCTGGAGGGTCAAATGCACCGAGGTCCCGTATCGTCTTTTGTTCGCGAGCTGATCCGGACGCAAATGCAACGTGGGAGAGCCGAGAAAGGAGCGTGCTCTTGCCCGAACCGTTTCGCCCGATCAAGGCAACAATACGCTGGGGCAACAGCACCTCCTTTTCACTCGGGCCCAGCTTTCGCATTTGCAGGTAGTAGTTCGGGACGGGCGGGGCAGAGAAATTGAGAGACAGTACGTCCGAAGCCTCATCTGGCCTGAACGAGAATGGCGTTTCAAGATTGGCGAGCTTGGAGAAGTCCTTATTGTGGACAGCGGTCGCATCATCAAGAAAACGATCCCAACGATCATTGTCGCGGAAGAGCGACTTTCGCCAACCGAGCTCGTTTTGAAACTCTGGAATGAGCGCTGGATTGGCCACGACATCGCGGAGCGCTGCCAGAATCTCGTGTCGGTCACCGTCGTCGATTGTTGAGAGCCGCTCATAGTAGTCGAGATCGCCTCCAACCGAACACCATTGATCATCGAGCCGGTCAAATGGCTCCGTGATCTGGATAGGTTCGCGTCTTTGCTGTCCAAGCTTTAAGATCTTCACGCCACCAACGTAAAGAAGATCCACGCTTTTCGAGGGCTGGTAGTAGAGGCCATACGTGGTTTTGAAATCGTAGTCGTCCCAAGTATTTTGCTGCAGCCCGAGCTGGCCAGTTATCGCACTAAGGAGATTCTTCGAGGGCGGGTAGATGTCGAACTTCATGGGCCTTCTCCGAAGAATCAGCACTGATCGGGCGTCTGTCTCCGCCCTGGAGTACTACGATACATACCGGTCATATGTTAAAGTGCAACCAAGGGGAATGTATTGCATTTTCGCACGTAAGGTCGAGCTGGCAGCTATCAGGCAGGTAAGTCGTACTTGGGAGCTTTCACCGTATTGAACGCGAAGGATGCTGGTTTGCTTCAAACTATTCCCCACGCCCGAAACCTCCCCCTCCCCGTCATCTCGCGCAGACCGAGCTCCAAAACAATCCGCCGCGCCGCCTGCGGCGTCACCTCGAGGGTGTTCGCCACCATCCCGGCTGACACCAACGGTTTTGCCATGACCAACTCGACCAGTTGCGGCAGCTTCGATGATGTTCGGCGTCCTTCCAGTTTCCGATCCATCATTGTTTTCGCGAGGGCCAGCCGGTCATGCTCCTTCAGGCCGATTTCGGCCGCCGCGACCAGGCCCTGCGCGATGGCGAGCAGCCGGGTCTCGCGATCGCGATGCCGGCGCCGATTGACCGGGATCGACTTCAGGCCGAGATTGACCGCGGCGAGATGGGTGCCGGTGGTGACGCCGGCCTGGCGCAGGATCGAGGCGCAAAACTGCCGGCCGAGCCAGGGCGCATGCTGCAGCACCGAGATCTGGTTCCACGCATCCAGGGCGACGATCGACTCCAGCACCGCCGGCAGATCTTGCGCCTGCCGAACGACGCCACGCCATGCCTCCAGGCGTTCGTCCTCGTCCCAATCGAGATCGTAGACCAGCGGATCTCGTTCGCGAGCGCCGGCGAGGCTGGGCGCTCTTGCTTGTTCGATAGCGGCGTCGGAACGAGCGAGCACCGCATCGATGGCGGCGAACTCGGCGTCGAGCGGATTGGCTTCGGCATTGCCGTTATTCTCCCCCTCCCCTGCTCCGGCCGCTTCGACCTCCGACCCGCCGCCATAGCTCCCTCCGGCGCTGGCCGCACCATCTGATGCTGCAGGCCACGCTTGGCCTCGGAGGCTCCGAAGGCCGTCGGCCGACAGAGCCCAGCCGGATGGCTGCGCCGCAATGCGCCGACGGGTTTTCAACACGTCGCGGGCGATGGTCAGTTCATGAGTCGGGGTACGGACATCTTTCGTGGCGTCGTGCAGCACCAGATCTTCGAGGTGGACGAGTTCGCCGTCGATCCACAGCGAGGCGCAGGCGTCGGCAAAATGCATGCGCTCGATCCACCCCTCTCCGACCGGCGAGCGGGCAACGCGCTCGTCGAGGCGGGCAAGCGCGACGCCAGCGTCCGAGACGGGCTTTATGAGCGTCTGGATGGGCACTTTGGCGAGATCGTAAGACATTGAAATCATGGTAAATGATTTGCTAAACGAACTCTATCTCAAAGTTGGAGTTCGCCACTTCATATGATGCGCCAGGCCACGCCTGGCTTCCGATAAGTAATGCTTATCGGAAGTGATTGATTCCAAGCCGCAAATCAGCGAAAACACGATCATTAGGCGGCCGAAACGCCGTTCCGACAGCCTGCTTTGCCGCTCCAGGA
>Ga0214543_1004719_pt1 | contig 25639 bp, 10 predicted proteins | sample CNSS2metaG_FD_160094 | JGI IMG/M metagenome (GOLD analysis project Ga0214543, IMG submission 160094) | Root nodule microbial communities from cowpea collected in UCLA plant growth center, Los Angeles, California, USA - CNSS2 | ecosystem: Host-associated > Plants > Roots > Nodule | place: USA... | reverse complement strand
TAAGCCTCTTAAAAACACAATGACAATTATTGTAGGGGTGAGTCATAAACCACCACTTGAGGGTTTACCAGTGAGTGTGATGGTGGGGCTGCTATTATGAGACATGAGCAAGCCTCTAAGTGACATTCATGAAACAAGATATATGCACAAGACGGTAACGTGCCACCATTGATTAGAACCTAAAATGAACATCGATATTGTATGTGTTATTTACTAAAACCTGGTCAAAGGAGATGTAGCTCAAGACAATTAAGTTTATGTATTTTTTCGGGTGAAAGTTTATAAGCACTAAGTGTAAGGCTCAAACCCACAAGGTTCCTTACGCTGAACTACAATATTTTGTTTCAAAAGATAATATTTTGTTTTGTTTTATTTTTTTTTAAATTATGTGGCAGTTTTTTATATATATTTTTATATATATATATATATATATATATATATATATATATATATTTATGTGTGTGTGTGTGTGTCTTAGTATTGTTATTACTATAATAATTATTATTATATTATTCATATTTTTATTATTATTAGTATTATTTATTTATTCATTTTCTAACACTACCTTCTCTCTAAGATATCTTACTCCATGTTCATCTTTTTGAAAATCAAAGACTGTAGGATTATTCTTTACAGCGAGCTAATCAAGATCAACCAATCATTTTCTTCGTTTAGGGTAAGTTATATTTTCGTCTTTTCTTGTCCCTTCTACTTGATTTGGGTCGCATGCGAGATGTTCTGGCTTGCATGTGTTCTTCTGAGTTTCCTTTTGAATCTTTGTTGATTGGTCGGATCGTTTTGTTTTGTCTCTAGCTCTAACAAGGGATTTTCGGCGTGTAGGGAGGGCTTTCTTTGTTTAAAGCTTGTTAGTAGCCAAGTCAAGGTAAGAGAATCTAGTAATTATCTATGTGTTTGTGTGTGTGTGTGTGTGTGTGTGTGTTTAGAAAGTGGATTTTGTTACCTGAAAAATTTTGTTTTTGTCTGATGAATCTAGATTGATGTGTATGATTTGGTGTAAACTAATGTGTTATATATATGACTTGATGCTTGATTTGTTTGGTGAGATTTTATGTTGATTGAGAAAAGTAGAATCTGATAAATTGAGTGAATTGGTCCTTTCCATGTGTTAGAACTATTTTGAACCAAAGTATTGAAGGAGAAATACCAAATTGAGCAATTAATTAGATTTGACTGTATTGAGTCTAGGAATCATCACAGGTGCACACCTGTAGTGAGATCTATATCAAAGGCATGTTTTTGGATATTTGAGTTTAGTGTCAACTGCTAAATATGCATTATATATATATATATATATATATATATATATATATATATATATATATGTGTGTGTGTGTGTGTGTGATTGTGTAACTATTTTGTTTCTGATTAGTTGTTCCCTGAATGCTAGCTTACCCCGTGGTGTGTATTTTGCGCTTGTGTTGTTTACTTCTTTTGCAATGATCAATTAATTGTGTGAGTAGAGGAAGACACATGTGAGGATGTTCCTTTAGTGGATAACATTGCTAGCCTCTATGTCATCCTTTATCAACTTTTTTAAGTTTACAATTTAAGAAAAAGGGCAAAAATGTTGGCCTTTTCTTCTTCTAAGTTTAATCATTAAGAAGTTTCCAAATGACCACTCATAATTTATAGATATTATCTTAATGATATTTAAAAACTATTTGAATTAATAAATTTAGTGCAATGCAATTGTTTATATATAATTATGAAATATTTAAACTTTCTTGTTAGCACCACTTTTTTAAATATTTTCTTACAAAATTTCCTTCAATATATATTGTACCGTCTAGACCTTAGTATTATGAGTTCATTTCTGATCTCTAAGAATCTTAACCTATACAACAAGCTTCATCAAAGATCAATTTAGCACCGAGGTGACCTATGAGGATGGACCATGGTTTAGGCCAAAGTATTACCATGAAATTTGATGGGCCTAGTTAGGAATATCGATTGAGTTGTCAGTCATCGGTCAAAGGTGCGAGAAGAAGTTGCTAGGATTTGGGCCGAGGTTTCATATAATTTTTCACTATCGTACTAGTAATCTTTTCCTTTCTATATTGTATTATTTTATTAATTTTGTAATCTTTTTGGTTTTGATTCTTGTAACTGAAATATTCTCTGGTTTGGAGAATAAAAATGATTTGTAACTTATTTTTCCTATAGATAAAAAATTAACTCTTATGGCCAAGGGACGAAACAATTTTGGCCTAAGTGTTATCAACTTCACTTTAGGTCAAGAGGAATCTTTGTATTTGTCTTCAGCAAAAGGCACTTAGTTTTTTAACGGAACATATACATATGCTCATGGGAAGGATATGATATAATGTTTTATGTTCTTTCAGGGCAAAATATATCTTGTTAAGACCCCAAAAGCACTAACACTTCCCTTCGAAAACTTTACTTCAAACACTTCAAGTCCTCAACTCTAAGGGTATTCGTCCCAAAGAAGGGGTACTTGTCCTTCTTAAGCCGAGTAGGAGTTGTGCTTATAGAAGACACATTGACACCCAAGTCAACCAAGTGTATCAACAAGCTATAAATATTGTAATTAATGAACGTAATTAACATACCTTGTAAGATGTGCTATTTATATTACTATTCATGGGGCCTTACTTGAATGGGCTTAGGCCACGTGACCCAATTGCATGTTAATCCCAAATTATCGTGGTCAACTACGAGTAAACGACTTGCGTTATGTCGATCTGGTCGAATAGGGAATGATCGAGTACATGTCGACTTAATAGTCTGACATGTGTTCGACCAGGGACGAGTCCTATACTGGTATGACCAAGGGATACATGGTCATATACATTTTCTTATCTTCAAGACAAATTTGATGATAAAGACAGACACAAAGATCGATGTAAATAAACAATAGAAAAGATAAAAATGGGAAAAAAGTTGTTGCTTAGAAAATTTATTAACTCATGGAGGTATGTGTTAACACTAATTTTAAAATTATTGTTTTTATTTTATAATTTAACAATTAAATGTGTATTCTTTTATACTAATACATAAATTTTCTTGTACATAATAATTTTATTGTTCATATAACGATTAAATATTCATTGAAATATTTTAATCTTAATAATTTAAATATCCATATTTAAAGTTTTCTTATTCTTAAAATAATTATTCTTACTGCGTGTTTTATATAACGATTAGTATTTTAACTTGTGTCATACATAAGATATATGTTATTCTTATATAACTTAAATTTTTAGTACAAAGTTATTTCTTTTACATATAAGTTATATTATAATTAAAATTCGTAACAAAAATATTTTTAATATATAAAATACATTTTAAATTTGTAGAAGAAAATTTATATTTTTACAAAGTTAATTATAAGCTGTGTAAAGTGGGGGATTCCTCGTACCCATATCTAGGGATGGCAACAGGGCGGGTAGTGTACGGGTAGTAGCTCCCATGTATCCTATCTCTTGAATAAATATCCGCCTTGCACTTATACCCATATCTGTGCGGGTATCCGTTATGCAGGTACTTGCATAACTTTTTTAATATCCACAAATATCTATTGGTACCTACGGGTATTTATAAAAGAAAAATTTAATATTTAACAATATAATTTAACCATAAATTTAAATAAAAATACAATACATTATATTCATAAGTTTCAAATAAAGTGTAAATAACCCATTTAAACAGTGTTGAATGACAATTTACAAAGAAATAAAGATTTTTTAAAACCAATTGATAAAAAATAACCCATTCAAAATTGATGTGTTAATGTTTTAATCATGTTTTTTTATTTTATTTTTAATTTAAATTAGAATATAGTGGGTACGGATATCCACAGATGCAGATATTATGATATCCGCACCTGCCCCTATTAACATGCGGGCATAAAAAATATCCCCCTACTTGTTATCCGCGAGTATCCATTCACAATATTTATTTCCTACCCTTTGCGGGTTTTATCTGCGGATACGTGCAGGTACAAATATTTTTGACATTCCTACCCATATCCAATTAAAACAGTCAGGGATTCTTCATACACATATTCATACCTAGTTAATACGGGGATTCCTGTCAAAACGAAGACAGGTTCGGACAATACCGACAAGGGTGGGTTTATTTGCCATCTCTAATTTATATATAAAATATATTTTAAAATAATAATATTAAATAAGATTGAAGAAGTAGTTGAAATTTGATTATATTTAAGTTCAACGCATTTTTTTCCTTATATTTGAGTTTAAAAGGAGCATGACAGCATTTCATCTTTCAAAACTATTCCTTATGTTTAACTTATTATACTTAGAAAGAGAAGAAAACGGATATATTTATAGATCATGTGATGTGATAAGAAAAGTTGATAAAAGAAAAATAAATAAATGTATAATAAGTGTAAACAAAATTAAGGTGTTCATGAATATTTTTTTGGTTATGATCACAAAAAATAGTACTCCTTATAATGGAAAGAGTTAAATAAAATAATCTGAAAAATGGAAAAGCATTTTTGACTATATGTATATAAATTTAATATTTCTATCAAGATATAATTTTTTTTTTGAATGAAATGCATCGATAATATTTATGAAATTTAAAATATTAATTATGTTGTTTAATTTTAGGGGTTAAAATGACCGGAAGATAATTTATGTAGAAAGAGGATAATAGTTAGGCAAAAATGTCAAACAACCTTCACATTATTCTTATAGTTACAGTGTAATTAAAGGATTATTTATGTTTTTTTTTCAAGTTTATGTAATGTTTTAAATATATTTTTTTGATATTTTTTATAGTATTGAAGTAAAAATATGTTAAATGGTGTAAATAACTCAAATACTATCATGAAACATGTTTGAAATGTAAAATAAATTTAATAATTTTTTGTTAAAATAATTAAAAATCCATACATTTTAAGAGTTGAGACACTATTCAATTAAAAAGTTTTAAAAATAGACTAATTTTAATTTTTATTCAAAATTAAGAGAAAAAAAATATTTAAATATTAATTATTGTTACATGAGCATTTTTAAAACAAATAAAATTATAGCTCATAAAAGAGGGTGTTGTAACACACCTACCAACCCAAAAGATGAAAACCCGTCAAACTTCCATTTCCTTTAAAATCTAATTAAATAATGGTGGAATTATTTAGTTTTTCTAGTAAAACAAACAATAAAATAATAATAATGAAATAATAATAATAATAGAAAAAGACAAAATCGTTATAGTGTAAGAACCTTGTAAAAAATAAATGAAGTCACCAGCTCTGTCTGAAAACTACCGGTCGTAGTGGTACGTAGTCAAGTCCATACGACCCACCTAACCCCGGACAGCAAATTAATTAACTCATTTTTTAGGCCCATTGTGCAAAATTCCCGATTTTGCAGCCATGCGATTCACATGTTCTCGTTGGATCTACCCAAACTTCCAATCAAAGAACACTGTATCTGTATGCAAAAATAACACTGTTCAAAAAAGAACACTATCTTATAGTATTATATTTGATATTCAAATACACATTGGGATATATAATAGAAAAAGATGTTTCTGACTTAATAATGCTGGCTGTTCATTGAAAAAGACCGGCTGTGGCGTCAGTGGGGTTTGACATGCATTGGTGTTTTAATTTTGTTTCAAAATTATTTATATTTTAAAAATGGTTATTAAGGTGTCTTTACAACTTATGAGTCTAAATGTATGTATCAAATTTCAATAGTTAATTTTATTAAATATAATGGTGGTTTAGATAATTAAGCTTGTTATCTTTTGGTTAAAAATACTTATTTGATTCTTGTTTATTTACCAAAATTTTAAGTATTTCTTAGATTTTTTTTTAGTCTCTATATTTTTTAAAATATGTAACAATTATATCCTTTTTGTGTTAGTATGATATTAACAATATTAAGTATGTGCTACATGTTAACTTCATATTTTTTGAATTTTTAATTATTTTTAATTTTAATTTTTTAAAATTATTTATGTCACGTGTCACGTCAATATTGTACTACCTGTCAAGTAAATATGGTGACACGTGTCAAATCATTGTCTGAATCTCAATTTGATCCCTATATTTGTTATTTTGATTCCATCCCAGTCCCAAACTTTTTAAAAAAATTTCAATTTCATCCCCCCCAAATTGAAACAAAATTTAACTTTTATAATGATATTTTTATTAAAATTGATCTTTTTATTAAATATTTTAACAATATTTAGTTTATTTAAATATATATTTTACATTAAACTTTATTTAAGTTTTGTTTTAAAATTTTAAATATATTTATTTTAACTTATTACAAAATTGTTTTAAAATTTTATATTTGAATTTATAAAATTTTTATTTTAAAACCAACTCTAGCATTTATATAGATATTATTGATATATAATGTTATATAAATATTTGAAATATAAATTTATCAATCTATATACTTAAAATTTTAAAATGAAATTTAAATAAAGTTTAATGTAAAATATAAATTTAAATAAACTTAATATTGTTAAAAAATTAATAGAAATATCACTTTTAATAATAATATCATTATAACATTCATATAAAATTTAAATTTGGTCTCAATTTGGAATGATGAAATTGAAATTTTTTTTATAAATTTTAGAACTGAAATGAAATAAAAATAACAAATATATGGACCAAATTGAGATTCAAATAATGACTTGACATGTGTCACTATACTGACTTGACACGTAACATGATACTGACGTGACCTGTGGCATAAATGAAAATAAAAAATTTTAAAAAAATTAAAAAAATTAAATAAAAAATTAGGAGTTGACACGTGGAACATACTTAACGTTGTTAGTACCATACTAACGGAAAAGACCTAATTGTTACACATTTTCAAAAATATGGACCTAATTGAGACAAAAAAAATTGGGGACCTATTTGAGATTTTGGTACAAAGACGATGACCAATGGAGTATTTTAAACCCTGTTTTTATATTACATCAATTTGTTTCTCCTAAAATTCTTTAGATAAACAGAGTCAACTGTTAGATTTAAAGTAATATGAGTCATTATACTTGACCCAATAGATGATGCTAAGTAATGTGGTCCAATAAGGCCTAATTAGCCTCATCACCAAAAAGACTACAGAATACTCTAAGATACATCTATTGGGGAAAATAATCACATATTCACGATAATTATGACAAATCTCGGTAGTTTGATTACGTCTTGATATTCCTTGATACCAAATATTTACAAAATATTTGGTATATCGGGTAAGGTGTCACATTATTACTATCATTGTTACTAAGGTTGTCAAACTCGAAAGTTTATATAAATTCGTGAGAGCCCAATAAACTTGGGTCGTAAACTTGTAAAAGTTTACTTTGACACGAAAAAAAATTAATTTATACAAATAACATCCTAATTCAAATAAATTCACAAAATAATACAACAAAAAAGTACTTTAAATAAATAAATAAATTCACACAAATATTATAAAATATAAGTTCAAATGTCAAATGTCTATGTCTAATCCACTAATTAGTCCTCTAATGACATTATTTTATTCTAATTAATCATTTCTTCACTACAAAATTAAAAAATATGTTATAATTTATAAATTAAATGTTATTGATGACATTTTCTATATTGCAGATAACATTTCATATTCCAAATGTGGTGACGCTTAAAAACAAATGTTTGTCATCAGTGGTTGAACATTTTCATGGATTTAAGACCAAGTTGATGTCTAAGTATGTCTTTAAAGCTAAAAAGATTGAAAATCCATGCACATGGATTGATGAAGAGACCCGTCGTCAACTTGTTGAGATTCAGACATTTGAGGGATGACATGTATGTTTATTTGAAATCAGCAATTGCTCATTTGATAATTGTGTACAATTTGAACTAATTCATAAAGTGGATTTTATGTGCTACAGGAAAAGAGAAAAAAAGGCTCAAAGAATAAGTGCTCCAAATAAAAAATCCACACATAGATGGGTATAGAAAACTTGAAGAGAAGATAATGTCAGAAAAGAAAAATCTAGGCCCCAACCTTTTGAAGGTGAAGATCCAAAGCCTTCTTCACCACCATCCCATCATGAAAAGTGGAAGTTAATTTGTCTACACATATCGGGCAACTACACTTCTAAAACTACACGAGAAATCTCCGAGAAAATTGTAAGATATAACTTTTCTTTAAATAGTTCGTTTGTCTTTTATATTGAATGATTTTCTGTAATTTTTCTTTCTTACATTTCAAGACTAGTTGGTTGAGTAAAGCTCCCAAGGAGGATTCACTCCAAAAAGTCGTCATGACATACTTGTTGCTGCAATTGGACGGCCTGAGGACCCTAGACGTGTGCGTGGTGCTGGATCAGGAGTCAGCATATGCCAATATTTTGGTTCCTCCTCTCAGCAGTCTTCATGCAAAGACAGTGCTGATTATGAAGAAAGACTAACGAAAGAAATCAATAAGAATGTGAGTTGAATAACTATTTATTTATGCCTCAAACATGTAAAATTAACAATCTTTTTTCAATAATTTATGAATTGAATAAATTATATTTAGTCAAATAATTGAATAACATTAAAAAATCATTGACTCTAATAAGTAGAAGCAAAAATGGGAGTTGTTGAGCTCCACCCATACTAGGGGATGAAATGGACGACACTCATCCATGTCAGCTATATATTTGGGATGGTACATGAACGACACTAGTGGCTCATAGAAAAGCATTTGAGGTAGCCACAATTCTTCATGGCATGGAGTTATCAGAGGATGAGGTTAAGGTCATGGTAGAGGAGGTTCCCGTGTCTTTTGCTTTAGTTCATGTGCCAACAGATGGCGTATATAATGTGTCACAAACATTCCAATGTTTCCTCGTTGGCCTAGAGATTTGGTTGATTCTGACCCCCTAGTACAAACTCTCAAACCCACCATATACTAAATTTTTAAGTTTACAAGTTTATTATATTCAACCTTAAATTGTATTTCATTTTAACTCAAATTGCATTGATAGAAAAATCCTCAACCAAAGAAGATTCCTCTCTCTTTGGACGATCCTCTTGGTGCATTACTCCAACTTGTTGAAATCATAAATGATAAGTCAATGCAGGTTCCTTGGGATTCTAATATTTTTGGGACAGACCTTGAGATCTCACTATACTTGTATTCCCAAGATGTCTTGTATCTTGCACGGGGACAAGATGAATTGAATATTACCATTATTCAGTTATGGATGATGTAAGCCTTTCAATTATTATATATAGTTATTTTATTTATTTATTTGTTTACTTATATCAAATCAATTTTTTGTTTAGGTATATGCTTGATGTCACTGAAAATATGGGGTTGAATGATCTATATGGGTTTATAGACCCCCAACTCACTCATGAAGGCAACAAGTTTGTGACCAAATGTTTTCCACTTGGAAAAGAAATTTATTTTGTCCCTTATGTTGCTGGGTAAGTCATCTTTGTTAACTTATGAATATAATCTGTCATTTCACCGCATAACAATGAATTTATTTTCTTCTCAACCTGAGGGAGAACCTTGCTGTGTGGTTTTGCTCTTTGCACCCTCCAACCACTTTGGTTAAAGGTATTTATTCTAACTAAAGTTAGTCCAGACTTTACTTTGATTAATTAAGCTTTTTATTTGAAGAGGAGATAAAAGAATAAACATGATTAGGCATAGTAAAATTTGATTGAGACTGTACTTCAGTTGAATTTAGGTTTAAATACTATTTTGGTTCTTGTTTTGGTCTAGTTTGTTCAATTTGGCCCTTTTTTTATGCATTCAATTTGGACCCTGATTTGCTAAATTATGTTCAATTTTGTCCTTTTGGTTGACGCCATTTAAATTGATAACGACATAGTGTACAAGCTGACACTGTTCACATGATGTGGCATTGATCACATTATGACTAGTTATGTTTTGTTCAAATTATTTTAGCTTAATTTGTTCAAATTTAGTCTCACCCTTCATTTCAAAGACCCTTCACCACTACCACCACCACCACCACCAATGTCACTGCCACCACCACCACCACCACTACTACCACAGTCGCTGCCACCACCATCAAACTAAAACAACCAATACCACCCTTCAACCACCACCACCATCACCTCTACCAACCCTACAACCACCACCACCACTACCAACCTAATTTTACCCTCTTGATATGTATTTGCATCCCAAAATTAAGGTCTTTGACTTTGGATGAGGCGGTCAATGTGCTACATAAAGCGTGCGTATCTAAGGAGACTCTGTTGGTGTGCACGAAGGAGAAGGATGTGAGAGCAAAAAAGGGTTGTGTGATCATTGTTCATAATCACTCCCTACAATCACACCCTACCATCGTGAATGTTTGTTAAGTCTTTACTTTCCTCTATTCTACAACTTTTTGTGCCCATCTTGATGGATGTTTACTATTTCATTGTCTATCTTTAGTGTATTTTCATCTATTGGGCTTTATTTCGCCATTATTCTGAATTTTGATTAATTTGGGATTGTTTGGTCTAATTTTCATTTGTAATTATTTTTAAGTATTTTGCATGGAGTAGTTTTGGATCTTGGACACTAATCTTAAGCTGAACATAGAGTTACCACATCATTCCCACATCATTGTCACGTGTATGCCATGTCAATTTTCTTGTCCACGTTATTGGACCAACATTTTGGGTCCAAAGTGACATTTTTGTAATTTTGAGCCTTGTAGTGGCATTTTTGTAATTATGAGTTACATAATTGATGTGACCACGTTTTTAGGGTTTTAGAGAGGTTTTTGAGAACTTTTTCTTCCTAATTCTACACCATTTCTTTTACCTTTTGGAGAGCACCAACGTGGGGATTTTCGTTTTCTTCTTCTTTCCACACATTAGAGTTTAGGGTTTCCGTTTTTCTGCATTTTGCATACTTTTCAGTTCGTTTTCTTCACAATGGTGATGTATTTTCGTTTACCTTTGCTTTGCAATTTCAATTTCATGGGTTGCTAATTTATTGTATTGACTTCTTGAAAGAATTGCAGTGAAGCTTTGAGGTTTTGCATACTTATTTTTGTTTTCGTTCTTTCTTCATCTTGATTATGTGTAGAATGGATAATCTTGCTCTATTTATGCTTCATTTATAGATTGGATATATGTGTTCTTGGTTGAGTTTCGTTCATGCTTAATGAATGTAGCTTGATTGTCACAGATTAATGGATGTATGCACTACTTAATTCTGTATTGAAACAAATTTTTGACCTTCATTTATGCGTTTTGAACGAGTGGATTGAGTGAGACCAAAACACTAATTTTGTGACGGATGATAAGTGGAATTTCATTCGAATTCAATAGTCAACACTGTTTTTACCACTATTTCATTGAACATTTTGAATTATGTTTTTAATTCTGTGTTGAAATTTTGAATCTGCTAAACCCCACCCCCCTTCTTTTTGTTTGTGTTATGTTTGCATATGGAACCTTTGATTGAAAACATTGGTCAATGGGAGACGACCTTAGGATCACTTCTTAATATTACATTTAAATTGTTTTATTTGATCAAGTATGATCTCGATCAGTGTTATTGTTTGTGGGTTTAGTGTAATTGTGGCAAATATGATTTTAGTGTGGTGGTGGGGGTGGGGTGGTGGTGGTTGCAACGAGTGATTATGTTGGTAGTTGCAGAGTGATTGTGGTGGTGGTTATGGGTTTAGTTTGGTTTTAGTGTGGTGGTAGTGGTTGTAGGGTGGTAATGGTTGTTTTATTTTGGTGGTGATGGTAGTGGTGGTGACAATAGTGAAGGATCATGAAATGGAGGGTGGGACTAAATTGAAGAAATTTAACTAAAATAGGAACTTATTTGAACAAAACACAATCAGTCATGATGCGAATAATGCCATGTCATGTGAATTATACTAGCATGTACACTCTATAGTTATCAATTTAAACGACGTTAACGAAAAGGATGAAATTGAACATAACTTAGCAAATCTGGGACCAAATTGAATGCGCAAAAAAAAAAAAAAAAAAATTTAACAAACTGGATCAAATCAGGAATCAAAATAGTATTTAAACCTTGAATTTACTGTGGATAATCTAATAGTTCTCACTTTTAATTGAAACTGTACTTTGGTTAAAAGTGAGAAACACTAAGAAATAATTTATTAAGTAATAATCTTTAGATAATTGATAATGAATCTATTTTTAAAAAGTAGTGGAATCAATATATTTTCTTTAAAGTTGTTTTTATATCTTTTTATCTTTTCCCAATACTATTTTATTTGACTAACCCCTTTTGTATAGTTTTTATAAGAATTAATTTGTCAAGAATCAATTGCATGTTCGTTGGGAGACGGCTTAGGGTTGAGTTTACCCGTTCTATTTTTTTAGCTACTATCTTAACAATACTGAGGTTGCTATAGTTTAGTAGTATTAATTTGATCGTGTCAACGATAACATTATCAAAAACACAATGGAAAATCTAACTCTAAGAACTTGATAATGATCTAGTATCAAGTAGGAATACAAAATAGAAATTAAAAAGCACTAAAAGCTTGAAACAAACCGATGAAAATTATTTACAACATGATAACAAAGATTCAAATGGTGCAAACTGCAGAAAAATGCTGCAATGCTCAATTGAATCGCTTTAAAATGATTTCAATCGGATAAACCAAGATTTTGTAACATGTAAAGGATGCACATGACTTGGACAATATGGAATGGATGCTCAAACAAAATTTGAACTTAAAACGGCTACAATTCAACAAACAAAATTGATAAAAGACTCAAACAAATAAAAAATGCAAAAAGATGAACACATATAGAAGTCTTACTCAAAATTACCGAATGATTCAAGAAGAGAAATGAATCTAATCATAATACAAGCATTAACACTCCATTTAAATTGGTAAAACAGTAATACAATTAAGGAATTGTGATGAACAACACATAATAGATGAAAGGTAACTGTAACTTATCTCTTGAAGCCAATGGATTCAACCTTGCTCATGATACCACTTGATGACTCCACATGCTCCATTTGATGGTACGGTTAGGATTGAATTGATTGGATGAGATGAATAAGTCATTCAGTGAAGTCGTTTGAAATGGTGTATGATGAGGTTTCCCTAGAAAGGTGGGGCTTATTCTCGAGGAAGGAGGCTAAAGGAAGCTCCAAAGAGAAAGCTCTAACAAATTGACTCTCAAAGAAAGGATTCCAGAGTAATCTCAACATAGTTTCACTAAACATTCAAGAGTGATTTTTACAATGGTAGAGGCCTCCATTTATAGGATTGAAGGCTCCAAATTCTTAGCCAAAAGAAATAAGGGAAATTCCAATCACATGTGCTAAAGTGGTGCTGGTTTTGGTGGATCATAAGTCATGTGGCACTCACAAGCTTCCCAATCTTCTTGGATCTTTCTAGCCATGCTCATGGTGATTAGGCATTTGGCCGGGCCAATGTCATCAACATTTGAGCCAAACAAAAAGACATAAGAACGCAATCCAATTGGCCAAACAACATCTCGACTTGAAGAATAAGATGTGAACAACTCGAATTGAGGAAACAATGAAGAAGATGAACTTATCTCTTCAAATGTGTCCAACCATGGCTCTAGATACCACATGATCTTCAAGCTTTCTTCCTTATGCATGACTTGAATGGAGCTTAGAAAGAGTGTGGTGCGGAAGCAAGGAGTAGGAGAGAAGAAGTGGTCAATGATGGTAAGTAAAATGTCTCTCAAGGTGAGGTTAACTTTGGAGGAAGGAGGCAAGAGCAAACCTAAGGAGGAACTCTAGCCTAAAATGATTACAAAGGTAAAGTTTGGAGTCATCTCAACAAAGTAACTTTACTACACTCATGAATGGTTTTTACAAGTTCTAGATTCCTCTATTTATAGGAGCAAAGGAGTGTTAATGTCTTCAAAAAAAGAGAGAAAAATTTTTAGTCTTGAAATTGAATTTGAAGCCAAAAGGAGTCATATGACAAGTGTGACTTGTCACATAAGCAAGTCACACCTCCCATTCTTATAGGTGCCCAAAAGAGAACATTAACCCTAACTTTCTCTCCAAGTTAGCCCACTAAATTAGGGTTAATGTGTCTCCTCTTCTCAAGTCGAACTCCATTCTAGGCCCAAAACCCATCAAAGCCCAAATACATGGCCCCAAGAGAACCCTATACTATTAGACCCAGAATACAAATTCCAAAATTAAATCTTAGTATAATATTTACAATTATAAAGTCATAGGCTGGGTCTTCACATCCTTCTTAGCTCACTTTAGCTTAGGGCCTGCTCAAAGGAGGTCCAGTCTTCTTGTATCCTCCCAGTCATAACTTTAGTTATAGGTCACTTAGTTAGAGTTATGTGATCCGGTATTCCTTCCATATTATACAAACCAAAACTCAATAGATTAGATTATGACAACGAATTATGCAATTCAAAATATTATAATTATCCTTAAAAATTGTATATTCCATACAACAACGAATTATGCAATTCAAAATATTATAATTATCCTTCAAAATTGTATATTCCATACCTACATATAAATTCACTATTTCAAAGTGTTAACTTGGAGATTTCTAAATTTTAAAATAAAAATGAAAAAAGGTCAAAAATGAGTATCACCTATATTGTTACTCGAATGGTTTGAAAAAGAAAAGCAAGAACTTATCCAAATGAGTTGGGACTTCAACCTCTACAAACAGCTCCACCTTCAACACCTCTTTGCCAAATTAAATGGTCAAAAGAAGAGTTAGGAAATAAGAACACCAAGAAATGAAAATCATCAATAAGAGGTTGAATAAGTTATGGGTTTAAGGTTTAACGTGCTACAATGAAATAGGGATGTTAACTCTCCATATTATAGTTCCCGCACGTGACCACCTTTGGCCTCTAGACTTGATTCCACCTGTTATAATACAAAAATAGGTTAAAATACTCCGTTGGTTCTCGTTTTTGTCGCAAAATCTCAATTTGGTCCTCGTATTTTTATTAGTTTTAATTAGGTCCTCATTTTTGTAAATTAGTATCAATTAGGTCCTTTCCGTTAGTAGAGAACTAACACCGTTAAGTAGGTGCCACGTGTCACTCCTCATTTTTTTGAATTTTTTTTTTAAATATTTATGCCACGTGTCACGTCTGTAGTGTGCCACAGTCAATCTAATATGGTAACACGTGTCAAATTATTGTATGAATCTCAATTTGGTCCTCATTTGTTAATTTGATTTGATTTGAGTCCCAAAATTTTTTAAAAATTTTCAATTTCAGGCACTCCAAATTTAGACCAAATTTTACTTTTATATAATTTATGATTATTTTTATTAAAATTGATATTTTTATTAAATATTTTAATAATATTAATTGTATTTAATATTAAAATTTTAAATATATTTATTTTAATTTGTTATAAAATTATTTTAAAATTTTATATTTGAATTTATAAAATTGTTATTTTTAAGCTAACTGTAAAATATTGTTGATATTGAATATTATACAAATATTTCGAATATAAATTTATTAATCTACATATTTATAATTTTAAAATAAAATAAGTAAGTTTAATGTAAAATATAAATTTAAATAAATTAAATATTGTTAAAAATATATAATAGAAATATCACTTGTAATAAAAGTATCATATTACATTTATAAAAAAAATTAAATTTGTTCTAAATTTGGTTGTTCTAAATTTGGAGCACATAAAATTAAAAAATTAAAAAAAAATTTGGGACTGAAATTAAATCAAATTAACAAAAATGAGAACCAAATTGAGATTCATACAATAATTTGACATGTGTCACCATATTAAATTGACACGTGACACACTACAAACTTGACACGTAGCATAAATATTTTTAAAAAAATTAAAAATTCAAAAAAATTCAAAAAAAATTCAAAAAATTCAAAAAAAACGAGGAGCTGACACGTGACACCTACAATATTTTACGACAAAAACGAAAACCAACGGAATATTTTAATCTAAAAAAATATAACCAAGAACATGCTACACACCAATTTTGATCCATTTTGTTATTTCTATTTTGAAAAACTATCTAATTAAAACTTTTGTTTGAAATGAAATTCTACCCACATTTTCTTCTAAAACTTCATTCCTCAATTTACCCTTAACTTTTGTGAAGAAAATACAATAAATTAAAAGGCCATTTCTTCTTGCACTTCCATAATTTCAACTTCCACTTCCATAAATTTTTGTATTTCAAAATGTAAAAATCTGAAATACAGTTTTTAATATTTGGAATTCTAAATTCAAAAATACAAAATTCACATTCCGGATAGCATAATCTAAAAACATTAGAATTTATGAGTGGTGAAAGAAATTTGTGGTAGTGCAGGAAGAAATTGCCCTATAGCAGTGTAGCCGAAGAAAGACCCCAAGATCGAAGTTAAGTACAATCTATATGAAAAAAAAAAATACAGTAGCAAACCACATTTCAAGATGCTTGCATTCTCCAAATCAGTATCAAAGAAAATTTCTACAAGTATAATGTAACGTTAAAATTTGAAACACATAAGACGCTTGCATTCACTAAGAAACTTATCCAATGTTTTGAAACACTATCTACAAATTCACGAAATGCTTGAATTAAGATATAACGTTGACCCACAAGAAAAGTGAAGGTCCTTTTCTGAACAATGATTACTGGATCTAAGAGAAATTGAAATCACATTTTTAACCACTTTGGTTTAACAAGTTTTTTCTCGGCAGGTTTGCGTTGTTCAACAGGAGGAGGATGTGTTGGCACAGCAGGTTCAGGTTTTGACTGTACTAAAGGCTCAAATTGTTGGCCTTCATCATTAGCAGCATGCAGTTCCTTCAAAGACAAGATATCTTCTTCAAGGTAAGGACCAGTGCTACCTAAACACCCCATCAAATAAGAAAAGAAGAAAAATATAACAGCTGGTAATTATTTAATCCCATACAAGGTAGTAAGAAACACGCAGCCTTTTCAGCAGTGCATCTCTAATTAACTAGAAAAATATAAATGCACATTTCACATTTTAGGCGACAATATAAATGCACAAACAGTACAGAAAGAGACTAAATATAAAATCTGAAACAGATCAATCACATTGAAGAATTTAAACATTGAATGATGTTCAAAACCAACCTACAAATACTCCAAAAATATCTTCTTAAAAATTGATCTCGCATGTGGAGAGGTCAAATTTAGTATTGACATGAAAATTTGGTCCTCCATACATTAGTACTGATATCAAAATCAGGTAATAAAATACTTAACCCCTAAATTGATCCTTCATAGATTAGTGTCACGATGTTAATTCTCCAAAGATTTTGTGAAGTGAGATAAAAAAATGAAAGAATTGCTAAACATTTCCTCTTCGGTTGCTAATTCAAAGGACTTTACAGGATGAACTTACCTTTAGGGACATCGTATGAGAAGTAGACAATGGCACCAGGACAAAAGCCAGCATCATAAAAATTCTGAGACATGTCTTTCATAATCTTTTTAGGCGGAGTTGTATCTGCATCATTCAAAGTTAACATGATTTATTTCTCAAATCATGTCCAACGCAACTTTTTACTGGTTAATTATTTATAATCAAGAGATGATTCATTCTAAGCCACACTAAACTAATGGTAAATGGGTTAAGAGAATTTGAGTTATGCGATAAAGGTCGGTACAAATTCTAAGCACCATATATCATTCAAATCTAATCTCAAATAAATACTAATATGCCTACATATATAGAATGGCTGCTCTGGCAGTGCAATAACTTTAGTCAGGACATCAATTAAACTCTGGACTGTTTCCGATGGGTGGAATGTGGTCTCCAATGTGTGATTATCCGGGAATCGAACTCTAATTATAGCCTGCAAAAAACCCCAAACGAACATAAAAGATAAATTTATGTTTTACCAATCTGATTTATTCATAAAGCATTTATGAGGAGTGAAAATATATCCCATATGGAACAGAGTAAATCTTGTACACAAGTGACATACTATCCATATTTAGATTGATTTGTTTTCTGATTGTTTCCTAATTATTTTCGTAAACAGATAAATTCTAAATTTCTAATCCCTGAAACTAATTGGAGTGATTATCTCATCCTTGTAAGTTTTTTACTGTTATCATGGAAACATAACACATTATTCACTATTTACAGTCTCAAATCCAACTATAACAACAACAACAACAATAAAAATAATAATAACAACTACAACAACCTTGGTCATTTCTGACCTACGTGCTGCCTCTTCTGCTTCTCGGATTTTTCGAGTCTTCAAGAACTTGTCTGAGAAAATTGAATACATTTAAATTTTAATGTAATATTTTGTCTAAGCAATTCCTGACATATATAACAACTTAACTGTTTAACATCACTCTTTTAAAAAGTACCATCACCCATGAATTTTATAAATAAAAACAAATACATTTTTCTATCAGCACAAAATCAAATACATACAATTGCATTTAAAAAGCCAAAATGTAGAAGATAAAAAAGTTTACTAGAGGATGGTTTGAACAGCATTAAAAGAAATCGCAATTCTAACTTCCTAAGCAAACAAATGGCTCATTAACCTTGACTAGATAATCAATTTCGTCCTTATATTTTCTGTAAAGATTAAAATTATTAGCATCACTATAGAACAATGAATTCCCAATTAAGTTGACACCTTAAAGTCCACTAATCATTTGCAGCACGTCAAAGTAAATTAAAAAGAAAGAAAAACATAAACAAGACACAAGGATATCGAACCAAAAAGCTTGTCCTCATATTTTAACTTTTGCTTTCTCGACTTCATTAGATTATCATTTTTTTAGAAGTAAACATTAAATTCGTCAGGTAATGATCAAAATGGAAATGAAATGAGGGGAAGAGGATAAAAGTTACCCTGTTTGAGAGTTTAAATTAGATAGGAGGGAAATGGAACAGAAGGGGAATTATTTTTTGTCGTTTCCCCTTGAGGATAAAAATATCACTTCCCACTGATTGGGGTGGAATGAGGAGAAACACAAGGATAACGGAATGTTGTACACAGTTAGCACAATGGTAGCTTTGTCCCATGCCACTTCTCCCCATCCCAGCTGATCCCCTCTTTTCATGTTCAGTGTCATTAACCAAATAGATCCGTACAGAGAGTAAATAAATAAAGTGTACATCAATGCAGACAGGGCAGAAAAATAGTTTATAATAAATGGTTTATAAAATTTTACTTTTCTTGTGGAATGGTTAATATTATCATCATTACCTTCCTTTTTAGCTGCCAAAAGTCTGTGATAATCTTCAGCAGTAAACTCATAGAAGTCATCAGTCACCTCTTCTAGAAACCAACCATAAACAAAAGTTTAATCAGGATATTTGAGAATAAAGCCAACAATATCAATAAATAAAAATTTGCAGGAAAGCATTTCTAGTGCCTTGGGATATTGTCAATAAGATAGGGTGCAGTTACCATTGGATAATGCAGCATTTGATGATGAAGAAACATATGTTTCAAAAACACGGATCTCTCGCCCAGCTCTTTCTTTCAATGCATCAAGCTTGATCTGCTTCAATACAATATAATGGTGAAGGAAATATCATCGAAATAAATAGTTCATTGAAGTGTACAAGCAATAAACCTGAATCAGGAAAATTTTGGTAGCAGTACAAATACATAAATGCCTCATGGAAGATCAAAGATAATAATTTCTGAGGACAGGGAAAGGGAAATCCTTGTTATTATTTCAATTTAACAAGTTCAAAGAATCAAGAGTATTTTTATCTTGGTTTGGAAGGCGAATGCTTTTGAGTGCTGTAAGTTGCCATTTGAATTCCACATCACACAACTCACTTGTGGCTGGGTTCACATATGTAACCAACCAGTTTGGTCACGCACGAAGAGGTTATGAGAAAATACTAAAAAGGTTGGGCCAGAAGGGTGGGAAACAGCCTCTCTTAACCCTCAACTGTGATCCCCACCACAGCAATTTAGAAAGAAACCCTATCTTTCTTTTCTTTGTTATCTGCCTCTCCTTACACCCCATAGAGTTGCATGTACTTCATACATTCAATGTTTCATTCTATTTTATTACCAGTTGAAATAAATGTGGGAGGTCTGACTGGTCATTGTCCCCTGCCTCTACTTTGGTATTTTTACGCTTATTGTCTCTACCCTGAACAGACATAGAAACTTCCAAAACACATCCTCAAAATGAGAACAGACAGGAAAAATGAGTTCAGACAAGATAAAAAAAAAAAAAAATGTCCAGAGAGTCAAATTTGAATGGTGTTACATGAGATTCAATCTTTTGCTATATACAATTGAAATCCCAAACCACTCCCAAAGCCTGGGCCAAAACAGCCGTGCTTGAATCAGAGAAAATCTCAAATTTTATGATCTGATAAGAAAGATCAGTTATCTTCCATCACACCAAATTACTTCAAATCCAGAACAGATAGCTGAAAACTCACAAAATTATGCAATACAATCTAGGTCATGATTTTGACAACAAAGATAAGGAAAATGGTGGTAAGCCAATAGGACTGATTAAATTTTCAAATGCTTTGTTTGGATAGGACTATTCAAATTCACTGAATTTTAATTTTCTTGTTGTATACAGTGTTTCAATTAACAAAAAACAAGGAAAAATATTTTAATATTAAATAATTAAATAATATTCTACAATTCAAAAATATCATTTCGCAATATATTTCCATCAACATTAGTTGAGGCTATTTTTTGGTCAAAGTTTTCGAAGATTTGTTTAGTAATGTCATCAAGGGTGTTTTTCTCAATGGACATTGGTTGAGATTATTTTCATTAGATACCACCAACAATTAATTTTGCGAACAAATCCGGTTTATCTTTTGACATCAACAGTCAAGGGGTCTTTGGCCAACATTTTTACTAAATTGGCCATATGATATTGGAAAAGAACATCTTAGTCAAGGCTAGATGAAAATTTTCCCAATTGACAATAAAAAAATTTCAACGAAGTAAAAAACAAGATAATGCTGATGCCAGCCAAAATACAAACATTGCAATTATCGACCAAGACAACTCTAATAAACGTCAAGGGAAAAAGACTTGATGACATCAGCCGAAAAATAGTCCCTTTAACATTGGCTAAGTAAACTCTCTGACTAATGTTGACTAAGAAATGACTCTACTCTAAATCAATGGAAAAATAATCTCAACAATTTTAACCAACAAATAACCTATATCAATATCGGTTAAGTAATCTTGACTTATACTAGGCAAGAAAACAGTTACATCCACATTGTTAATAATAAAAAAAAAAACAAGCTGATATCACTTGAAAAGTAGCCCAAACAACGGCTAACGACTTCCCAACCAGGGCCAAACATATAAATCCAGGCCAAGACCAAGCTAGTGAGAAAAATTAGAAGAGAAGAGACTAGATATGAAACAAGAGAAAGTACAAACATTTCAAATTTCAAATTCTTACATTTTAGGAAGAATTTAAAAGGGGATGGGTTCTTGCAAACCAAATTCCAGAAGTGATGGCATGATTGATGAGAATGTCGACCAAAGAATTAAAAGAGGAATAAGAACACCCTTTGTGGAGAGTTGAACAGATGAAAGGAAGACTCGCTAAAAGTTATAGAAGGAAACACTAGCCAACCCCACCAAAGTGGGAGATAGTTGCTGTAGTTAGTGAGTATAAAATATCAAAGAATGCATAGTGCAATCAACAACCTTTTCATGCAATTGTATGTAAAATATTTCTATGTCAAGGCTGGCTGAACAGCAAGGGAATCTAGAAAAGGTTTGGAGTAATCTACTACTGAAAATTAAATTGCAAAAAGTGATTTTTTAAGAGGCCAAATAATGTATTATAACAAAAAGAAAAGGTAGATATTACTCACAAGATGTGAACAGCATTTAGCATTAGTACACTAAGAAAGTCCCATCCTGACATTAAGCTTATAAAACTACCACACATCCCATCCCAATATGAACAAGCTCAAAAGAAAAACAAACAACACAATAGCAAACAGGAGAAACAAAGCATGAAAAATTCTACTGCTATCGCCAATTCTACTGCCATCTTAATACGAAGCAAAGGATGAACCCGCAAAACATAAAAGGGGAATGACGATGTTTTGTTGCTCTTGGCTGTAATCCACGAGCAAGATCTAAACTTAATTACCTCCATCACTTTTTCCAACAAGTGATTATAATCAAGTTGATGAGAAAGACAGACCACTAAAGGAGATCACCACATGAGTAAATTTTACAATTTCCGCCCCATTTTAGGTTGCACAATTAAATGATTAGTTCTTGTGTTTTTAATCCTTAAAAACTATTTCCTTTATTGGGTACCTTGTTAGTAAATACGACTGTCAATTCAAAAACACTGAAAAACATACAGAGAGCGCTGAGAACAAAAATTATTTGCTTTCGAAGGATGTAAACAATCCAATAAAAGAACCTTGCGAAACCCATCAAAGAAATCTTAAATAATCAATAGAAAGGAAAATATTAAAAACTGTTTTTTTTTTTTAATTGGGCATCCTGTTAGTACCTATCAATGTCAATTCAAAAACGCTGGGAAAACATATAGACAGCGCTGAGAACAAAAATATTTTGCTTACCAAGGAAGTTGACGATCCAATAATAAAAAAGAAAGCTTGCAAGAAACCCACCAAAGAACTCTTAAAATTATCAACAAAAGGCAAAAATAAATCCAACCCAGATCAGAAGAGAAGATGAATAGATTATCAAAGAGATGGTGACAACACATAATTCCCAGAAATCGCACAGAACAAAGAATTCAAACAAGATAAAAAGAAGAAGTAGTGGAATAGCAGAAGAAAGAAACCTTGGTGGCAGCTTCAGTGTCCATGTCGGTGGAAAATTTGTAGGTGGCCCTTCTCTTCGTGTTAGATGTTAGTGTGCAGGAACCCACGACCATTATAAGCGATATGAAACCAAGACTCTTAATATTGTGAAAATTTTGTGTTTTCTATGAGCCGTTTCACTCTCTCTCTCTCTCTCCTCTCTCTCTCTCTCTCCCACCTTTTTATAATAATCTCTTTGGATCACTTTGATTATTTTCTTCTTAGATATATGGTAACGGGGGTAGTTTCACAAATTTATTTAAACAAAAGGCACTAAAATCTTCTTCGTTTTCTTTTTCACAGATTCACAAGTTTGGTATTCTTTGTATGCAAGCAAGGGTTGCACCTCATGATCATAATCTACCCTGTAAAATCACTTTTTACCGGACATCTTGGTTAGATTCTTTAAATTTAACATTTAGGTGTTTAGGTTTTGTATAAACCCTGAGTTTTTTCAGTAGAAAAGTATTAAAAGTTTAACATTTTGTCATTTACGTTTTGTATAAAATTCTAAGTTTTAATAGTAAAAAGAAAGTAATAAATTACATAATTAAATCAACTTTTTAACTTGCTAAAAGCTAACCTGTAACTAAAACTGTAAATAAAAGTTTAAATTATGTTCATGATCTTTGTTTTTTTTCGAAAATATTGATTTGATCTTTTATTATTTAATAGAAAAGTATTAAAAGTTTAACATTTTGGCATTTACGTTTTGTATAAAACTATGTTTTAATAGTAAAAAAAAAGGTAATAAATTACATAATTAAATAATTTTTTAACTTGTTAAAAGTTAACATGTAAATAAAAGGTTAAATTATGTTGATGATCCTATTTTTTTTAATCTTTTTATTTTTATAATTCTCAATTAGATTTCCAATTTCGATAAATGGTATCAATGATGTCTTTTCTGATAAGTTGGGGTAAACGACGTTAAGGGAACAATAAAGTGACATGGTTATGTGTGTTGAAATAGTGATAAGGCAAATAAAATTGAAATAAATAACTGACATGGAAAATTGTTATTTAATAATCGAAAATGATATTTGAACAAATTTTTTTACAAGATTTTGACAAATTTGACGTGGCAACAGACTATTAAATTTTTTATTACAAAATGCTTTAAAAAGGTAACGCTTACACGTGCGGGGGTTGGTTTCTTTGGCAACTGAAAGAGAGAACTGAATGAGAGTTCGATGTGGGTTTGCGGAGACTACAGCCACCTTTCGTCGTCGACGGCAAGGATTTCGTCATCCACAGCGTTGCATTGTAAGTTTGTTGTGCTTCCATTAGACATTTTCCTACGGTGTTCAATGGTGATGAATTTTATTTCGTTTTCGTAAAGTTTTGAGCTTTTGTGTGAAAAAGTTGGTTTTGAAGATTTTCGTTTTTCATGGAAGTTTGGAAAACTGATTTGATGGTGTTGTCATGAGTGTTTTGTGCATTTTTAGTGGCCATTGTTGTAGTTTGTTGTTGTGTGCTCTAGAGTTGTGGTTCTTTGTAAATTTTAAAGAAAGCACATGTTTTGTATTTCCGTATTTGGGTCCTGGTGTGTTGTTGTTTGGATTTTAATTTTGTAGTGAGTTACTTGATTGTTATGTAATTTTTGGGGTTTCAAGAGAAGGTGGTTTTCAACGTGTGGTGGTTCAGCAATGTCCTATTGTTTGTATTTCATGTTGTGTAAGAAATGTCCTCTGGTTTGTGTTGGTATTTGGAATAATGACATTGGTTGCAATTTTTTTTGTAGTAGTAGGATATGAAAATGTTGTGGCTGGTCAATTTGGATTTAATGACAAGGTATTGGCATGATGTTATTTCTATATTCTGTTGTGATTCTTTTGCTATCAAAATTATAATGAAGTATTAATTTTTGCAATTTTGTTGATTGTTAGGCTCGATTACGTACATTTTGTTACATAAAGTGCATTGCCGAAATGAATGGATTGATCTTGGATAGTCATCGTGCAAGGATTGAGGATACACCATTCAAATGGTGTTTGTACATGCGAAAACCATTACAGATATGTAACCCTCTTTTGCTTGAGATGTTGAAGCGTTGGTTACCTGCTCAGGAATCGTTTCGTGTGATGCAACGGTCTATCCCATTTACTTGTGTTGACATTTGCAAGTGTTTAGGATTGGGGGTTGTTGGGTTAGATGTAGATTTTGATAAAAATGTTTATGGGGTAGTGGGTGGACTTTTGAAAGACAGAATAATAATTGTTGAAACTGTTATTGAAATCATTAAGAGTTTGGTTGAGAGTGATTCTGATGAAGTTGATAACGTATGTCGTTTGTACATATTTTTTTGTTTTGTTGTGCTTTACTTTCCTAGGAATTCGAAAACTATTAGTAATATTCCTTGTAGCATTTTAGATGATATAGACAGGTTGTCAAATTACAATTGGGGTAAAGCAGTTTATAATTATTTGGTTAAAAGTTTAAGTCGTGAGTTTTTGGCACTCCGACAGACGGAGCTTTGCCTAAGTGGGTCAGCAACAGTTTTGCAGGTACATAGTACTTCATTTAATTCGTATTCTTTATTTGTACTATGTTTAAAATGTCGTAATATAGTATGTTGTTTGGTGTAGATTTGGGCTGTAGAAAGACTTTCTTTGTGTGGGCCAGAATTGCAGTTAATGTTTCCGAGAATATTGGCCTGGTCAGATGTTCACTTCAAGTCAAGACGCATTGAGAAGTTATTCCAAGAGAGCCAAGTAAAAGTTCATACAATTTATGGTTTATAACAATGTTTACTATTTTTTAACACTAAGTTCTTTGTTTTGGTGTTATTTTAGATATTCTAGGAATGGAGGCTGAGAGAAGAAGATAAGCAAAATAAAATGATTCGTG
>Ga0214543_1004718_pt1 | contig 25646 bp, 20 predicted proteins | sample CNSS2metaG_FD_160094 | JGI IMG/M metagenome (GOLD analysis project Ga0214543, IMG submission 160094) | Root nodule microbial communities from cowpea collected in UCLA plant growth center, Los Angeles, California, USA - CNSS2 | ecosystem: Host-associated > Plants > Roots > Nodule | place: USA... | reverse complement strand
ATAGAGGTAGAGGAAGAAGTGCACGAATTTACTGTATTTGATCAGTCACACCCTAAATCTGATGATATATATCGGATGATTGATAGATTGGTTGAGGACCTCCAGCAGGTTGGATTTGTTCCAATGACACACCAATAGAGGCTAATGAAATCATTGGTTGCATTAGTATGCACAGCACAGCTGATTTGATGCTTCAAGAAATGTACATGATTATTTAGCTGCGCTCAGGACATTGCTTGTTTGCCAAAAACGAGTATACAAATCGTGTTATTGGTTGCAACCACTGGTTCTGTTAGGTGCAACTTCTCGAGCCATTGAATTTGGGTCTATTTTAAGGTTTTCATGTACTGTTCATTGTGTTCGAGCCAACCGGGAAAGATACTATGAAGTTCTTAGATCAGATGTAAAGACCCAGGGAGAGAAAAAAAGCACAAGACCAAAATCCATGGTTACAAGACTTTCCTAAAAATTTCATTATGTCAATAGTGACATTTACACTAAGGATAACTAAGTTTTTGCAGATTATATTTATAATCCTAAGCACATTAGAAGCCCAGCCACTTAGCATAAGCAGTGTAGCACACCACCTTAGTCCAGACTGCTTCATCAGAGGTACTAATTAAAGAAGTTCATATAATGGAAGACTGTATAAATTGTGTAAAATCACTTCTTTCTCCTATCCTATGTTGGTATTTACAGGACCAATCATGAGTGTAATATTTTACAAGAATTGGTGAACTCTTGCATATAACAAGATCAGCAGAAGAATCTACAAACATGATCTAGAAACTCGTTAAAAAAGATATCATAACTTGGTTTCTCCTACCATTTCACATCCAGTGTAAGAGGTTCTGGAGGAAGAAAAACGGGTCTCAACTTTGTATATGACATATTCGACATCAAATTGGCCCACGAAACCGAAACAGATCCAGTAAAAGGTTTTACCTTCGTGATTAAAAGAGGCTTGAGCCTGTTTTCCTCAACTCTGGCCAGTATCTCAAACAAAAACCTTTCAAAACTAGGCTTTGTTCTCCAATCAGGAATCGTACGATTAAGAGTGACATTATTCCTTATGTCTCTTTCTAATTCTATGTGGAACCTTACAACAGCTGATGCTTTAATATTTGCTTTGAGAAGGCCAAAAAGCTGACCTTGAAGTATCTTACGACCAAGAAGACTCTTCAAAACTTTCTCCAACATACTTAATTTCAAACTTAAGGAATCAATTGGACATGCTCGCTTTTTAAACATACGACCATGGTAACATTTTTCTGGAAGCAGCTCAATAACATCCTCTGAAATCAATGTAGTTTCTATGTGTGCATAGGGATTTCGAGCTCTATAAGCAACCAAAGATGCAGACCCTGATATGCGAATAGGAATCAGAGCCATGCAAGTTGAATGCAGAAAGGGCCAAATGTCACTCTTCCCTCCACTACACTTGGCACTTCCATTCATTGGTAGATCGATATCAGAAGAGTAAAAAAGAGAGATTTCTTGAGCTCCTTTAACTTCTACTGTAATACCCTCACCAACAAGGATTTGTTTCAAACCAGGGGAAATTTGGAGTTTTTAAACGTCCTCCCATTGCTGGCAAGCCTTTCAAACATGACACTGCATGAAAATATGAGTTAAGGCATGTTAATAGGTTGAATGCTCAGATAAGAACTCCAAAGTATCGAAGTCTATAAGGATGGGAGAGGCCGAAACTCAACCTTTGCGAGATTCGAATGACAGAATTTCCAATTTCACCGATGTTTAAAAACCTTAATCCTAATTTAACTTAACTATTATTTGAAAATAAAAATTCTCCTTTTATGTTACTGTACTCTGTTCCTCGTCATAGTTCCACCACTAGTCAACTTTATCATATCACTGTTCAGTTAACGTCGTCTAGTCCAACTTAACATAAATGACACATTTGAGACATTTTAACAGAAAAAGGATCAAATTGAGACTTTTAGAAATAAGGGTACTAAATTGAGATTTTGCCTACAAAATGGGGAGCAAAGTCATGAGATTTTTTTATTTTTATCCCTGTTAATTTCTCTTGATGGCCAAATGATCTCATGAAGACACTCTGAACAGTTAGTAGCTTGAAACCCCTTTCTTTTTCTTCAGTAAACGTTATTCCATACACTGGTTGCTGATCCTACTAAGTAGACTTTTGATTCTGAATTATTTTTCTTTTGGGTAGTGGTATGTTTGGGCTAGCTTATTTCTAGCTTTTTGTTTTCTTTTCAGGAAAAAGCTGTGCCAAATAAAAAGGAGTTTCATCGTAATTTTGACGAATCCTCAGAAAGTGTCAGCTTAATTTATTAAAAAAATGTGAAGGTTCTTGTGAATTTCAATTTGGGTTTGCCAAATATATACACTTAATTGAGTCATGGCTTCGAGATTCAAAAGATCATGTTAAAAAAAAAAAGTTTAGTACTGTTAATTTATTAGATACTAATATGTTTTAAATAATCATCTATATTAGGTGATATAAACAAAATTAATCAACCTAGCTAGCTCTTTATTTTAATTTCATGTTGGGCCAGTAGGTGGGTAGACTCTGCACATGTTATGTGAGGGTCTGAAAGCAGGAATAATTTTGGTAATGAGTGAGATATAATGTAGTAGTATAGTATGTGGGATCTTGAAGTTTCATCTTGCTATATTAGTTAAATCCAATTTAAAGTATACCAACCCTTCTATTAAGAAAGCCTCATGAATAAATGCAAGCATAATTTTCTATAATCATCTTATCATGCAACTGAATTGTTATGAAAGATAATGTTTTGAATGATAAATCAAGATGTTGGCTATTGCATAATATAAGTTGATTTTGATAGATTTTAAATTATAAAATATGTAGAATGTATTCATATTTGTCTTACCATAATGTATAATGTATTTATACCATTTTATAAATGATGTAATTTTGATCAGATAATTATAGCTTTTATTATTTAAAAATAACGATATAATTTCTTAACTTCAAAAGTAATAATATAATTTCTTCACTCCCTTTCTTATAAAATCATTTGTGTTATATGCTTTAAAATTATGTTATTTTAATAAAGATGCGGATATACTCACATAATAATATTTTGCATAACACAGTCTTATATTAACACAATTTCTATATATATCTTAATTTTGCTTACATAAATTATGTTGAGTTTGATCTGACAGGCATATCATCTAACTTTGATAGAATTCAATTCAAGTTTGAATAAATACTTTTATTGAAATATCGTAAGTGAATAAAAATTTGGTCTTAAAACGTTTGATCAACGCCTAGTCAAATGATAAACTTTCTCATCATCATCATCAACATTAATGTTGTCAAATTGATCCATTCCGTGGTCTCGGGTACTTAACTATGATAAGGGATAAATTTCAGTCTAATCCAACACTAATATTCCACTCTTTTTAATGCTTTAATGCTACCTACGTCCTTCTCTTTTTATCTTTTGAATCCTACGTGTACTTCTCTATGACAGTTTCCAGCGTCCACAAGTTGTGAACATTTTCAAAGTTGAAAGTTGGTGTAGTAACAAGTTAGTGGCAAAGAGCATGACACATAGCCAAAAAAGGGTTGATCCATCCAAAACTCCCAAATAAAGTTCTGGGGAACCCTACGTGTTTGTCAAAGTCTATCCAATGGCCCATACTTCAGAGACACCCAACTTGGATTAGATGCCATTTTCAAAAATAAAAATAAAAAAGACGTAGATGCCGTACAAAAAAACTCTGTGGTGCACATTAAGCCTCGTTCTACATTTATACACATTCCACCAAATTCTCATCACTTCATTTCATTTCACTCTTATCTGTCCAAAAATGGAAGCATGTTTTCTCTCCCACAATTCCTTCGCCATATCCACAGATCAACTCATCCCCACTATCAGAAACGCCTCTCTATCACACTCCAAGCGATCTTCTCAACCTTTCCACTGCAGAAAAGTTAGAACCCCATTTCCCATATCATGTAAGTTCCTCACACTAACATCATGGTCTTAATACAATGTTTTCGATTTTAAAAGCTTGGAATCTGATGACAGGTTGCCACATGTCATCATCATCACCGTTGTATGACGATGAGAAGCCCAGGCTAAGCGGTGATTGGCGATCTTTCCGTGCAAAACTGGTGGCAGGAGAGCAATTGCAAAGGCCGGAGGAGGTTTCTAAGGTGAATGATCTAGACACTGTGGTGGATCATCCTCCACTCGTCACCATTGCCGATAAATGGGCCCACGTAATCCACGAGCCCGAAAAGGGGTGCTTGCTAATTGCCACCGAAAAGCTGGATGGGGTCCACATCTTCGAGCGGACGGTGATCCTTCTGCTGTCAACTGGGCCCATAGGGCCATCAGGGATCATCCTGAATAGACCGTCCCTGATGTCCATCAAGGAGACGAGATCAACGGCGTTGGATGTGGAGGGGACGTTTTCCAACAGTCCCTTGTTCTTTGGGGGACCCTTGGAAGAAGGGCTGTTTCTATTGAGTCCAAAAGAGGGTGAGGGTGAGGGTGGTGATGACGGGGTGGCGAAGAGTGGGGTGTTTGAGGAAGTGATGAAGGGGTTGTATTATGGGTCAAAAGAGAGTGTGGGTTGTGCTGCGGAAATGGTGAAGAGGAATGTGGTTGGGCTTGGGGAGTTTAGGTTCTTTGATGGCTACTGTGGCTGGGAGAGAGAGCAACTGAGAGATGAGATAAGGGCTGGTTATTGGACTGTGGCTGCCTGCAGCCCAAGTGTTGTTGGGCTTGGGAGAGTCGGAAGTGTTGGGCTTTGGGATGAAGTTCTCGGGCTTATGTCCAGAAGAAAGGTCATGTGAAATGTGACAGTTACTATCTGTCGGCGTTGTAAATTATAATTATTTTCCTAATTATATTCTCTTATGATATGATTAACTGTCCAAATTTTTGCTTTGTTGGAAGGGGAAATATATGTTCGGAAAAGCAATGAATCTCCATTAATGGACTTCAATGGAACCTAATCTAACTCAACTACCAAAAACAACCACTCAATTTACACAATTCCTAAATCTATTACCATCACCATAATAAACATCGTAAAAGGGCAAGTATTGCATATTCAAAAACAATTATTGAAGAAATGAAGAATAATCACACATAATCATAATAAATACGTATATATTGGAGGAACCACCGAAACCAGAGGAAAACAGTTCCGTGAGAAGAGAAGAGTGTGGTGTGGTTACTTACTTGTTGTGGTTGTTAATTTTCTCTACTGTGTTGAAGAAATGGAGGAAGAACGAAACGGTGGTCGTTTCGATGTTGTAATACTGGGGGCGTCGGGCTTCACAGGCAAATACGTTCTCCGAGAAGCCCTCAAATTCCTGAACACTCCATCCTCGCCGCTCAAGTCCATCGCCATAGCGGGCCGAAGCCCACGAAAGCTTTCCCAGGCCCTGGAATGGGCCTCCCGGCCCAATCCTCCACTCTCTCTCCCCATCCTCACCGCCGACACCGCCGACCCCTCCTCCCTCCGCGCCCTCTGCGCCCGCACGCGCCTCCTCCTCAACTGTGTCGGACCCTTCCGCCTCCACGGCGAGCCTGTCGTCGCTGCCTGCGCGGCCGCCGGCTGTGACTACCTTGACATCTCCGGCGAGCCCGAGTTCATGGAGCGCGTCGAGGCCACGCACCACGACCGCGCGAAGGAGAGCGGCGCGCTTGTGATCTCCGCTTGCGGCTTCGACTCCGTGCCCGCGGAGCTCGGCCTGATGTTCAACTCGAGGCAGTGGGTGGAGCCCGCGGCGCCGAACCGCGTGGAGGCTTACGTGGCGCTCGAATCGGAGAAGAGGATTGTGGGAAACTTTGCCACTTACGAATCCGCGGTTCTCGGCGTTGCCAATGCGCATAAGTTACAGCAACTCAGAAGGTCGCGGCCTAGAAAACCTAGGCCTCAGGTGACACTAACGCTTCTTGTTCTTTTTTTTTTCTTGACATTTTTGTTTTCTTGGATTCATAAATAACATAACCACAGAAGGTCATGGATGTGATGAAGCTGAAACTGAAACTAAAAACGAGGAATAGGAAAAGATCTGTAAAACTTTAGCAGTGATGAATGTGATATTAAAGAACTTGTATTTGAATTTTAATGTTTGGTTACTTCAAGACTTAAACTAGTTTATTTCCTTGATTTTATTGGTATACATGTATATTTTGCTTGAGATGTTTAACTTTTTATTGTTAATAATTATGAATATTTTATGGATTTTGACTTTTTTTTTTCAACTTTTCAGCATCTATAGTAATAATTATTGAATATGAAAACAAATTTAAAATAGTAGCCATCTTGCTGGATGCTATCTCACTACAGTGTTTTGGATTCACCTCCTGCCCTACCACTATCTGTGAATGACGGCTATGGAAATAACAGTTATAGGTATAGATTGTCAGAACAATAGAAGTTCATTTAGTTATTATTAGAAATCTGTTCGAAGGCTCTCTCCTAGAGTTGTACAAGGTATATATGAATGAGAATTTTGGACAGGTATTATATGTAAATGTTGTTTTCGATTATTGTTACCTGTGCAAATTCTTGTTAACGGAAAGTATCCTGTCGTGTAAAACTATGCTTCTTAGTTCTTACTTTCATAGTGGATGATATATTGTCATATTTTTTCCTAAGATCTATAATTACTTGAGGACACTATCACCCTTTTCCCTTCTTCTTTCTTGCTTATCTTTTTTAATTTAATCACTATGTCTTTGACTGAGATTAACTCAAGTTATTGTTTATAGTGTCCACTACTAACTCGTTATTGTTTAAGATTGTGAAGTTTATGAACTTATATTTTCATGGCTGTAGATCCCTGGACCTCCTCCTTCAAAAGGAGAAACTATAGAGAACCAGAAGAAAATTGGCCTTTGGGCAGTGAAGCTACCTTCAGCAGATTCAATAGTAGTTCGAAGAACTCTGTCACTTCTAACAGAAAACCCACATGGTCTCCCTGGGCTGAATGAGAGTGCTGAAATGGTTGAGAAAAGAGAAGCCTTCTGGCCAACTGTGAAACCAGCTCATTTTGGTGTGAAAATAGGCACAAAATCTTTGTTGGGCATTCTCCGAATCATCATGGTTGGAGTTTTCATTGGTCTTTTCGGAAGCACTAGTTTCGGAAGGTGGCTTCTTTTGAAATTTCCTGAAATATTCAGCCTTGGATGGTTCAGGAAGAAGGGCCCCTCCGAAGAGGAGGTGGAAAGTGCTTCCTTCAAGATGTGGTTTGTTGGACATGGTTTTAGTGATAGGACTATTGCTGCTCAGGGAAACACAAAACCTGACATGGAGATTGTAACAAGGGTAATGGGACCTGAAATCGGATATCTAACTACACCAATAATTCTCATTCAGTGTGCTCTCATTCTTCTCAGCCAACGCAAGAACCTTCCAAAAGGAGGAGTTTACCCTCCTGGGATTATCTTTGGTCCAACTGATCTTCAGGAAAGACTTCAAGAAAATGGAATATCCTTTGATGTCATCTCAAAAAGCAGTATTTCTTCTTGACTCTTGCTGTTTCATAGAAATACATTCCTTAAAACTGAACTGTTATACCTACTCATTTACTTTTGTCTAGTGATAATTCAAACAATGGCATAATAACGTTAAGCAGAAGATAAAAACATATGTATCAAAAGATGTTTATATTTTACTTATTATGTGGTGCAATAGTGGCATAAGGGAATTCATGTTCCCTTTATTCGAATTTGAAATGCCATATTATTACTGTCATGGTTTACTTATTTGTAAAATTCCATCAGCGCCATGGTAGAGAAAGCACGACAGACAACTTCAAATCTAGAAAATCCAGAACTCTTGCCCAGAGTATCAAATTCTTTCTCAGTTCTTTCCCTTCCACCAGGAGTAATAAACATGATGTTATCAAGAATTGAAATCATTTTATGCTCATTTGTGGGTTCTGGATCTTCTGGCAGTATGAAATCCCCAACAATGACCTTTCCCTTTGGTGGCAAAGCTTTGTGACAATTGCTCAAAAGTTCTATGACTTTTTCATCGGACCAATTATGGGTTATAGCCTGGAACAATGTTAGCCAAGTACAAACACAGAAAATAAAAACTGGTTAGTCTTCATTAGACATCTGATAGAAAAAGATCATTGAAGTTTAGGTAATATGTTTACTAACCTTAGGCATGATTGCGTCACCCTGTGAAACACCTTCAAACATATCCCCCAACATGCTCAACCCCTAAATGAACTAGTCGTGGTTATAGTTATAGTAAAAGGTGATTGATCAATTTCTTGCCTAGAAATAAATATTTTTATTGATTGATTACCTGGAACAGGTGGTGAGTTTTCAATTACATGTGGGAGGTCAAAATTAATTCCCTTAATTAAAGGGTATTTGGAGATGATCATTTTGAGACACTGTCCAGTTCCACCTCCTACATCAACCAAAGTTGATATGCCCTCGTATCCTGTGTATACTTCAAGTATTTTTTTCATGTGGCTGGTGCAAATGTCATGCATTGCTGTGTTAAATACGTGGTTTATTTCAGGATATTTCCCAAAGTATTCGAACTTGGACATTCCATGAACCTTCTTGAATAGGTCAATCTCAGGATCAATAACCACTTCCTTAAAATTCAGCCTATATTACGACAAAGTCAGCATTTCTAAATCATATTTCTTCTTATTTTAATATGAAAATGTTGCAAAAGCTTTTAGGTCACTCCAATGATAAGATTTATGCTTACATTACGAGTGTTAAATCAACTCATCACAATGATCTTTTAAACCAGAGCATTTTCCATAGCACGCATTCAGAGAATTCAGGATGAGTCTCACTAATTAATCTCACATTTACACAATCCACTCTAATAATGTAATGTCTAAGAACGTAAGTTTTATTTATTTTTATCAATAGACAATTTGTTTTTACCTTAAAATATAATTATTTTAAATCAGGAAGTTAATTTTTCATTCTTGAAATCATCTCTAAGAGTTGCCTGTAGTATTCTTAAAACTAAAAATACATTTTTATTCAATTTTTTTACCACTAGAACAATTAATGTGGTAAATTCTTACAAGAATTATTGCTTATATATGCATTGGTTTTCAAAAACTGAGATAATAGTAAAGATTAATTTTTAGTTTTTAAAGGTTAGACTGTTTGACAGAAAACTTATTGATATTGTTTGGTTATTTTATACTTATCTGATATTTTAATAAATTTGTGCTGTTCAATTTATACAAATATATCTTGCAAATGGTGATATTAAGACGCATGAAAACACTTACCACACTCCGGATAATGCAGGGTGACACAGAAACGAAGTGAAAGAAGCGAGGTAACCATCACCATTTTCATCACGCACGAAGTATTTACCCGATGCTGACACCCCATAAACTCTCACGCTGCCACCATCTCCGTCGCTGCGAGAAGAAACAGTGAGAAGAGAGTAGCTAGCAAGCAATCGCAGCAAACGCTCCAGTCGATTGGTCAAATCACGGCGGTGTTGTTGCTGTGTTGGTATTAATAACTTAGAAGAGATTTCAGAAGGTGACATGAACCCATCACTCTCCGCTGAACCTTCCTTCGCAATTATGTCAAACACGTTGAGCTCAATTGCAGCGTTTAGAGCCGCCGGAAACACCACGTTGGAACCCAGCACCATGGCACGGAGGGTGGCTTCAGTGTCGGTTTTTTCCACCACAACATGGTTCTCTTTCTCTGAAAAACACGATCCCATGTTAATCTTGGTTAATGCATGTTCTGTTTTCTATGTTTTGGTTTCCTCATCTACGTGCTGTTTTTATAGCCACTTCAACACCTGTGGGGTAGCGTATAGTTTTGCTTTTAGCTCTTCGCCATTCTGATATTTCCAAACTGTTGTCAATTAAATAAAATAATGATTTTTAAATTGCAATCATGTTTTACCCTATGAATACTACCAAAAGTAATATTTAGCCCTAATTTTAAATTTGTTGCCTCTGTCTCCTCCTATCTTTCTTTTTCTTATCAACGGAAAACGAGAATCCTGTGGTTGAACTCTGCAACTGCTAATGAGTGCTTGCAAAACCCTCACGTGTTTTCCACTCTCTTCTTCTTCTTCCTTCTTCAGACGAACCTTTATCCTCCCACATCAACGTCTAACCCTCACTCGGAAATGTTCCACGTCAGCCCTAACCGCCGAAGAATCCGAACTCCAATATCCGACCGTCCAGCACCTCCTCACCAGCCCCGACGGTGTCTCCACGCTCATGAAGATGGACCGCAAGCCTCTTCTCCCTCACCACTCTCATGTGCCTCGCTGGTTCCCCTACATCGACGCCTTCCGCTGTCAAAACGGCACCGTTTTGACTAGCGCCGAGGTCGTTGAGGTCCTCGCACCCTGCATCTCCGAGGACCGGTGGCGGAGGTTTGGGAGCGTGGTTCGGAACCGGAGCTATTCCGTCTGCCTTGTCGTCGAAGGGCTCTGCGACTTCGGCAACGTGTCTGCGGCGTTCCGGTCCGCCGACGCGCTCGGCGTTCAGTCCGTCCACGTCGTGTCGTGTGACACCAACAAAAGGTGTTGTTGACATTGTAGAGGTGAAATTTTAGGAGCATTCTCGTTTCACTCTCAGATAGGTTTAGTTTTTCTACTTAGATTTGATGTATCATAGAGTAATCATATAATTCATAGTGAGTAGTCTTGATTTCAATCAGCAATGCGGATATTTTAGCTTCGATTAGAGAGAGTGAACCATCGTTTTAGTTACTGAAAGGATATACTGTTACATTAGTTTAGATAACATTAATCCATCTGTAAGTGCAATCTATCAATAACATTAATCCAAAATTAAAAAAATAAAGTGATTACATAATAACATCAACGTATGTTTTGGGGATTAACAAGACAGTAAGTTGTTAGGGATTAACATGACGTATGTTTCAGACTTCATTGGAATTTTCTTAGGTTTAGGGACTAATCTGATGCAACTGTGCCCCTTTTGGGACTAAATGGTGATTATTCTTAGATTTTTTTTCGGTCCATGGTCTTGTTAGATATTATGAAACTGATGTCAATGCATCAAGTTTCGGGAATATTTTAAGGCATTATTATTATGAATTCTGATTTGTGTTGTTTATTCATTATTGAAACTGCTGGTGTTATTTCTGGTGATTATGGGATGGGTCTTAGGTTATGATTTCGTTATTATCCAGTACAACTGAAGTTAGGAGACCCTTTTTGGTTGAAATGTTTTTTATGGCTTCCTTGTTGCAGGTATAAGGATAATCGACATGTAAGCATGGGTGCAGAGAAATGGTTGGACATTGAACTGTGGGACTCTACGAAGGAGTGCTTTAAAATGTTAAAATCACGTGGTTATCGAATTGCCACAACTCATGTGGGAATGGATGCGGTATGATTTGCTTATACTATATTTCTTTGCCTATTGTGCTTTGTTTCAAATATTTATATATATGATCCCAAGTACGGATAAAGGTGCGTGTTGTGTTACGTAAAAGTTAAAACTTTGTTGAATCTCTAACATGGGTATTTCCAGAGATATTGTGTACCCTGTAATCATAGTATATATTAGTGCCTTGCATTCATTGTTGATTTTCATTATCACAAGTCCTTAAACTAAATGTTGAAAATTTTCAATTGATATGTCAGTTTATGTTACTAACATTTTTCTTGTTGTGTACAGGTTTCTATTCATGACTTAGACTGGTCGCACCCAACTGCAATCGTGGTTGGAAATGAAAATAGGTTAATTCGTGCCTTTTCTTTATGTGCTATACTTAATTTTATAAACCATTGGATATAGAAAATTCCGTGTAATACTTTACACAACGCAAATGGGAGCCCTATGTACTGTCATTTATTCTTGTTGGCTTAAAATATTAACTGTTGGTCAGGGAATCACCAACAATCTTGACTTTGAAAGAAAATGTTAAATTGTTGTTATATTTCCTGTGACTTGGGTTCTACTTTTGCTCAGGTTTTGTATGTATTTAACAATGATTATGTTCACGTTGCAGGGGTATTAGTGATGAGGCATTGGAGTTGTCAGATTTGCACTGCAGTATTCCAATGGCAGGAATGGTGGACTCTTTCAATGTTTCAGTCGCTGCAGGAATCCTCATGCATCATGCTGTTTGTAATAGAATATCTCGCATGGTAATTATTTTAGTTATGTATGTGGTGATCAATGAAGACTCGTACGTATATTTGAATCTTATATCTGGATTTTGTCATTTTAATAGTGATTTTGCGTTGAATACTTATGGCAAATCTTTATTCTTAACACTCTCCATCTGATGAATTAAAGAGCATCTTTCATTTTGTCTGAAGTCAAGGAATTGAAAAAGCTGCTTCTCAGTTTTGTACTTCTAAATTTGATTAATCCTGAAAACCGGTAGATTAATTTATTTAATTTATCATGGAATTTTTTTGTTTTAAAGAAGGAATTGATAGAATCGGTAGAAGGTACAATTGTGCAAATGGGGTGAGGGGAAATCAGGTATCCTGAACTAAAAGAAAACAGTGAGCCAAAAAGGATCATAAAATTACATCAGAGCTGTTTAATCCCTGCATATACAAATAGGAAATAGAACCTCTTTTGAAATATTTGTGAGCATAGCACATAAAACACAATTGATTTTTCGTGTAAATAAAGATATAAACAAGATATACTGTTCAAACAATTTTTTATGCCATTGTCAAAGTTTGCTGCATGCCTTGACATCTTAGGGGATGAATTTTCTGCAACATATGCAGGGTCGTCATGGTGATCTGACTGTAGAAGAATGCCAGATTCTACTTGCAGAGTTTTCACTCCGCCATAGCAAGAGTTCGATCAGTATTGTCGAGGATTATGCAACGCGTAAAGCAGCAACATTTACCTAACAGCAACAACAGGAAGTCAAACTTCTTCTGATTGTGTGTTTGGCTGCTTCTTTGTCCTCGACAAGGAGACAAACCAGAGACTATATTGTTCTGATTGATTCCGACAAAGTAGCTTAAGCTGAAACATGGTGTGCAAGGCTCGCAGATTACCAACTACCCAGCTTCTGTTTAAGAGTATAGATTATTTCCTTAACCAATGTACTTAGAAACGGGGAATGATGCCATCCAAATTGTAATGGTATTTTCTTTATGTGGATTTTTCCGGGCATTAGATAAAAATGTTGTTATCAAACTCTTGATGTATTTTTACACGAATGGATGATTCTTTAATTTGTTTTAACATTGAAACTAAATCCGACAAGAAAACTGGTGAAATTTTGCATTAAAAGGCTCTCAACCTCATCTTCAGCAAAATGCTACTCAATCACTAACATAATACAAAAATTACACTCACTGCCCAAGCCTTTCGCCAATGAAAATTTACACGGCAAGACAGTTGGAGGAATGAATGCACTTGCTACATCGCACTGTGAGGGACTAATGGTTGGGGGATCATTTTGCAGCAATACGTTACACCAGTTAATTGGATATGAACTTTTCATATTATGTAAAAAACTTTATTATTATAACAAAGAATCATCACTAGAATGTTCATCATTGGATATATTTGATGACGAATATCCTGTATTAGCAGGACCAAACAATAATTCTAGGCAGAAGTCAGGACCACATATTGAACTTCCCTTCTTCCCAACTTTGTCCAACTCTTGTACTGTGAGCTACAAAATACAAAAGGGAACACTGTCAACACACTGGATTCCTTACTTAATTGTACATGACATGCCATATGAAGTTCATTTCATATTCACAGTTGCATTTCTAAAATAATATCGTGTAGTTAAAATCTTGATAACTTAGTTTGTTTTGTCTACTCGCTTATATCTACTCGCTTATATTTCCTTGTTTATTAGTATAATGTCAGTGTTTAATAAGCCTCACGTTCAAAAGATTTTCCATGAAAAAGGACATAAAGGATGCGATGAGTGTATCAGCAAACAAAACTAAACTACCAAGAATAAAGGATGCGATTAGATTACCTGTAGCAAGCTGTTCTTAATAAAAGCTGTATTAAAACAACAGTAGAAAAGACGACCACCTATCATTTTCTCATAGAATATGACACGTACATCTCCAGTTACCTGTCCAAATATTTAAAGTGAAATCAGAACATTTGCTGGTAGAAGTGAAAATGGATATTAGTAAAAGAATTCCAATACTTCTTGAGGTTGTGCAGTTTCATATTCTTTTTTCACAATTTGTAAAACATAAATGAGCAAAACCAATACAAGGGTGATAGGAAAGAAACTGATTACAAAAGGACTAAATCTTCCTCATTGATTACTTACTTGTATAGGTTTATCAAAGTAATGGTCCAAACATGACTTCTGGTATATAACAGGACTCTCTGTGTCCATTTGAACTACAATGCGAGGTTCTTCTGTTTCTGATTGCTTTCCATCACTATCCTCTTCAAGAACAGATATATAATAGCGAGGGCTGTTGTTTCTCTGATACCCTTTCTTAATCTGTCTACAGCTGCTACGGTAAGCTTCCACTGGTGGACGATACACCTGATCAGGAATCTGGGAACAAATAGGAACCCATCTTGATGAGTATAAAAACCAAGTCTTATATCTAATACATTATTTAGGGATGTTCATATATCCTACAGATGTGTTGGGAAATACTAATAATCAGCTCAATTACCAGTTTTGTACAAGTATTCCAACCTAAATCAGACTATTAACGTGTAAATAATCCAAATTAGCATGCCAACAAGAAAATAAATATAATGTGTCCTTTATAAACCATTCTAGAAAGATAATTCAGTATTCCAATCATTGTTGCATCATAGATAGTGGTGAACTAGCCTCTTGTAACTCTGAGATGACAAAGAATATAGTGTCAATGTTGACTGTATCATAAAGCCTGATTCGCCGCAATTCTCTGCCAAACGGTTGAGGCAACTTCACTTGTGGTGTTCCATTTCCAGTTCCTCTTGGAACACAATTAGAAAGTAGACTATCCCAATATGCCACATAACGTCTTTGACTTGGTATTGATACCTGATCTCACATAGGCAATAACATTTAGTGAACTTAGTTCTTTGATTAATTTCCTTGAGTTGAAAGAAAGTACATATTATTTTCACTTTCAGACCCATTTCATTTCTTATCAGTTTACCATTAGTGGATAGTCATTGCTTTTTTGAAAATGATAAACATTAGCAAAAACTTTTGTTAGTGAAGATAGATTTACTTTTAAAATTGTTGGAACTATACCTAATTTAACTTACTCCTTCATTATTGGTTGTTCGCCTATCTGCATATAGTTGAAGAGCCTCATCTGCTGACATACCGCAATAAGTTAAGTATGCACACACCATTAATCCAGTTCTACCTTTTCCTGCCTGCATGATACCAAAGAATACAAATAAGAACAAAATATACTAGTTATAGTTTGATGTGCTAGAGTATTCTCTTCTTTGTATCAAACTAATTAATCTTGGAAGCATCCAACCAAAATTTCGCTTACTTTTAAGTTACATTGATATATAAGAGGGCTCGGATTTATACATAGTTTAAAGTGGAAAAATCTGCACAATCTTTATGAAATATCAAATATAAGCTTCTAGGATCATTAAGAGTGAATAGCCATAAGTCCATAAGAACTTAAGTCCATTTGTGGCAAACTTTCAAACAACTTTAAAACTAATTTAGATAAGTGAAGGCTTCATTCTGAAGATGAAGTGAAGTCCATAACAACTTAATCCCATTTGTAGCATACTATGATATTTATTGAGTTATTTATTTCCCCAAAATTTAATGTGATGAATTCTAAATCTTATTTGAAATTTGCTAAAGATTCTAACAGGAAGTGTGACCTCTCATACCATGCAATGAATAACAGCAATATTTTTGGGGTCACTTGACAGCCATGAATCCACACTTTCACAGAAATCTCTGATCATTTGAAGAGATGGCACATGGTTATCATCAAAGGGGTATGCTTCCACACGTCCATAAAAGTGAGCAGGATCATAACTTTCTTCTATACAGAGATTATAGATCTGAAAATTTTAGAAGTGGTATACATTAGCTATAACAATGAGTGATAGTGGGATAGGTACAAACAACAGCCTCTACAACTGTCATTTGTCGACCTTGATAACTAGTCAGAAGATCGAACAAGAAAAAAATTCCTGATTAGTCTTCACAGTAAACATATGATAAAATAGATAATAATAGTGTCATTCACTTTCATGAATATGTAAGTTATATCAGAGAAATGAAGAAAAGTAGATATCAGTAACAAGAAATGAAAAACGAAAATCATATAACCCACAAGCGACCTCTATGTCTGACAAGTACACAAATAATTGGCCTGAACTCAGGGGATAAGTCTGGAGGTTTTCATCAAGTAAATATAACATCAGTTCCATTTGAAAGATTGCTACAAGAAACTAACGACTGCCATGCCCAAGACTAGATTAAATAACAAAGACACACTAAAAGAAATTCTGAATTTAAAGAAAAAAACATCCGATGATTGATATCCAAAAAATGTACAGTTCAATAGACATACACATTAGAGCACAACTATACAAGTATGTATAATCATGATGAATTTCTAATACATTGAAGGTAGACAAGATCAATGATATGCAGTATACATGACTATGAGTTGAAGGTGCACCTTATAATGCTCATAATGTCTCATGTCCAACACAGATTTAACCTGCCAGAGAGGATTTCGATACATTGCTCGCATTCGTTGAGAAGGAAATGACATTGCTAATACTCTATCGGTGATATATGACATGTCAAGATCATAACCAGCTATAAGCATTCTCCTCCGTTGCTTAGATACCAAGTTACGAATAAAATTCTTGGTTAGGTAATTGATCATGTGATGATGTATACTTAGGTCCTCAGCTTTGGGTGGTTCCTGCTTTGTAAGTTTCAACCCCATCAGGTTGATATGTCAGGTTCGCCACTGACAAGTAACCTATGACAAAATAAAAAAGTTTGTAAAATACAGAGTGCTAAGGTTAGATGCACAATCAAAAAGAAAAAGAAAAGAAAAACAGTGAACTGCTTAAAAGGGAAGTGAGATAATGTCACCAATAAATAAATATTTACAAAGTTGTTGAGAAAGATAAACATAAAACAAAAATGTTGAGAAACTTGACTTATTTTAAGCCATTATTGATCATTAATTCATGAAGCTTTATAGTACAATTTCCACTCTATTGCAGGGTGCACAATTATTCATGGAAGAAACAAAAGCTTATAGGAAAATAATATCCATTCTCAACCAACTAAGAAAAAACATGGAAGCATTACAAGTGTTTGTCAGGTACTTTTTTTCATATTATACTAAGAATTAAATACAATTCAAACAACATTATATAGAAGCTGCGATTATACTAATTATTTAACAGAAATTATAGGTTTCAGGCAACATCAGGTTGTTAAAGGTTTTAAACCACAGTCTTTGATATTATGGTTTTTGAGGTCTCCACAACGCAACGTCGTCATATTTGTCCGCAATTTACCATAATGTTGATAATTGTGACACCATATCACAGCAATAAGCAAGAGATTACATCCTCCAAAGTATAAGTTATAAATTGCATTTATGATCCATAGTAAAAGCTGAACAAACGATCTGGCTAAAGTTATCAAATTTTGTATATTTTTTGTTGTAAGATTTCCTTTTCAAAAAGTTAAAACATTTGCGCATAAATTTTCCGTCCCAGATCACTACAGTAAAACAAATATGTGATTTTTCACAGCCACATTATCCAACAAAGAAAAAACGAAAACAAAAGACAGAGAGGGAAAGAGAGAGAAAGTGGTTGTGATGAATGATGATACTTAATTAAGCGGAACATGTAGCTGCAGATCGGGGCTCTGAAACTGGAATAGCATAAAACAGCAAAACCTAGGGCTCCAAAGGAAAGTAGGAGACCCTAGAGAAGCTGATGAGGAGGTGAAATGAGGAGGACCTCCATGACCCATGTTGTGATAGGTTAGGTTGGTAACAAAAGAGAGAAAAATTTGGGAATGGGATTGGCAGAAATGATTTGCCATATTTAGAGGTAATGATAACCTCATTTCATCACAATATCGCCAAATTTGGACACAACACAGCCGAAAACATAGGAAAGGCTCTGTTTTTTTTCTGTTCTGTCCTGTCTTAACTCTGTTCTTCCCCACTAGTTTTTCTCTCTTCTGTTATAAGGCATTTCACAAGGAACCAAACCACTTTACGCTCTTCGTTCACTTCACTCATATATGACTTTACAATTTTTTCTGTTCGTAGAATTTATTATGAAATGCATAATTTCTCCTGGTTTCCAAAATTGTCATTTTTTTTATAGATTAAGGTCTTACAAGTCATGTGATGTGAGAGACATGCATTGAATTAAAACTTTAATGGTTTTTCAAATATTTAAATAATTTAATATTATTCTCAAACAATTAGAAATCATAAATATGAAATTTGGGCAATCTGAATGTACATTGTATAAATTAAATTCACATTTAAATTCCTGTATGGTATGACCTCAATTTAGTCTGTACTGTGAAATCAAATAATTACTCGAACATGATTAGTTTACTCACTAAAATCCATTTTCCTCCTTTTTTTTTTCTGATGTGATCTCATATTTAGAGTTTTTGACTTCTTGGTTAGATCTTAAAGAACTCCATAAATATTGCATCAAGTGTGAGACTTGGTCCCTTCTAAAGTTCACTGTCTCACTCTCTAAACATGAACTTCGTAAGAATTGAACCTAAGTCACCCTTTTGTATAGCAGGGAAATTCTCGTACAATAATGTAACTAAATCTGACTAGTTCTTCTCAATCAGTTATTCATTTTGCTCAAGATGCAAATCCCATGAAAAAAATCACTGTCAAACTTATAATAAAATGAACAAACAGGGCACAGATGATTTTGCAATTACTCACACTTTCTTGCTTTCTAGTATACATTTCATGAATAATTCCATGGCTTCCACAACAACTTCAAAAATCATACGGTTTAATGGAGTTGAGACAGTTTTATTGAGGATGAGGAAGCAACAACAATATGAAGAACATGGATAGAAGCTTTCATTCAAGATGGTCATGTGGCCTTATTGACATGAACATTGCAGCATATTGCAAGAGCCGGCGCTCAGTGCCTCCACTCTCTCTTACAGGGGTCACCGGACCTCTAGTCCTCTGCCTGTAACGTCTCCAAGCAAATTGAATGTTGACAGCAGCCCAGGTTCTCCAATTGGATGAGTAATATCTTGCTGTTCTCTTCAGCCTCTCGTTGGCAAACTTGTACCTGAAGTGATCGGTGATGTACCTCAAGTGCTCTGCATCAAGGCCAAAGGCTTCTGCTGATTCAAGGCACACAAATGTGGCTGAGGACGCCGGAAGTCTGTCGATAAACGGCCGGCGAAGGCACCATGAAAGTAGCTCGTCCCCCAAAAACCCTCCTGGCTCAAGGATGCTTGAGGCCACCATGCCTTTGCTCAGACTTTGGCTGCGTTTTATGCGTCCTCTCACGATGAACACCATCCTTGGTACAGGATCACCTTCTCTGATTATCTGTTTAACAAGAGCATTAACAACATCATGATCTTTTGCACATGGAAGAAAATTTGGTATCAGATGATGTCAATTGTTTACATGACTAATACCTTTTCATCTTTAGAGAACACCAAGGGCCTCACCCTGTCACAGATGTTGTCAAGAATAAGTTCATCCAAGTTGTGGAACAAAGGAACCTGTCAAACAGAATAAGTTCAATGCTTCAACAACATTCTTATTTATAACAAAATGTTTGGTTAACTAATGTTTTACTACATAGGAGCTTCTTTCGTTTGTTTTTCTTTGTTTAACATCTAAGGATACTACTGTTTTACTTTTCGGGAGTGAATATTACTGACCTTTCTAATGAGGTCGAGGCAAAGATGGCGCTTGATGTCCCTCCTCAGCCCCTCAGGCAAGTCTTTGATCATTTCCATTTCATCTTCTCCTCCCATGGCAGCCCATCTCTGACGTTCAAAATGGCGAACTCTTTGCCTTAATCGTGACGGCAACTGCCTCCTCCTCATCCACCACTCCATATCTCGACATCTCAGCTGCATCTTTCTCTTCTTTGCCATCACAGCATGTAAGAATACCTGGGAATGACCCCATTTGTTACACCATGTTTCAGTGTGAGCATCTTTTCATACTCAACAATAATGGTTTTTGCATACCTGAATGTTACCAATCAACAATGTGAAAAGCAATAGTCCACTGAGTACGATGCATATGCTGAAAATTACTTCCAGCCAGTTACTTGTGGGTTCAAGATCATTTCCGAAAGTGCTGCAAGAACAGTAGGGATTATTCAAACAGGCGAGAAGCTTTATGGCATTTGGATACATCTCAATCAAACGCATTTGGGAAACATTTTTTTGCATGAACCCAAATCTAATCTATTGTCTGAATTCATTAAAAAACTACCAACTAGCTAAAACAATGCTAGATGTTTCTGTTTAACTGATTAACTATACGGTATTTAGATATTCTAACATGAACAATTACGAACTTGTTGACTTGAAAAATACTAACATAAACAGTCTGGTTATTAACCAAATTACCTGAGGGTCATCAAACCCCAAAAAATGGGATAAAGAATCTTTACAGCCAAAGAGTTGCTTGATATGACTGGAAGTGCCCATTGGTAGATCCCATATTTGAAAGGTCCTTCAACATCTAAGCAATAAGGCTTTTTCAACGCTACTGTTGAGTTTCCACCACAAGAATCTCCTATTGCGCCTGACAAAGACTGGTAGCATACCTCCTCTGAGCACGACACAGAAAGATTGCATCCATTAGTTCTCTCACACTGCTGCCGAAGGCATGACGCAACTCGTTGAATTGCAAGGACGTACCAACACCCTCCAGCAACCTACAAATTAACCACGAGGGAAAAGACAAAAATGTTCACATTTTTAGCAATGAATTCAGTGACAACTTCATCATAGAAAGGCTCAAACTTTAGTTATAGGGGGTTTACTTACATGGGAAGCAATAAAATAAGCTATGAGATTGAGACCAAAGCCCCACCAAATGGTTCCAAAGATGTAGCCCGTGACTTTTTGCATTCTCCTCATCATGCAGATGCTGTGGTAAACCTTGGGGAGAAATTGGAACAAAAAAATCAATAGCATTATGGTCATAATGATTTTGATTCGCTCTTCTCTTATCAATTTTGGCACTATCAACCAAAACACAGCCTGCAAACAGAAGGAGAATGTAGTTAAAAGCGAGTTGACATCCTTTAAACAGGAAGAGACACAACACGCAATAGGGTATCTGTTAATTTTATTGGCCTTTTTAAGTATATTCTATTAACAATGTGACAACATTTGGATGAAGACAAAGGTGTTTGTGACTGTGAAACATTGACACACTGTTAATAAATATATTTCACTGTGCTACTGACCATGTGAGATGTCTATGGTTTGTAGTCCTGTAACACTCGATGGAATGTAGCAGACAGTGAAATCAAACATTCAACAGTGTATGCTTGAATTTGAAATGAATTTTAGTTTAACTGTATCTAAAAAGTTGTCAAAGATGTTAACACAATATTCAATAACTATTGTTTTCACTTCAGGCAAACTTCCAATTTGGTCACTTCAATTATTATGTATAAAACTATTATAAAATAATGAGTGATATGTTAAAATAGCACATGTTATATATGCTACAAAGAAAATGGATAAATAAGATTACACAGAAAAATGTATCAATTACACTTTTGTTTCCTTTAATTTAGATTATGAACAGTTCGCTCTTCCAATCTCTTTTTCTTGAACATAATCTAGTCCCCGTGTTTAAACTAAGCAAATTTGGTTCCTGTTGAGGTTTTAGTCTAACTGAAATCCCTAAATTCTCCTTTTTACATTCCTACACTTCACAAATGGAATCGATCGAATTGTTTTCAACCTTTTTCCACTCAAAATATAATAAATTTTCCATCTACAAACCCTAATTTCACATCCTGCAAATATTATTAACTTCTCACAAAAAAATTACAACTTCTAAAATTAGAAATTGTTTTATAATAGTTAAAGATTAACAAGTTTATCCAAATTTACTAGTTAAGTATTTCAAACTTCAACATTTTTTTTAAAAGAGTGCAAATGACATTCCTTACCATTATTTTCATTATAATTTGAATTTGAATTTCTCCTTAATTTAAAAAAATATATATATTTTTTACCTATATCATAGTCTGTATCATTATATAAAGTAGATATATTATTTTATAAGACAATTTTATTCTTTTAAGAGAAGGAAATTTTTTTTAACTACCTATATCGTCGTTACATATAATTATGCAATTTTTCCACCAAATATAATCATTTAACTTTCACAAGGTAAAATAACATAAATGAATAATATTTTTAATTTTTAAATCATTCTTTTGAAATTACAAACGATTTTATATTGTATTATTCAAATTAAAAAAAAATACAAATATACACCTTAAAAGTCCATATGTTTCCTCTCATCATTATATATCATTATATTAAGGAGATGATTTTTTTAACTTCCTTTAATGTTATTTTTTATTATTTAACAATTTTATCCTTTAGCAAAAAGATAGATATGTTTTTCTTAACTACTTCTATTGTCACTGTATAAAACTATTTAACTTTTTTTACCCAATATAATTGCCTAGCTTTTCTGTTTAAAATAATATAAACTTAAATTTTTAAATTTTTAAATTATCATTTTAGCATTCTATATTTTTTAATTGTATTATTTAAATTTAAAAATAGGGATGAGGGTAGGGATGTGTCTCCCATAACTTTTTTAATTCTTTTATCATTACAGAATCTATAGATAAATTATCTGTTTGCAAGTGTGGATAGAAAGCAAAAATTCAATTTCACTTAATTAGAAATTGTAAGTAGAAGAAATTAATTTTCTTCCACTTTTTTTTCAACCAAAAAAAAATCCCTATTGATATTATTTTATTTTGTATGAATTTTTCTTACACTGACTCACCCAAAGCCTGGAATATTGTTATTGTGCGTGAGCAAAAATGGAGATAGAAGAAGGATGAAGTGAGTGTGGTGTGAAGAAAGGAAAAAGCAGAAAATTTCGAAAAATCCTCTCACCTGGGGAACTGGGAGGATCACGAATGCGTCGAACCAGAACCCCTTCAACGACCGCAGGTAATGCGACGCAATCTCACGCGCGTCCCACACCAGTTTCCCACACCCCACAACCAGCGACTCGCGCGACACGTACGCCAGCCTGAACTGCAGCCACACGTGCAAGAGGTGCACCGCGTCCACGCAAGTCCGCGCCACCGTCACCATCGCCGCCAGCCCTCCGTCCATGTACAGGCACGGCGAACCCTCCCTGCCGATCGAAAGCGAGTAGAAGAACAGCGGGTCAATCGCCAACGCCACACCACGCGCCAGCAGCAGCGCGCGGTTCCACTTTTGGACGCGCTTGCTCCGCGGATCCAAAACCCGCCCAAACGGTCCAATATTCGAACCGGACGCAGCCCGAAACCGGAGAACCTTATTGGGCCGATTCTGAATCGGAACCAGGGAGGACCCGGCCGAAGCCTCCCATTGCGGCTGGTTAAAACTGTCGCAGCTGGTGGAGTGAAACACCGGCACGCCAACCTGCGTGCAAGCGTAACACTCTACCGTGCTGCCAAACGGGTTATCATCCACAACAACGGCACCGCCAACGTTGTCGTTGTTCCCACTCTCCCCATTACTAACCGTGTTCCTTCTTCGCAACTTTTTACCAATCCACCTGCCAAAACGCACACACACACACAATATTAAAATCACGCTAAAACAAACCTTATAGCCCAGTTATCACAGAAACATGTGACATAATTTGTAAACATAGAATGTCTTGGAATATCTATCCCCAATTCATGAATTTTACCGCAAACAAAAATTTGAATGGTGCCCATTTTTATAGTGTATTTGAAAATTTGGTAAGGGTGAAGAAATGACATTTTGGGCATAGAAAGTGAAATGAAAGACGGTAAGAGTGTGAGATTACCAGAAGAGAGAGGAGAAGGTGTTGGGCATGGTTGACGATGGAGAGAAACCATGGGAGGAGGGGGCGTTAGAAGGAGAAAAGTTGAAGTGTGTCAGTGGAGGCACATGGAAGAAGAGTATATAAGAAAGAGCATTGGAAGAAGATGATGAATTTGCATGTGAAGAGGGAAATGGAGCTTACGGTTACGCAACGTTGAGGGAGTGATGGTGGGGTTGGTTGGTACTACTCTCTCTCTCTGTGAATGTCTATTACGTGGTTCGACCCAACCCTCTGTTTGCTCTTTACCCTTTTCTCCCACCTTTGGGACCACCATCTTTGTTTCTTCCCTCTCTTCCCTATGCCATTCCCTACTTCATCTTACACATACACACTCCCACTCCTCTTTCTTCTTATCTCTTCCCATTTTAATCATTCACGATTCGGCAACCCTAATCATATATATGTCACTCATAGAGATAATACACAGGCACAACTTGTTTTCTCTTCAGCATTGCAAAATATTGAGATGCTTCTATCAATGATGATGGCATGAGATTATTTGAAAAAATTAATATTTTCATTGTGTGTTTTTGAAATGTATGTCAAATGTTGAATGATTTGAAAACATGAAAACATTCTACCAATCTCCCCACTCCAGCTGGCTTGTCTTCCTGCTCGATCAATAAAAACAAACTACATTAAATGACACGTATTGTTTGAATCCAAACATTTCTGCGATCACATATTTTATATGCTGTCTGTACAAGGATATTGTTAATTAATATATGCACCGTTTTATTTTATTTTATTTTGAGTATGTAGCATTTTTGTTGAAAATTTACTTTCTATTCGGTCTCAACGATCTTGAACCCAAAATGTGATATTAATGTAATGGTGGAACCATCTTGTGATCTAATTTTACTTATTTTCGAATCGATTAAATTGACATAAGATCAAACTTTGAAATATTGATGAGACAGGTTCATAAAAAAAAACATTTTTTGTTTGAAAATAAATAAGATTAGTTTTGAATTATTAGCTACTATTCTATACCTGCTTCATTTCATTTATATTTCAAACAATTTGTTTCGGAAAAAAGAATCTAATTAACTATTTTAATTTTACAAATTATAACTTATTTTCATTAATTAAAATTTTGATAAGATTCTGATAAATTAATTAAAAATCCGTCATATTTTCCTTATTTTAAAAAAATATTTTTCTTACTTTTGGTTCGTGTGATTAATGTGAAATACTCGATAATTTTATAAATGATTAATCCCTAAAGAAAATCACTAATTTCATACATGTAAATAAAATATTTATTTAATAAAATTAATTCCATATATAGTACATGTCCACACCACAACATTAAGACCATGTCCATGTAAAAAACTAGTATAATATATTACATTGAGGGAATAGTGTTAAAGTTTTGTATAGTTTATACTAATAGTAATGTATTATGTCCTTGATATATCTCACACAGACACACACACACTTTTTCCTACATTCATGATTATTATAAATTAATTTTTACTGTATTAATTAAAAGCCTAAATTTCAACATTTAATAACCATATATTATGCTTCTAATAATACCATACAATCCCTCTCTCTCTCTCTCTCTCTCTCTCTCT
>Ga0214543_1004716_pt1 | contig 25651 bp, 11 predicted proteins | sample CNSS2metaG_FD_160094 | JGI IMG/M metagenome (GOLD analysis project Ga0214543, IMG submission 160094) | Root nodule microbial communities from cowpea collected in UCLA plant growth center, Los Angeles, California, USA - CNSS2 | ecosystem: Host-associated > Plants > Roots > Nodule | place: USA... | reverse complement strand
CCCCCCCCCCCCAACTATGATTGGTTATTTGGGATTTATAACTGTTTTTCACAAGAAATTTCTTAATAAAATAGATACTATTGTTGACAAAAAATTATTTAGGGTTTTGAATTGTTTTAGTGCATAAAGCTCTGGCTTATGAAGTTTGTTGCATTATGGTTCTAGGCACAAAATTAGAATTGGTGTTCATGTACATAGGGGATCCATTCCCTTGTCAATCAATTAAAATATTTTGAACTGGATAGCTTAATCCTATCTCTTTTTCAGATTGGAAATGTGAAATTATTTTTTCGTTTGTAATAATAAACTGCCTTTACTATACTATTTTTTCGATGAGTTATTCTTTTTAATTATTAATTATAATAATTTACATGTGTCTTTCTAATGCTATGAATTTGATTCTTTCAACAATTATTTTTGTTGAATTTTTATTATCATTCTGGTCTTCATTGTCGTTAACTGGCGTTCTTCTTCTCCATGCAAAAGTGCCCAAAATACTCCTGTGTTGTTATGCTTGTAGTGATCTTTAAAGAAATAAATCAAGTATACAGAATGCCACCACTAGAAGTCACATTTTAGACTGCCATTCGTTGTAGGTAACTGGCGTTGGTATAAATACCGAATGGGGATTGTTGATGGCAAGTATCTCAGAGGACAATGGAGAAGAAACTCCGTTACAGGTTCCCCCTATTCCCTCCAAAACAAAAAAAAAGGAAGGCTGTTACTTTAGCTGTAGCTTAATGGAAACATATATGTTAAAAGTGCGATTGCTTTATTTGATATGTAATAGGTACGCTTGAATGGAGTAGCAACTTTTATTGGTGTAGTTGGGCTTAGTGTAGCTGTTTTAGTGCTTGCTGTCCTATTGGGAAGGTAATCTAGAATTGCTCTATATTTTCTTTTCCTTTTTTATGTTTTAACTCATGAAACCGGTTTTGTACCTTTTTGAAATGCTATATTTTGACTCTGAAATTGTAGATACTTTTCCGGCCATACCAAAGATGTAGATGGACAAGTTGAATTTGTTGCCAGAAAGACTAGTGCCAGCAATGCAGTAGATGGGGTCATCAAAATTTTTACCATTGCAGTAAGTGCGAGTTTTGAAGTATTTTACACACACACACACACACACACACATATATATATATATATATATATATTTTAGTAGTTTATAACCAAATACATGCCGTGCAGGTCACAATTGTGGTTGTTGCAGTGCCTGAAGGTCTACCTTTGGCAGTTACCTTAACGTAAGTACAAGTGCCTAGTTTATTTCATATTTTCGTTATGCAACACAGATATGGCCAAAACTGGGCCACTGATATTATTTGCTTCTAATGTGGGTTATTCCTGTGCCTCTTTCACACTAGCTTGGCATACTCAATGCGGAAAATGATGGCTGACAAGGCCTTGGTAAGTACCATTTTACGCATCAGTCTTTTATGTTATTTTTAGTTGTAAAGCATCATCTTTGGCAACCAAAAAATGTGCAGGTACGGCGGCTATCCGCCTGTGAAACTATGGGCTCTGCCACAACAATTTGCAGTGATAAGACTGGAACATTGACCTTAAATCAGGTGAGTTTCATTATATGAGGCTTGGACAATCTAGAGGGAATTATGACTACAGCTTTTAATTTATGTATAATCTCTGAATAAAAAAATATCCCATTTTGATTTTCACATTTTTTTAGCCTATTATTTTATGCTTTAACCGTTAAGTATAAAAAATATCTTCATTTAATTTGAATACTTAAATTACTATGATGTTTACTTTATGACATTACAGATGACTGTAGTTGAGGCATATGTTGGGAGCACAAAAGCAAATCCACCAGACGACTCATCAAAGTTGCATACAAAAGCTTTGTCTCTGATAAATGAGGGCATTGCACAGAATACAACCGGAAATGTTTTTGTTCCCAAGGTTTACCTTTTATACATGATTTGAACAATTGTAACTCGAATTCCCTTTTATGATTTGCAGTGCTAAATTAACTCAAGGATTTGTTCATGGTCTTGATTGGATTTTTATTTAGGAGGAAGAGTACTTTGTTAATTGGTTTTTTATTTACGGGTATGCGATTATGCTGGTCTTGTTGTCAATGTTAGTGGCATAAAAACTAATAGAAAATTCTTTATTAACCTATTATCTTCCTCTTTAAATGTCACTACCATCGTTCTAACTTTATGAAAACTTCGGATTACTATTTCTTGTGCCTATAAAGAATTAAATTTGCTGCTGTATTTGATTTGGTAGGACGGTGGAGAGACAGAGGTGACTGGATCTCCTACAGAAAAGGCAATTCTTTCATGGGCATTAAAGGTAGTGCCCATACTGATTTTTTTTTTTTTTTTTTTTGTGTATTATGTTTTTCTTGATCACTCCCCCCCACCCTCCTTCTAATCTGTTGATTTTGATGATGAACTAATTTGAATTTGGCAGCTGGGAATGAATTTTGATGTTACCAGATCAAATTCAAAAGTTCTCCATGTGTTCCCCTTCAATTCTGAGAAAAAGCGAGGTGGTGTTGCTTTGAAGCTGGTAATCATTTGACAAAAATATTTAATGATGCACCTTCTCATTTGGAGCAATCTGTGAACTAGCTCAAGATATTTATTCATCCATGTGTTTCAATTCGTAACATGCATGGTTGCATGTTTCATTCATTTACATTAATTTTCTAGGGTCTTTTCTACGCTAATCAGATATACTTATGTAATTTTCGTGTCAGGGGGGTTCTGAAGTACATATACATTGGAAAGGAGCTGCAGAGATAGTTCTTGGAGCATGCACTCAATATCTTGATTCAGATGGTCAATTGCAATCCATTGAAGAGAAGAAGGTTAGTAAATGTAGTTTGAGGTCCTAGAGAGTTTACTTTCTCAAAAAAAAAAAAGTCCTACAGAGTTTTCCTGATGGAATGAAATTCATTAAGTTAAACATTGGAGATGTAATTTCTTTTGGTTTATAAACGATCAGAAATGAAGGAAAAATACATGGACTAAGGTTACCACCATATCTATTTTTCTTATCAATGTGATTATAGTGTCATTTGAAATTACTCTGATGTAGAATAAAGCCATTATGTAATATGGTAATATAGCCCTTGACCTGAAAAATTATCACAACAGTGAGCAGGTGACCATTTTTTTGGCAATTTCCTAACTATTTTGATATATTTTTTAAAATCCCTTTGCAGGTTTTTTTCAAGCAATCTATTGATGACATGGCTGCTCGCAGCTTGCGTTGTGTAGCCATTGCATACAGGTCATATGAACTAGACAAAGTTCCATCTAGTGAACAGGACTTAGACCAATGGTCCTTACCGGAACATGAACTTGTTTTGCTTGCTATTGTTGGAATAAAGGTAAACTGCAAGGGTAGATTTCTTGGTTCATTGTCTTGACACGTCTCATTACTGCCATTTTATGTACAAATGAGTTGCATTCTGGCATATTCATAGTTATATTCTTAAACCCCTAATCCTACTATTTGTTGCTGAGATTAGAGATGGCTTGGTCCTTATCGCGTTCAAATTACCCTGCAATCCTTTATTCTTTATTAAGTTAAAACTAATCTGTATCTTCAGGATCCTTGTCGCCCTGGTGTCAAAGATGCTGTAAGACTTTGCTCTGATGCCGGTGTTAAGGTAATGCGTTTTATGTTTGTTGGTTATGGTTTAGGCGTGCTGTGTCATATTGATTGTAATTTTTTTCTTTACTATGGCAAGGGTGTTACCCCAAAATGTAATATGGGAACCCAACACATTCTGTCGTTTCGATTTTACAGGTACGCATGGTTACCGGAGACAACCTCCAAACAGCTAAGGCAATAGCTTTGGAGTGTGGAATACTGGCTTCAAGTGAAGAAGCCGTTGAGCCAACTATAATTGAAGGAAAGAAATTCCGTGAACTATCTGAAAAGGAAAGAGAAGATTATGCCAAGAAAATAACTGTATGTTTCTTTCATTGTGATTTCTACTTCTGTTTTTGGTGTATTCACTTTTTTGGGTGGATGTTGTGATTTTTTTTGTTATATGCATTATCTGATATTGATAGATGGATTTTTTTGTCCTCCATTTTTAATCTTGTACAAGGAAATGCTGTTGTGTTAAGAACTCTAGCCACAGATTACATCCGACTTAATTATGTAATTTTCTTCTGACTATTAAAATGAATAATTATAGGTCATGGGGAGGTCTTCTCCTACTGACAAGCTTTTGCTTGTGCAAGCCCTACGTAAAGGAGGGGAAGTTGTTGCTGTCACAGGAGACGGTACCAATGATGCTCCTGCACTTCATGAGGTCTGTCACTTTCTTTGGATGCATCCCTTTGACTGAAAACCATATATATTTCACTGTGAACACATTTGAACATTATGTCATGGAGCATCCGTATATGATTGGCATGACTTGCATAAACTTTTCTCGTTAAAATTCTTCTGATAGACATGAAATTCTTTAGTAGGGAGTTTTTCTAATGTATTCACGTAGGATTTATGTAGTTGCAGTTGAATGCCAAAAGCCTAATGAATGTCAAAAGTTTGCTGCTATCAACACCATTCCGGATGTAACAATAATTACTTCCGATATAACTTTTGGAATACAAATGCAATCAGTGGTGATTTGAGATATTTTTTCTATGAACAAAAAGCTTTTTCTATCATGAAAACAATAGCTGCTGCCTTCTAATAGTACATTCTAAAAATAAACCAGCTTAATGTGCTTGAATAACATTTGAAAAGTTGGAGAGAGGAGGAAGAAATGAAGAGAGAATGGAGAAAAGGCCAGTCTCATTGTGTGCTTTTTAAGGAAATATTAAGGGCTGTTTGGTTTAATAAAATGTTTTCTTCTTTCATTTCTTGATTTCACAAATAGTTTTTTGCATATATTTGAAAACAAAATTAACTACTAAGTGAAAATAAGTTGATACTGTTGTAATATTTTATGAAAAAGGAAGTAAAAACAGAAAATGTTTTCTAAAACCGAAAGAATGCCATTATTTGTCAGCGAAGTGTTTTTCTCCGCAAGAGCATTAAGTTGAATGCATTTCTTTCTCGTTTTTTGGCCTTAAATTTAATGCATTTCTAGCAACATATTTGTTACAATTAACATAGAGATGCCTTGGATAATTCCTGTGCCGTAGTTTTCTTCGTGCTTGTTGTGCCTCCATTTCTTATTATTAAAATAATTCCTGTTAACTAAAAAAAACCTTGTTATCGTTAATCTCGTGCTTTACTATTTTGTATTTTTAGGCAGACATTGGTCTTTCTATGGGCATCCAAGGAACTGAAGTTGCAAAAGAAAGCTCAGATATTATAATCCTAGATGATAACTTTGCATCAGTAGTAAAGGTAGGTGTTCTCTTTAATATATTCACAGGCTTTGGTATGGTACTGTCTTATTTTTCCCGCGACTTTGCCTAGTAATTACATAATATATTCTAGAGAAAGTTATTTCTTTTTCGTTTGCCATTGTTTTGTTTTGTTAGGCTTTTATTTTGACATTTTCCTTTTTGGCCCTTCTGACTTAAACCAAGTGGCTATGAATTTAGCATGGCTGAGAAACAAGCAATTTTGTTACTTAAGGAGTGATTTATTTCACCAAGATACAGGTGTCCAATGGATTGGTCAGCCTATACTTTGTGTATGAGTCTATTTCATTTTTTGTACAGGTTGTCCGCTGGGGTCGCTCTGTATATGCAAATATTCAAAAATTTATTCAGTTCCAGCTTACAGTTAATGTTGCTGCTCTTGTAATAAATGTTGTGGCAGCCATAACTTCTGGCGATGTTCCTCTCAATGCAGTACAAGTACGTATCTCCTCATCTCTCTTTTTCAGTCACCTACATTTACACCCTAATCTCTGCTTGGATGAGGTGTCAAACAGAGAGGAAAAGAAAAAGAAAATAATACAGGTGTATAAATTGAAGGAAAATAAAACAGAAAAGATATGTTGTTTGGACAACATAAAAATTAGAAGAAATGAAGAAAAATTTCTGTGCTTGTTTGAATGAAAGATAAAGTGTGAAAAAGTAGAGGCATGGTATAAAAGGTTCTTTTAAACTAATTAAAATAATTATATATTACTTAAAAATGTAAATTTTATTATTCTTTTTTTTCTTAATATAAGATTATTCATTGCTTTTTGTCAAAAAAATATTTTAAACAGTTTAAAAAAATGCAGACCTAATAAAGCGGAAAGAAGGTGAAAAATAATACGCAATCCAATCAAGATTTGGACCGCAGCCTAAATCTTGAGGCAATGAAATTGCGGGCCCTTCTTTATCTTATCAAATATAAACAAGCCTTCCTGATTTTCTTTAATTTATTGTAATATAATATTTGTAAGATGTACACCGAGCGGATTGAGCTTGCTTCAAAGTTATTGTTTTGGATGGGCTGCCAACCACGATGATGAGTAGAAGTAGCTTATTCCTTTTTGTTTAGTTCGCCTAGGTGAATTATATTTCTCATGGGTTTAGTGTTTGTCATCAAGAAATAAGACTGATGAGAGCAGCATATTAGATGCATGTTTAAATTAAACTTTGTAAATATAAGTTTGCATTAAAAGTATGTCGATAAAATATTTAATTGGATACTAACAATCAAAAATACTTTTACTTATCTTTCTTTTGTAAATATACAAACTAAAAGTATTTTTACTTTAAAAGCAGCTCATTTGTTGTCTCTGACCGAAAGTTTTGCTCCAAATGTACGTTTGACGTTCCCTAAGCAGATCCCAAATATCCTAAAATCGTTGTCAATGAAAAAATGTTGTAATTTTGGTTTTTGATGTACATGCTCTTTGGTGCAGCTTTTGTGGGTCAACCTTATCATGGATACACTTGGGGCGCTTGCACTGGCTACTGAACCGCCAACAGACAGCCTAATGCGCAGATCACCAGTTGGCCGAAGGTTTGGATTTATTTGCTTTCTCATTCAGCAGTTTAATATTTTAGTACTCTATCACTTGATGCTGGCACGGTCTATAGGAACAGGTTTTCTGATTTTCTTATGCATAATTTCAACGAGAAAGGCATAACATACTGTTGGCTTGAGTCACGTTCTACAATTTTTTTACGATGATGTTTTCATTTTCAACTTAATTTAAATTTCACATAAAAATCTATTTTCTGCTGTAACATAAGGATACAATGGAAGAGGATAAAGTGCGGGGTAGCACTTCAGAGGATAAAGTGCAATTCTAACTAATTACAATTGCCATAATTTAAATTAAATACAAAATTGACGAGAATGATATAGATTAACTCAACAGAACTGGGAAGTGTGGGAATAATTTCGTAAAACTTGTGGCATTGGAGAAGTTTGAGGCTCTTGCGTGCTGTAGTAGATGTTGGTTTTAAGTTAAAATACACGTTTTGACTATGAACTTATGTTTGGCTTTCAGAGAACCTCTTATAACAAATATCATGTGGAGAAACCTGATTGTACAGGTAAATTAAATTAGTTCATTCTATGGAGAGATTTATTAATTTAGGTCCTATTTTCTAATGGCTTTTATTTATCATCGTAGGCTGCCTATCAAATCACAGTTCTTCTCGTTCTTAATTTCCATGGTGAAAGTATTCTACCCAAACAAGATACTAGAGCTGATTCCTTTAATGTGAAGAATACTTTAATATTCAACGCGTTCGTCCTGTGCCAAGTAAGTGATTTTAAAATGAGATATTACGCTTGTCTTTGTCTCTGAAGAATTACTTTTACCCCTTTCTTTTCCTTTTATATATTTTTTATACTTTGCTTGTTGAATTTTTCCGTTGTCGATGGACTGAACCCCTTTATTCTCGTTAGTTAATCTGCGATCTCTTGTAATTTTACTTTCAAAGAAAAGGATTGTTTTCATTTGTGATTTTAGAATTTCAAGATGGTATTAAATACTATTTTTTTCAATTATGTCCTTATAGGAAAAGAGAAAAATATTATGTAAAATTTAGTTATAAACAAGAGAGATAGATGACATGCCAAAAGATGAATTACTTGTTGAATTTATTACAATCTCAAATGTCCGATATTGAAAAGAAGGGTGTACTAGAAAACTATTGTTGTTCTAGTATTTTTTCTTTTCAAAAGATTAAGGTTTTACAAAATTCAAGTTTCGTAATTTTTTTTCATGCATACCCTTGATTAAAATAATTAGATTAAACTGGACTTCAAATCTATTTGAAAAGCACTTCAATAATGATTTTAGATAAATGTGTTAAGCTTTCAGTTCGTTTGCAGAAACCAAGTGCCATGTTCAATTATTGAATGTGTAGAACAGTGGCCATGTTCAATTATTGAATGTGTAGAACAGTGGAGTGATGTGTTTAAAAGTACTATACTGATGGGAAGACTTTTTAATTTACTAATTCGGCCAATTCTTATGAAACAATTTAAATTGTTTCAAATTACAGTTATTCAATGAATTCAATGCTCGGAAACCCGAGGAAATGAATGTTTTCCTTGGAGTGACAAAGAACAAACTTTTCATGGGAATTGTTGGAGTAACCTTTATACTTCAGGTGAATAACCATCTCTGCTGTATTGTATTCTTAATTATTATTATTATTATTATTATTTCTTAACATTTGTTTGCTCTCTCACTCTACTTCAAATTGTTAGATAATCATCATCGAGTTCCTTGGAAAGTTCACCACAACAGTGAGGCTTGATTGGAAGCTGTGGCTTGCTTCCCTTGTTATTGGCTTTGTCAGGTTAGTGCCAATGAATCATGCATTCTCGCTCTTTGGTCATTGTTCACATTTCAAGACCTCTGTATGATTCATCATACAACACTACCACTATATTATTGAATTCTTGCTTAAACATATTTTAGCTTCGCTGTATGATTCAAACACAAGCTTCTGCATTTTGCAACAAATCTTATCTCATAGTTATTGCTTTTTGCATCTTCCAGCTGGCCCCTTGCCATAGCTGGAAAATTCATTCCAGTTCCCAAAACACCATTGGCTCGTTACTTGAAGAAGCCACTAATGAAATTAAGAAGGTCTAGATCTCGTGCTGCACAATAGGCACCGCTTCCTGCAGGGGATAACCATATTAAGCTAACTTCACACCAGCTACAATATACAGTATATTATAACTACATATTGCTGAATCAACCTTCTACAAATCCAATGTAATGTATATTTACTCAATAAATCCCGAAGGGGTTTAAGCATAAAGCAATCATTAAGTGATTCCTTTTACTTTTAACTTCATTTCACTTTTTTAAGTTTTTGGTTCAAATGTACATTGTAGCATCTCTAGATACTGTTAGAGTTGCCGCTATAAACGCTCTCAACCTGACTTTATAGCAGTGGCAAGATTCGATTCCGCATACAGCGAGAGGAAATAATAGCATACTTAGGCTTTTAGCCTGTTCATATACATTTTGTTGTTAGTATGATTTCTTCTATACAAAATTTTACAATGCAAAAACTGACTCATTGAGTTAATGTTCCTCCAATTATTCCCATTCTTTTTCAGTACTTTCATAATATAAGTAGTTTTTTGTTTCATATATATCACGTAAACTTAAATTAATATGACCTCTGCAATTATACGACAAAAAATTAAGAAGAAAAACCAGCCCTTTGTCGGACGAACTAACGTAGCAATTTAATTGAATCTGGCTGTAACGTCCCTACTTTTGCAATTATATCATTACTATACATCTCAATAATAAATAAATATATATATATATATATATATATATATATATATATATATATATATATATATATATGTCTACCTTCTCATTCTTGAGTGCTTTTATATGTAACATTCTATTCTTTTTGTGTAACATACTAGTTGGAAAACACACATACAACTATTTATAATTCAAATAACTTTAAACATCAGATCTTTTCACATCAAATCCAACAACTAAAATATCATTCAAATTAAACATTAACCTCTACTAAAATATTTTGTACATGTGCCATATTACCTCCTACTCATGACAAGATAAATTTTATATAATATAACACACTCGAAAGTATTTTGTTTTGCATCAATTTAGGTTAGAACCTCCATTGACTTTCACCATCTAATATCTTTCTTTATGTGAATTTGATAATTACTAGAATCAGGATAATTTCATCAAGAAATCTTAGTTCAATGCATATCTCGATAGATTATGACTACTACCCTAACTCTACTCTCTCTCTCTCTCTCTCACACACACACACACATAATTAGTTTCACATATACATGCACACACATTCATACATACATTCACACACACACACACACACACACACACACATATACATACACACACACACACACACACACACACACACACACACACATATATATATATATATATATATATATATATATATATATATATATATATATATATATATATACTCAGTTTCACATACACATACATATATAAATACATACACACATTCATACATACATTCACACAAATCATACATTTTTATCTCAATTTATTTTCAAATACCACCAATCATCCTGGAAAAAAATTCAACCCAATTATTTATCAAAAGAGAACAATGTAATGGAAACCAACAACTTTTAACAATTAAAAGCATTTAAAACAAAATTTTCAAAATTTTGAAACACTGCTTAGCTTAGGCCTCAATCTTGCTTGCCTAGCTAGAGGCCCTACTCACCCAACGAGCAACCTTTAGAAGTTCTTATCATAACTAGCTCGTCAAGTGAGGAAATTGTTTCGTCCAACGATCCAACCACTAGAATAGGCTTGCGCCAAAACTTCACTTTCCCAAAGACCAATCCTATCTGAGCTCTCATGTTTTTCACAAAGTTATTTTTTGTCCAACAAGATATTGGCTCACCCAACAAGCTAAAACATTGAGAGTGTTATTAAAGGCTCACCCAACCAATGTTTGGCTCACCCAACAAGAAATGAAATATGAACTCTTAGCATTTTCAAGAATTTAATTTCACTTAGCGAGATAATGATTCGTCCAACAAGTTTGCATAAATAAAAATACTCAGCGAATATATTAGAGCTCAAATTGGTCTTAATTAAGCTCCTTAAATTCTTTCTCTTGCCAAATTGATATATTTATTAAAATAACCTCTCAATAAACCATGAGTCGAATGATATATCAATTTACTTCACTACTCACACAAACAAATACATTTCCCAGGTATCACACCATTCTCACATTTAAAACACAACAACGTTACCTCTATTCATCACCACAAATCTCATTGTACCAGAATAAATAAGAACACCACATCATTTTCATAACTAAATCGTCCAACCTAGTGTACTCTCATTTTCTTACCTAGACTAATCCTCATACTCAATTGTGCTCCAAGAACTCTAACATTCACATGAGACTCTACCTCTACATAAAAAAACTCAGATAAACAATATGAAACATGGTTAAGTAGAGATTCATTTTGAACCCATTTCATCCACATGCAAATGCCCTGTAGCACAGGCATGCCATATTTCTAAAAATTGACTCAAAAGAAGGAGTAAAATTAAACTTACTTAAAATAAAATTCTAATGAACTAAGATTGTAATATTTTATGTCCATACCCCTCTTATGGACTCTAATCTTCAAACAATGAGTAGATCAATCAAAATCCTAAAAAGAGTGTACAAGAAAGAAAATAGATATTTTTAGAAAAATAGTATTTTCTATAAAATAAAGCCCAATTAACTTATTTTTCTATTTATAAGTTAGACCTAATAGTAAAATAATCAAATCTTATCTAAACATATTAGAAATATACATGGAAGCAAAGTAAAACAAAAATTCCATATAAGGGACCATTACAAGTATGCCGCGAAATAATAAATCCATAAAATAATTTAGAGAAAAACATGTAAAATTCTTTAACTAAAATTTTGCAATCACCGATAAGTGTCTCCGTAACATCAAGAAACATATTAAATTAGACACTTATTAAAGGCTTAAACTTTTTTTATCAAGGAAAAAGATCCTTCTTTATTTACATCAATGAACATCATCCTTAGATGAATGAAAAATGTGAAAACTAATGAAATCACATTGTTTTGCAGGAGAAAAGTGAGAGAATCAGACACTAAGCTAAGCCACTATTGAAGGAGCTTAGCCATGATAGTTGAAAATACATAACAATAAGAAGGATTCTTTGGTTGGGCCTAAAACGCGTTGCTCAGCTACACACATGAGCTTGAACCATTTATGAAATGCATTACATGGAATAGAAAGTGAAGTGATACCTCAAGCATCATAATAACAAAAGAAGTTCATATGACTGACAACAAACAACAGAGAAACTCGGAAAAGAAGTTCATGTGGTTGAGCCCAGAAAACTTGGTTAAGCCATACATGTACTAGTGCCTAAATGGTACCTAGAGGGGATGCTGAATTTATTCTACCAAGAGTAGAGGAATCACCTAGGACTAAATTTCCCTAGGTTATAAATTGTAGACATGCATCTAGAATAGTCATCAATCACCATCTATGGGAATCGAACACGACCACATGGTTAAAAGCCATGCGCTCTACCAGTTGAGGTAAGACGACTCATTCATTATACCAAAATAAAAAAGAATACCCCATCATTTTCATAACTAAATCATCCAACCTAGTGTACTATTAACAAAATAAGTTAGCTTCTCTTACTTAGACTAAGCTTCGTACTCAACTATGCTCAAAGAACTCTAACATTCACATGAGACCTTGCCTCTACATAAAAAAAAATAGATAAACATTATAAACATATCTTATCAATCACAATTAAGTAGATATTCATTTTGAACCCATTTCATCGAGATGCAAAGGCCCTCTAGCACATGCATGCACAATTTCTACAAATTGACTCAAAAGAATGAGTAAAATTAAAGTTACTCAAAATAAATTTTAATGAACTGAGATTGTAATATTTTATGTTCATACTCCTATGATCTTCAAACAAATGAGTAAATTAATCAAAATCCTAAAAAGAATATACAAGAAAGAAAATAGATATTTTTAGAAAAATAGTATTTTCTATAAAATAAAATACTCAATTTCTCTAGTTATATAAAGAGAGCCCTTGTAATAGAAAAAATCCACAATAGGTATCATTGGTATTAATGATAATCCATCACACCGTCTATGGGAATCAAACCCACGACCACATGGTTAAAAGCCATGCGCTCTACCAACTGAGCTAAGACGGCTCATTAATTATACCAAAATAAATAGGAATACGACATCATTTTTACAACTAAATCATCCAACCTAGCATACTATAAAAAAAAAGTTAGTTTCTCTTACCTTGACTAAGTCTCGTACTCAACTATGCTCAAATAACTTTAACATTTACACGAGACTTTGTCTCTACATAAAAAATTTAGATAAACAATATAAGCATATCTTATCAATCATAGTTAAGTAGATATTCATTTTAAACCCATTTCATCGAGATGAAAAGGCCCCCGAGCACATGCATGCAAAAATTATAAACATACAAGAAAGAAAATAGATATTTTTTTTTAAAAATGATATTTTCTATAAAATAAAATAGTTATTTTTTCTATTTATACAAGTTAGACCTTGTAATAGTAAAAATTCCACAAAATAAATCATTACGCCATCTGTGGGAATCGAACCCACGACCACATGGTTAAAAGCCATGCGCTCTACCAACTGAGCTAAGACGGCCCACTGTTACATAAACATTCATTTTAAAGCCATTTCATCAAGATGCAAAGACCCTCAAGCACATGGATGCAAAATTTCTAAACAAATGAGTAAATCAATCAAAATCCTAAAAAGAATATACAAGAAAGAAAATAGATATTTTTAAAAAAATGATATTTTCTATAAAATAAAATAGTTAATTTTTTGTTTAATTATGCCCTTGGTTCCCATTTTCGTTCTAAAATCTCAATTTGGTCCCTCTTTTTTTACAAGTCTCAATTAGGTCTCCAATTTTGTTAAAATGTATCACAAATGTCCTTGTGGTAAACGTTGTTGAGTTAATAGTGACCTGACATGGTTGGACAATACTAAAACAGTGACAAGGACCATAAACGTCAAAGTTATTAATGACGTGATTTAATTTAATATTAAAAAATAATTTTTTAAATTAAGGTTTATGAGCACCAGCGAGTAAGCACAAATATATAATTTAAAATCTTATTATTTTGGGTTAAAGAAAAGATATTTTGATTTTTGTTTCTTCCTTTTGTTTACACTGTCTGTGTAAAACATTATTTTTCAAATTCTATACCACAGTCTCTCAAATTAAGCACACCCAAATGAGACTTGAAAATGTTAAATAGATCTCCATAATTACTTCAGTTCTTACTCATATAAGGTAATATTTCTATATAGGTCACAACTTTTTTAATAATGGACTAAAGTGATTTGCAGATTACACTTTCAGGGACTCAAATGCCGTTGCCTAATTTAATTTTACTAATAAATCTTCTTCATGAAAATTTTGTTTTTATTTATTCTAATAGTTTTTTTTATTCTGCAAGGGCATTGTTGAATTTGAGTATGTGAAAGTAGTTACTTCACAAGACAATGTTTTTTTCTTTTACCAACATAACTCTCCACATGGAGGTCGTTGTTGATGAGAAAAAGGATTAATTGTAATTACTATTATTCCTTTAGAGCGAGACAAGTTGTGTCTTCTTTAATTTGTTGCCTCTTCTATTATGTAATTAAACATTACTTACCATTTTTTTATTTTGAAGATCATCATAAATAACCGGAGCATGTTTTGACTTTGCAATTTTACTTCAAACATGTATCTTCCCAAGGCTATAAATTAGGCTTTCATGATGTCAATATTCACGTTAAGTGACTATTTCATTTATGTTTTCTAGCATACAATTACAACTTGCTGGAGATTTTTTTGGTGTTTTTGATTGGACTTGTGATAAGCACCCAAACATTTTGGGGAACCGGTCTTTAAAACTAGCCGTTAAGGGAGGAAGAACCAAACACTTAAATCCTCCACCAAACATATCATACTACTTGTTAGGAATTTAAGTGTGAGTTCAAGTCTCATATTGATTAGAAATGAGAAAGTAGAGTATTATATAAGGATAAAGACCTATAAATTCATGGCCTTAAGGTTTTGGGTTGAGAAAGTAGAGTATTATATAAGGATAAAGACTCATAAATTAATGACTTCAAAAATTACTTTTTAATATTAAATCAGATTTTTATTTGTCTGTCACATCATTAATAACTTTGACATTTATGACCTTTGTAACTATTTCAACATTGTCTAACCATATCCGGTCACTATTTACTTAACGACATTTATATATGATAGATTTTAACAACATTATATACCTAATTGAGATTTCTAAAAAAAAAAACTAAATTAAAATTTTTAAAAAAATAGGACAAACATATAATTAGACCTTAATTTTTCTATTTATATAAGTTAGACATTATAATAATAAAAATTCCACAAAATAAATCATTGAAAATTAAACCCACGAACACATGCTTAAAGGCATGCACTCTACCGGCTAAGCTATAACGACTCATTAGATGCTTACGTCACCAAGCATTTAATAAAATTAAACACTAATAAACAATAATAAATGAGGACAAAGGACAAGAAATGTATTCCATGAAAGTTCAATCATCCAACATACCTTTAGTTCTCCTCTTTTGAATGAATTAAAAAAAAATCAATTAAGTCATAATCACTCATTATATAAATGTCCAAAAGTATTGCGTGCATTTACTATTTCAATAATGACGGTTGTGAAATTAAAAAAAGTCAAGAAGTGTAGAAAACATACACAGTTTTTTTTTTTAAAACACAAAACGTGTGGCTTTCACAAACATTTTCATTAAATTTAAATTAAAAAAAGAAATGAATGCATATTCAAAAGAGTTATCATCACATTAAGTGATTATATATCCATGAATAAATTTAGAAGACCAAAATAGGATTTACTCTAACAAAACAGTTTCAATGTCAAATTTGAGCATAAAAGTCAAAACAACAAAACTTTGTTTACTATAATGTTTTATAGGTGCACACTTTGGGTTATCTTGGAAAAAATAAATAAGAAAAAAAAGTAATATTATATTAGATTGAACAATATTAAAATCAGTAAATATTGATTTGAGGAGAAGACCTGACTGAGGTACACAGAGTCAGTTATAAAATTTTATGAATCTGAGACAAAATGACTAAGTTTTCATTTTATTTTTCTTTATCAACATACTCATCTTTAGTTTTATTTTTTTTATATGAATCATTATTTTTTATAATTCAAATTTTTAAAAAAAAAATATATTTAAATTTTTTCTTAATCAAAACTTATATTTGAACAACTTAAAATAATATTTTGTTTTTAATATTATATTTGAATGCTTGTAATGTTTTTCTTTTGAGACATTTAATAATAAAATTGAAATTAAAATTGAAATTAATCTTTTTTTTTTAATCTCTAAATTGAGTAAAAAATTATGATTACTAAGCAATTATAGTTGTACATAAAACATATTCCTTCCTTGGCTTTTATATTTGTATTTATGTATGACATAATATTGTTTTCCTTGTGTGACCATAGAATAATCAAGGTTTTTGATAATTTGAGATTTTAGTAATTTGTTGGGCAACTTCTCCGATATTTTTGTATTTTTTTTTACCATATATTATAGTTATTTATGTCATCATTTATTCTTTTTAAAAACAAAATTATTGATCTTTGAACTGAGAAAAAAAAATACTATTCTTATTTTTCAAATAGGGTGTATTATATTCTGAGGATAGCTTTAATTTTATTATATTATACAAATCAATATATTAAATAACACAAATAACTTTGTGCATGTAGCTTTAATGAAACATTCTGGACAAATTAATAAACACGCATAACATAGACCCAATTATACTCTTTCGCCTAAGAGTTTTTAAATTGATATTCTCATTAGTTAAGAAATAATTACTGTAAATTTATTTTATTATTTTTACAGTGAAGTTAAAATAATTAAATTTATTAATTAAAATAATATAAATGCATATAATAAATTTTATAAAAATAAAATTGTCCTTTTTAAAATTTTTATTAAAAATTTAGGTAATTAATTTTTTTTATATTGCTAAATTTATATATTTATAATTAATAATTTCATAAAATATTATTTTTTGTTTAATACAAAGGATTTGTTAAGTTAACATGATGTAGCAAAAGAATATTAAGTTAGAGAAAAGAAATTCAATAAAGTCTTGATATTTTAATTTTATTTATTTTTTTATAAACTTGTAAAATGTTTAACATTATTTTTTGTTGATTTTTATATTAATTTAAATTTTATTTATGTTTAATTATATTTTAATTTTTAACAATATTAAAATATAATTATTTTATTATTTAATTTGTTTTTTTAATTTTTATGGATAAACTATAAATAAGATATTAAATATAGTTGTGCAACACATAATTTATTTTTGTCCTTTAAATAAAATAAAACTGCATTAATAATTATTAAATCAAATATTATTTATTATCACAATTAACTATAAAATTTTACGATATTCGATTTATATTAATTATGATTAAGTAATATCTCTAGGACATTTATTAGCGAAAAGCCTTCTTAATTATTGACTTGATATAAAAGTAATTAATGGATACTTTACATCATGATGACTCCAAAATTATTCACGAAATCGAATTTCAGTTACCTAAATGCTGATGCAATATGTGGTTTTGTCTTCTCTTTCATACTATTTCTTAAAAAAGATACTTTAAAGTCAAATAATTATTGAAACAAAACTTTTTGGTTTGAGTTTTATGTAAACTTCAGCAACATAAACATATCTAGATTTGTCAACCTGAAGATAAAGATAGAAGGAAAACAAACAAAGAACATAAATTGTGACCCTATATCAGCTATTACTATAAAATCTATCCTTTCATATAAGTTATAAGAAGATGTTAAGAATTGAATTTTAATTATAACTCAATTTTGTAAAATTGACTTATAAAATTAGAATAAATCCATTTATAACAGAGAATAGTAAAAAAATGTAGGAACTTGCAACAGAATATTATAGATAGAGCTCTTGATAACTCAATATCTAATCTCAATAGACATCTTTCTTCTCCATCTTTTGAAGAAAATAAAATGAACTCTTACCATACCAGAACAAAAATGCTTTGTTTCTCTGTTTTTGGTACTGAACAAGTTAATTTGCAGTGAATCTCCAACAAAACAATATATTATATGCTGTGCCTAAAACATCCAATGAATGGAATACCAATTGTTTGAGCAGCTATGAAAATGAAATATGGTAGCAGCCATAATTTTACAAACTAAATACCAGTTCAGAGAAAGCCCTGTGTACATGTGAAATGAGAGTAACTCAAGCAAAAAAGCCTTAGGCCATAACACTGAAATTCCCCAAAAGGGTAAATTTTGGAAAGCATCATTCAGGAGAATTGGTACACAACATTTGCTACATGATACTAAGAATGTCTTCCCTTGGAACTAACAGTAACAAGAATAGGCAAAGTGGTTTTTCTTGGAGACATAATGGGACAAGAAACTGGAGGCAGAAGCAGATGAATCTGGAATATAAGCTGGAACCAGTATCTGTGATTTGCCAGACCCAATTCTCTTACCAGCTACATTTGCATAGAATAGACCTGAAATTGCTGGTACAAAAACATTGCTCTCAGAACTAATGTAAAAGTCAATCACTTTCTCCAACTCAGAATCTTCAGAATCCAGAAACTTTTTCTTCTTATCTGCAGGTATGATAGATTCCTGAAACAATTTGACAGAAACTATGAAATTTATATCTGAACATTAAACAAACAAAGTTTGTGTATGTGAAGGTGAAGTAAGAACAAAAATCTCACCTTTGTATATGTTCTAGGGAACAAATCCTTAAGAGAATCAAGGCTCTCATCCCACCTAGATTGTGTCACATAGATAGTAGTATCCTTGTCAAAACCAATCTTTCTCAGAAACATTGCAACTTCTTGTGCATTGAAGCAACTCTTCTCTTTATCACCATCACTTCCTTGGCATCCCTTCTTATCCAACATCTCAACCCTCAAATCCACAGCTATAAATTGGCCATCTAATTTTCGGCTTAAAGTTTTAAGTCTTTCGACCATTGAGTCAACAAGCTCGTGTGTTTCTTGCTGCAACTCTAAGCTTCCGTACATTGCTAAGCATGCAACAGAATCAGCATCGCTTTTTTCCCCTGTCTTCCTCATGTTTATTGAAGGAAAGTAAGTGGCAAGCCTCACACTCCCCTTTGATCTATAAATAGGTTCAACATGTTTGGCTATGTAGTCTTCTGTAACCCGATTCGGAACCTTCACGGCTGCGATTTTATGCTTTGACACGCGAGAAGGAAGATCCTTCACAACTCTGACCACTCCTTCCATGCTCTTCATGAACACATCGACATCATAAATGTCCTCAAAGTTCCTGAGACATAAGTTATATTAGCCATATGCAAAGTAGGTTAGACTTATTTCAAATTGAGTGGAACAGGTATCTAACAATGTCACAATGTCATCAGAAGGTGGCATTTTCAAATTATGCTGCATCCAAAACAAGTTTGAATATGAATGGAGCATGAAAATAACAAAGTATAGAAGTGTTTTTCATCTGTTAAAAGCATAGAACCTTGAGTCATTTTTCCAGTTTTTAACTTTAAACTTGGCTGGTCTTTTCTACCATCATCTGGCAATATAAGATCACCATCAATCACAGTAGAAAGCATAACAAGCTACAAAAACTGTTATGATTATTCTTAAAAAATATGCAAAATTTCCTCACACCCCTTTCACTCACTAATTTGTCCAACTATAGTAGAAATTGAAATAGAAGAAGCAATTTGCATCAACATTTATTTCCTCAGCACTAACCTCTTGTCACCAGGTTGGCTTCCTCTGATGTCAGGGATCACAAGTGTTGCCCCAAGACTACGAGCAACAAGCACTGCATCTGCTATCTGAATAAGGAATTAACAGAAAATTACATAATGTGGGAAGAAGTAATTGAAATTTTGGATTAAGAAGCGCGCATACATAGCTCATGATCAAACTTCAAACTTCACTAAGAGTTATGAAACAATAGCATAGAACTAACAACTAACACTCAATATTGTGGGAACTGACAGAGCAGCAGGCAAGAAGGTTGATAATAAGAAAAATCAAAATCAAAAATGGAAATCAATATTAGGCATTTAGGGAAAGTTATAGATGATATGCAGATTAAACAACAGATTAAGCAACTCTTCAATGAGACAAGAACAGTTGTTGAAGATTAAACAACAGATTAAGCAACTCTTCAATGGGACAAGAACAATTGTTGAATGTTACCTGAGATATATGGTACTCCGGGCCATTGGTTAATGAAAAGGTAACAAACCCCTCAGTCTGCTCCACGTTGCTGTTGCTGTCTGAAAGTCATTGCCAGAATATTAATTAATACCGACAAAAAGATGGTTCACAGGTATCACTTTCTAGTACACGACATAAGTTCCTTGAATATTTGCAAGACCTTAAAATCAAACTTTACCTTCAGATGGCTTAACCCAACAAGGCTTTAACTCATCACCATCTCCCTTCCAAATCCCTATGTTCTTTCTAACATGAGTAGTCTCAAAGTTTGTATTTTCAAAGCTGAAATCCTCTGTTCCAGGTTGTTTATCCTACAGAGCAAAAGGTAAAAAAAAATACCATTGAAATAAGTTCATTGTAATTATACTGAGAAATCACAAGAGGAATAATTAGTCAAAAGAAATATGCATGAGAAAAGAACTAGGACATGTACTGAACTGAAATCACTCTCTCTGGCCACAGATGTTTTTTCTCAATTTATGAATCCTGACAATTAAGGATCTATCATCTCTACAAAACCAAACACAACATGGGTTTCACCTGATCCTTGAGTTTCATTGAGTTCATTGTGGTACCAACCCAGATCCCTGGGTACTTGTTTGACAATAACAATTCAGAGTACCCTATGGAATGAAGTGGTGTGTGTAATGCTAGAGACAGCAATGAAAAAGAAGGAGCAAGAAATTCTTACATCAACAGCATCAAAATGGTCCCTTTTGATCATGTGTATGAGCATGACGAACATTGTGAGGGTGAGCACACCCGCCACCACTTGCCTTAAATCCACTCCCATGATCTGAACCTGCTCTTGTGCTGCAAAGGGTGTCTTTGAATGAATCTGGAAAAAATATCTAAATGGGGAAGGATCAGAAATGAGAATCAGTAGTGAACTTAAAGTGGAAGTGAAACATGAAGACCCAGAAGAAAGGAAGCAGCTTTAGCAGCACATGGAGGTGGGGAACACAGTGTATGATACTGAGACAAAAACCCAAGTTGATGCAGTAACTATTATATTAATGAGTGAGGGAAAGAGAGAGAGAGAGTGAGAGTTTGTGTTTCCCTCACTTCATCACCGACACTATTACTGACAATGATGTTCTTCCTAAGATCTTACTTGTGTTTTGTTTTCCTATATTTTTGTGTAAACTGCAATATATGTTTTCACTTCGTTTTTTCACAGAAAAAAATATAATTTATAATTTAGTGTTATGAGTTATAATATTTTAGGGTTATTTTATTAATATCAACTTTTTGGAACATAGCCATTTATGACAAACGTCTATCAAGTATTGATGAAAAAATACTCAATAAATTCTATTAAATGCTTTTAATTTTTTAGATACGTTTTAATATATATACTTAACACAACAATTAAATCGTAAAAATATAGCTGTCAATTATGTATAATTAGATGTTATAAAAAAGTAATAATTATTTAGAAAATTGTGTTAAATTATTTAATATTATAAAACTCTTCGTTAACAATAAATTTTAATAACAACAAATTGTTAGTCATGTGATAATGTAGATACTATTCTCCAAAATAAAAAATTATCAGTTGTTAAAATAGTAACAATTATAATTTTTTATTCATATAATAATAATTATTTTTTATTTTATAAATTAGTATACATATTTAATATTTTTAAAAATTAAAAATCGACTGTTGAAAGGAGATCTTTTTGTAATGATTTATATATTTACCTATGGTGTGGCTCAATTATCTATATCAAAATTAACCCATATCATAAAGTTCACACAAGTTCAAATTTTTTAGAAGAAAGAATGAGACTTTAAAATGTTTTAGATATGAAAAGATGTAATGAATTTAAAAGGTTATTAGCAACAAATTAAATGTAATATTTGCTTTAATGATTATCATTACATGCAATAATTTTGATATATAAGAGATCTGTGAGCACAAAAGTATATGCATTATTAAGATCCTTAGGATGGTGTTAGTTTAAGAACACAGGTGTTTAAAAATTGAATTGTATTTAAAAATGTGAATGATACTTGATGCCAACGCAGAGATGGTGAAGTAGTTTGGCATAGCATGCTGAGGAAAGAGGCGTTAATAACAACAAATATGTAATTCTATATTGTTGTTGTTCAGTCTCAGCTCCAGATCCGAAGTCATTGGCCACACATTGTAAAATATCAACTTTGAAAACTACTTATCATTCCAATCAAAATGTGTTACCCTGTCAAAATAAACTTTTTTTTTATCCTTTTATTATTCATGTGAAGCATTTTATAAGATTAATTCTGTCAGAAAAGTTGGCTGCTCGTTTTTCTATTAGGAAATTTTTCTCAGTTATTTTTTATTCACATTGAAAATGAAAAAAAAAAAAAATATTTTTATTTATTTATATATATAAAAATTTTTATAAATTATTTTTTATTAAAAATAAAAAAAAAAAAAAAAAAAAATATATATATATATATATATATATATATATATATTATTGTTTATGGTAAGGTTCATCAACAATGTAGTATGATTTATGTATAAAAATGAAATTTGTTCATAATTTTTAATCTTTAGATTAGATTCATTATTTTTTTTTCTTTTCATAATTAGAGGTCAATTTGATTCATTCCATAGGATTTGATCCTGATCCACGTGAATTAGAGTAAAAAAAAACACATACAATCAAGAAATTCTCTGTTAAAAAAGTTTATAGGTTAAAATGTTGACAAAAAATTTGTGGACCAGAATCAACTCATAGACTTCCTTTTTAAACATGAAAAAATATTATTTTTTTTTAAATATATTATTAGATATTTGGCTTATGCCAACTCGTCTTAACTTTCAGATTGAATATGTTTGTCTTGATTTTTAATAAAAGCACTCAAGGTCGATTAAGGTTGATTCAGCTAAATTTTAGTTGAGATTGACTTGGTCAAATTTGACTGAATTTTGACCGAAATGACTCGAAAAAAATTTGTTCATAATTAATTCAATTAAAAATTAGACGAACCAACTTAATCAAGTTTGACTAAATCTCGATACTAGCTTAATTAGATAAAATATAAATTATTTTATAATATAGAGACTCAAACTATGTAGCCAATTGGTTGTTGGTTGAGAGAGGAGCAACCCAACCAACTAACTATAATAAAAATCAACTTGAGCATTTTTTTTTTATTATTATTGTATTTATAGTTGAAAATAAACAAACATTATTCCGCTCACAAGACTAACAAACTATCAACCTTAATATAAAATATTATTATTCCAAAATAATGTATAACGATGGGATAAAATGGTAGAAAATAATTACTATATCAAAAAAAAAGAAAAGGTTACCAAAACAATTTCTTAATTAGAAAAATGTTAATGGTAGTTCTCACGTGTGATAGTATTATAGTATAGGTCGATGTCACGAATTCTTTTTTCTTACCTTTTTTAATATTCAATATAAGAACACTTTAAAATTATAATGGAAATAACTATAATTCCATTTTCGTAAAACATGTTTAATTTCAAAAATGAAATCGGAAAAAAAAAATTATAACCACCTAATCAGCGCCCTAAATAAAGAAAAATTATGATTTTTTCAAAAAACACGGTGATCCTGTTATCCGAGATAAACGCAAATCATTAATACAAAAACTAAACAGTAACTCCCAAAATTTCAAAACGGATTTAATTACTACAAAAGACTTTATAAACTACAGGTCTTTTAAATTAGTGCAGTAGTTTTTCAAAAACATTTGTTTTCACACTTAAATACATATAATCCTAAATATTTATCCACTGCTGAACTCAATTTTGTCCATTACTTTATACCATTATGATAAAAAAAAATTAAAAAAAAAAACTAGTTCATTGCTAACTCTGAAGAGAAGAAATTGCAATTAAATTATTTGGGAAAACATTTTTAACATTATCTGTTCATTAAAAGAAGCAATTGTTAATTAATTAATTATTGTATAATGTAATTAGAATTTAGAATGGGTTATGGTTTTGAGAGGTCAACCAAAGCTGCATTGAGTATTAGTTATGTGTCTTTTTCATAAATCTTTTGAATGTGATTAAAAAACGACCTCATTTATAATGTTTGTAGTCAAAAATTAAATGAATAAGAGGAATTAGATATTCCAAATCCCTACTAATCCGCCTCAAACCATGGCTTTAAAATCTCCCGCTAAATCCTCGTTTGTGTTTCTTATTATTATTATTACTATTTTCTCTAAAACTTAGTTTAATTTTTATTTTTTTTCTATACGGTTTTCTTAATTTTAATTCAATTCAGTTTTAGAATTAGCTGTTTTTTCTTAAAAAAATAAAAGAAAACTAAGAGACTAAATATATATTAAGACGAGAGAATAAAAAATTAGAGATTCAACCTCGAATAAATTAAAAAGGAATCAAGCGTGGAACTTGTCATATATGATATCTTCTTCTTTCACTCAATTAATGCTATTTATTTTGTACACATGATTGTGTAAGTTGTGATGATTATTAATGGAGAGAGAAATTTTTATATTTATGGGAAAAAAAAGTTAAAAATAATGACTCAGAGATATAGAAGTACTAGCTTATTACTTTATTTTGATTTCTAGCTATCTGATTTATGGAGATATTGCTTCTAACAACTACTCTGCTTTTGTGAAAATCTTTCTAAGGCTTTTTTATTGTGGGAATGCTTGTAAATTCATTATAAAATTAAGAAAAAAGTAGTATATAAATGATATCGAATGGTGAGATTGTCGAGCCATGGTTCAAACCAAATTAACCAATTAAGTAATTAATTATATTAAATAAGATAATAAATATGATTAAAATAGATTGGATCATTATTAGGTGTTCTTAGTCAAAGTTCATGGAAAAATACTAAACACAAATTATAAAGGGAAAATATTTCATATACATTAACAACAATTTTATCATTGCATTTGAGATCGAAAAAAAAATATTTTCCTTCTTAGAGTCCTATTAATATAATACTGAGTTGTATTTGTAAACATAATTTAGTTAAAAAAATAAATTATAATTCATTGAAAGTTACACTATTACACATGACTTCAATCTATATGAAAAAAGAAAATCTTAAAGTTTTTCCCTATCATTTGTTTCATCACCTGGAAAATATTGATACATATTATTTTCACTATTGGACATTTTAATATTATTTTTAATAATGATAACAAATTCTAAATTTATTTAATATCCTATTTATAGAACTCTCTATTTATGTAAGATTGTTACGAGAATCATCGATCAAAATTTATATATATATATATATATATATATATATATATATATATATATATATATAATTATATAAAAAAAAAATATATAG
>Ga0214543_1004714_pt1 | contig 25653 bp, 25 predicted proteins | sample CNSS2metaG_FD_160094 | JGI IMG/M metagenome (GOLD analysis project Ga0214543, IMG submission 160094) | Root nodule microbial communities from cowpea collected in UCLA plant growth center, Los Angeles, California, USA - CNSS2 | ecosystem: Host-associated > Plants > Roots > Nodule | place: USA... | reverse complement strand
CTAGGATTTCTAATTTAGAACATAAGTTTGATAAATATGATGAAGGTGATGACATGAGTCAAGCCTTTTAAAAGTCTACATCATAGTTATTTTTTATTGCTATTGTAAAATGTTTTCCAGTTTTCTTATTTCTTAATAAAAGTCTATTTTTATTGTTATTCTTTATAATTGTCTAATTGAGGGGGAGCTTCTCTATTAAAACTTTTTTTCATATGATCAAAACAGGGGGAGAAAAAGTTTAAAAGTTTAAACCAAACAGTACTACTAACAAATCTACTTGTAAGATATTTTGATTGCAGATACTTTAAACATATTGTTTTGATCATCATCAAAAAGGGGGAGATTGTTGGCAAAAGCAATACAAGTCTAAATGCTAAAGGAAGATTTTGATGATGATAAAAGAAGCCTGAAAGCCATCTGGAAGTCAATATGAAGAACATTTGTTGTTGTGTTTAAAGCTATCTTGTAAAATGTAATTAGAATAGTTAGAAGCAATATTGTACAAGGAAATTCTGATATTTCTCGAAAAATTAAAGTGATAATCGATTATCACTTAGGATAATCGATTATCCTGAGCTGAACCATTTTTTTCAAGAAAGCACTGGAATAATCGATTATCACCTCTGATAATCGATTATCTATTCAAAAGTTTGTTTTTCATAAAACACACTGGAATAATCGATTATCACTAGTGATAATCGATTATCCAGGTTAGTTGGGCGCGACTGTTCAGCTTTTTGACCTAATTTCTGGAACCCCTATTTAAGGAACATCAGAGTTACTTCTCACTTACCTTTTTAGAGAAGCTAGAGTGCTAGTGCTACGACTGCAAGAGAGTTCTTAAAAGAAGCTTTGAAAAACCTAGTGTGGGTAGAGAGTTCTAGGAGATTGAGTGCTGCTGTTGTTGCTAGGAAAGCTAAGGTCAAGGTTCTCTGTGTGATTCAGAGAGAGGTGTTCATCTCTTGTGTGTTCAAGAGAGGTGTTTTCTTTCCTTACTCTTTTACTATCTGATTGTAAATCTGTTATTTGTTAGTGATTTAGTTAATCTCGTTTTTGAGAGATTAACAATTGGACGTAGGGTCTTTTGATCTGAACCAGTATAAATACTTGTGTTCAATCTTCATCTCTATTTCTTTATTTCATCTATTATTGTGTTTAAATAAATCAATATTTAATTTAATCGATAAATTTTGGAAAAATTTTAAAGTATTAATTTTATTACTTAAAACCAATTCACCCCCTCTTGGTTTTTGTCTGAACGCTTAAACATTCCGCTGCGCGATACCAACAATTGGTATCAGAGCTTGCTTTGATAGTTATTCAAATTTTTCGAAAATGGTTGGACAAAATCAAACCTTTGCTGAAGGTGCGTCTATCAACAGACCTCCTCTATTTACTAGTGAAAACCATCCTTTCTGGAAAGTTAGGATGCAAAAACATAACATCCCATCCACATATCACCTAAGGATAGGCTTGCTCATATACCATAAATGTAACGACCCAATTATAAGCGTAATACTATTAATTTAGTTGTTTCACCAAGTATATTAACAATCTACAACTAGATAAACACACACATACACACACAAACATGTAAGGAAGAGAGAGAGAGAGAGAGAAATGTATTGTAGGTGATGCATATACTATGACTATTGCTAAGATTTCATTAGATCTAGCTATAACCTAACTTGTAGGGTAATTACTTGATTGAGAAAAAAGGATTTTTCAATTTGAAAGCGAATGCATAAAATTCTTTTTATACCTGTTAAAAAAGATTTCCTATATCGATTCTGGAATCGGTATAAATACATACAAAAAGTTTCCACTTTTTATAAATTGGTATACAAAGTGACACTTTTTACATCGGTTAAGGCCACAACTGATGTAAAAAGTTTTAATTTCTATAGGTTGACGTCGTTTGCCTCAATGACGGTGGATGATGAAAGGACACGCCAGCGACAAACCAGTAGTTCACCAAAGCCATTGCTCGTGCCATCAAACAACATAGCAAGCATCCACAGACTCATAAGAGACTTGGATCGTGACCACGAAAACGCAGCTCCTCCTTGTGTTTCACCTACATTTCACCACTAGAACAACAACACTGAAAAAGAAAAAGTCGTGCACCCAAATCGCTAAACTAGACCGAGAATCACTATAGATCCTTGCATCACCGTGAGCAACCCACAATGTAATAACTACAACTTTTTTTAAAAAGAAAGACTTTAAACTTGAGACGAGAACCAGAGTGCAACAGAAAATTCTGCATAAACGAAAAAACATTATCAAAATATTTAATGGGAAGAAAGAATAGCCTGAATGAGAGAAAACAAAGAAAACATTGTTATTCACTTGTAGGATTGTGAAAAATTACATAGAAAGCAAAGAGAAGTTGTCTTTATAAAAATAAAAAAAGGAAAAACATACAAAATGCTTGAGCACGAAAACAAAAATATGTTGAAAGCAAACCACCCTTGCTCTTTCTTTTCTCCTTAGGGAAAAAAGACCAGGTGAGGAAAAAGAGTACACCCAGGGTTACAAGTATTCGGTTTAATACAGTATGCATTTAACTAAAGTAAAATTTGAAGTGGGACACATTCCAAGTATTGGGAATCTCTTCCCCAAATAAGTGTTCTAGGCGATAAGCTCTTCCTCCTGCGTCTTCACGTATGCGGTATGGGCCGTCCCAATTGGCGGAGAATTTGCCATCCTTCTTTCTTGCACTGCTGGCTATTCTCCATACTAAGTCCCCGATTGCGAATGATCGTGGACATAGGTTTGCGTTATACTTTCTGGCAGCTCTTCGTTTGGCAGCTAAGTTGCGTATCTAGGCTTTTTCTCTGAGTTTGGGTAGGAGGTCGAGATTAGTGGCTGTGGGTTGGGTCGTACAGTTCTCGGCGTAGGTATGGTTCGCCAATTTCAACCGGTATCATGGCGTCTGCGCCGTAAACTAGGCTGAATGGGGATTCGTTTGTTGATGATTAAGGGGTGCACCTATAAGCACATAGCACTTCTACTAGCTCTTCGGGCCATCAGCCTTTGGCGCTATCTAATCTGTTGCGCAATTCCACTTGGATAACCTTGTTGGCCGCCTCTGCTTGTCCATTTGTTTGTGGGTGTTCTACAGAACTTGTGATGTGTTTGATGCCCATACCAGTTTAGAACTTGGCTAGCTCCTTGTCTATGAATTGTCGGCCATTATCGGTGATGATAGTATATGGAACACCATATCTACATATAATATCTTTCCAAACAAACTGTTGGACTTGCTGGGCCGTGATCGTGGTCAGCGGCTTGGCCTTTATCCATTTGGTGAAATAATCAACGGCTACAATCAGGAATTTCACCTGCCCCTTGCCGGGTGAGAAGGGGCCGAGGATATCCATTCCCCATTTAGCGAAGGGCCATGGGGATAGTATGTGATGGAGTTATTCATGTTTCTGGTGGATGAGGTTGTCATGTTTTTGTCATGGTTTGCACTTTCTGACATAGTCCTAGCAGTCTGCTTCTATAGTCGGCCAGAAGTAGCCTGCTCTAAGGACTCTAGTATCCATGGTACGTGCGCCGGAATGGTAACCGTAAATGCCTTCGTGTAGCTCTTTAATAATATATTGCGCTTGCTTTGTAGTGACACATTCGAGAAGCGGTTGGCCGTATCCGCGTTTGTAAAGGTCATCGTCTATCATGGTATACCTGGCGGCCTTAGCCAGCCAAGTTTTGTGCGCATCCTGTGGGGGGTTGCTGGTTTTTAGATATTGGATATAGGGAGTGGTCCAATTGTGGTTTTGGGGAGGGGTGGTATTGTCGGCTGGGAGTGGGTTAGGTTTTGGCAAGTATTTGTAATGAACGGTGTAGATAATGTTTGTTATAATAGGGATCGGTGGCAGCTTTTTAATTTGGAGAGAATGTCGGCTCTAATGTTGTCGGTCTTGGGGATATGTTCGATGCGGACTCGTTCGAAGGCGGATTGGATGACTGCGCAGACCAGATGGTAATATTGTAGAAGGATGGGGTCTTTAATCTGGAATTCATCGTTTAGGTGCCCTACAGTAAGTTTGGAGTCGGTTTTGCACGTTAACATCTTGACACCAACTTCGTAGGCAAGGGAAAGGCTGGTGAGGATGGCTTTGTATTCGACTTTGTATTCGGCTTGGTTGTTTGATGTTTCGATGAGGATGTCGTTAGGCTCTTCTAACACGATGCCAGCACCGGTACCATTTGAATTTGAGGAACCATCCACATGAAGCGTCCACTGGTCCTCTGTGGGTGTGTGCTGGAGGTCATTAACAAAATCCAGGAGGCATTGGGCTTTAATGGGGCCATGGGGTTCGTAGCGAATGTTGAATTCTGACAGCTTGACGGCCTTGGATGACATCCGTCTGGCTAGATCTGGTTTTGGGGAGGGGTGGTATTGTCGGCTGGGAGTGGGTTAGTTTTTGGCAAGTATTTGTAATGGACGGTGTAGATAATGTTTGTTATAATAGGGATCGGTGGCAGCTTTTTAATTTGGAGAGAATGTCGGCTCTGATGTTGTCGGTCTTGGGGATATGTTCGATGCGGACTCGTTCGAAGGCGGATAGGATGACTGCGCAGACCAGATGGTAATATTGTAGAAGGATGGGGTCTTTAATCTGGAATTCATCGTTTAGGTGCCCTACAGTAAGTTTGGAGTCGGTTTTGCACGTTAACATCTTGACACCAACTTCGTAGGCAAGGGAAAGGCTGGTGAGGATGGCTTTGTATTCGACTTTGTATTCGGCTTGGTTGTTTGATGTTTCGATGAGGATGTCGTTAGGCTCTTCTAACACGATGCCAGCACCGGTACCATTTGGATTTGAGGAACCATCCACATGAAGCGTCCACTGGTCCTCTGTGGGTGTGTGCTGGAGGTCATTAACAAAATCCAAGAGGCATTGGGCTTTAATGGGACCATGGGGTTCGTAGCGAATGTTGAATTCTGACAGCTTGACGGCCCTGGATGACATCCGTCCGGCTAGATCTGGTTTTTGCAATATTTTTTGGATTGGGTAGTCAGTTTTGACGATGATGTTGTGGTTTTGGAAGTATGGGCGTAGGCGACGAGCTGCGTGGACTAAGGATAGGGCCAACTTCTCCACCATTTGATATCTGGTTTCAGGATCTTGCAGCGTTCTGCTAGCAAAGTAGACAGGATGCTGCGTGCCCTCTATTTCTTGGACAAGCGCGGCGCTGACGGTGTGGTCGGTGATTGTGATGTACACTAGGAGGGGTTGGCGAGTGTCCGGCTTGTGGAGGATAGGTGGTGAGGTTAGGGTGGTTTTTAGTTTTTGAAATATTTGTTCGCAGTCGTTAGTCCACGTGAACCGGGTGGATTTCTTAAGTAGTTGGACTATGGGTTGGGTTTGTTCATCCAATTTGGGCAGGAAGCGGGAAATGGCTGTAAGGCGGCCTATGAGGCGTTGGACCTCTTTGATGGTAGTGGGACTACGCATCTCGATAATTGCCTTGCATTTTTCGAGATTGGCCTCTATGCTGCATTGGGTCAACATAAACCCGAGAAATTTACCACGGTCGACGCCGAATACACATTTGTCAGGGTTGAGGCGAAGGTTGTATTGGCGTAGCGCGGAGAAGACCACCGAGAGGTCCTCGGCATGTTGGTGGTGGCTTGGAAACTTGACAACCATGTCGTCAACATACACTTCGGCACATTGTCCCATTAGATGGCTGAAAACTTTGTCCATCAACCATTGGTAGGTTGCGCCAGCGTTCTTAAGACCAAAAGGCATAACTCTATAAAAGTAGTTAGCATCGTCCGTGATGAAGGCGGTCTTGTTCATGTCAGATGCGGCCATGGGGATTTGGTTGTATCCAAAATATGCATCCAAAAAACTAAGCACTTTATTCCCCGCCACGCCGTCAGCACGAAACACGGTGTGAAGGTCGATGTAGCCGCGGGTGGAAACTTGTTCGCCAGAGAAGCCATAGATTGGTTCGTCATATGGGACCATGGCCTTATCTGGGAGCTGGAGTTTTTGATAAGTGGCCCAGTAGAGAATGTCGGCAGAGCTACCTTGGCCGACGAGGATTTTCTTAATGGCATAGTTTTCAATTTCAATAGTGATGACCATGGGGTCATCTTGTTGGTGGTCGATGCCGTGAAAGTCGTCATCTGTGAAGATGGGCATATCTGGTGAAGCGGGGTTGGTGGGGCTCGTGTGGGCGGGGATCAGGGCGGGGAGGTTGTGGGGTAGGGTTGGCGGTGGTGGCTGCATAGTCATTACAGAATTTGGTATGGAGGGTCTTCATTTCCTCCATGCGGACATAGTCGGTCGCACGCAATTTAAGTTCGTGCATAGAGGCAGGTGGGTGGAGGTAGACGTTGTTGGCGAAGGGGTCGGGTTGTATGGTAAGTGTCATGCACTGGAGGATCATCTCTTGGTTGAGGTGTGGGGTGCGAAGAGCTGCCTTACTGAAGTAATCTATGAACGCTCTGAGTGGTTCGTCTTGTTCTTGTCTAATGCCTAGAAGGGAGATTGTGGTAGTTTGGTGTGGACGACTGCCAGCGAAATGGGTGGAAAACATATAGGAGAGAGCGTCGAAGCTGTCGATGGAGTAAGGTGGAAGGGTTGTGAAACATTCTAGAGCAGGGCCCTTGAGGGTGGTGGGGAAGGCTTTGCAGAAGATCGCGTCTTGGGACGTGTACAAGGCGACATGGGAGATGTATACTTTGAGGTGTTCATCAGGGTCGGTTTCGTCGGTGTAGCGGTCCAGTGTGAAGGGTTCCCACTAGGTAGGAAAGGGAGTGTTGGCGATAAAGTCGGTGAAGGGATGACGACGTCTAGGATGGTGGGGTGGGAGCGGGTGGGGAGGGATGTGATGGTTGATCATAGTGGGGAAGGTGAAGGTAAAGTTGTGAAGGGGGATGTGGGTTGTCGAAAGGTATTGTGGGTTGTAGGGTGGAACATGTGTAGTGTGTAGGGTGGTGGGTATATCGTAGGGAATCTGGGTAGTGGGGAGGGTAGAAGCAGCGGTAGGGGCCGCAGTATGTCCTGGTTGAGTGGATGGGAAGTGAGTGGGATGGATGGAAGGAATGGGTGTTTGTTGGGTGGTGGTGAAGGTGTGAGGGGTGGGGTTGTATTCGTTCTCCTCTTCTGTGGGCTGGAAGGCTGGGGACCTTGCAGCCTTAGACACCTCCTTGGCCTTTCCCTTCAGGGTGGGATCAGCTTCGATCTTTCGCCTAAGGTGAGAGTTTTCTTGCCGCAGCGCCTCCATCTCATCAGCACTGCGTTTCTTCAGATCTGCTAGTTCTTATTACATCTTCGCCTGGCCGTCCAGGATGGCGGCTAGGTCAGGGGTGGTGCTGGCAGGTCCTAAGGGACCAACATCCGCCTGCTTGTTCACTTCAGCTCTACTGCGGGTTGAAACCATCTTCGGAGAACAATGGGTACTAAGGTGTTCGTCTCGTGCCCCACGGTGGGCGCCAATTGTTCCTCCAGAGAACAAACAAGATAAGTTAGGCACAAGCGTCACCTTACCCATGTAGTCCGCTATCTCCTCAGTTGGTCTCTTCCCGGTCGGTATATGTCGGCTTAGACCCAGGAGGGGTTACCTGCAGAAGGGACTCCGAAGCTCAAGTAAGTCAAAGCTCTCAAAAGGTCAAATCAAATGATTAATGGAGTAATGAATGTGTACTTTTAATTACTGGGGTCCACGCGTATTTATAGAGTATTAATTATGTTTGATTACGACATGGGCTAGGCCCTAGTTTGGGCTGCAGGTGGCCCAGGCCCTTAGTTCGACTATCATGGACTTATTGGATGATATGAGGGCTTTCATTTTGCTAAGTCTTTAGGAGCGGTCTGATCCGATTACTTCTCTAGTTGACAGATGTCGTTTTTGCCCGTGCACTGTCCTAGGTTGGCTGCTCTGTTGTTAGTTTAGGCTTCGTCCAGTTATGCGTTTAAGTTTATGCCGGCCCAAGTCGTATACTTGGGTTGTTTCTGGCATATACGTAAGGGTCGTCATTTATATGGTTAAGTTGACCAAGTACAGTACATAATGCAATATCTCTTTTACGAGAATATATTTTTCAAACAAAACCTCGTTAAATGATATTTTCATATATTTATAAAATATTTTACTTGTTTATAATATATTTTCATATATTTAAAATATTATTATTGTGATATAATTTTATTATAATATAAAATTGTACAATTATTTAGTAAAAAATATTGTTCTTATATAGAAATTATAATTATTTAAATGGTAATCTAAATTAGTTTTAATACAATGCAAGTGTTAAATTAGTTACTAATAAAAAACAATACTACAAGAAAATTCTTAACCAATAACCACTTTTAGTGACAAAAAATTGTTAGTCACTATAACGACTAATTTAGATATCAATTTTCAAAGAAATGATTAGTTATTAAAATAGTCATTATTATAAATAAAAAATTATAATTGGTTGTTATATTACTTACTAATTAATTAGAGAGTAATTTAGAAATTAATTCCTTTGGTAGCCAAAAACTTGGTAACTAAATTTTAGAAACCAATTTAGAGACTAAGTATAATTTTTTATTCATAACAATAATTATTTTTGTAACGTCCTAATTAAATAGATAAATCCAATTTAATAAACGCTACATACATAAATATCCAGAGAGTACGAAAAATTGGATATGAAGGTATACAGTACCCCAACCATATTCATAACAAAAGAAAAGAGGCACCACACTACCTAACATAAGTGCAATAGATCAACAGTAACACAAGTTCTTGCCCAAAACAGAGAAATCTAACTAATAAAACTCCTTTAGCTGCAGGCTTCATAGTGAGCCCGATACCCATCCAAAATCATTAAGTTGCGACATCCCTATTATCGTTACCACTGCCAGGGGTTCTCACATCTACTCACATCAATAAGATTGATGATCATCGCAATGGAGGAAACCACACACAATCATATAAACAAGCAAAGGGTAAGCTAGTGAAAAAGGTTCTTATATCATAACACTCAACATACAAGTTCATAGTCAAGCATAATTAACATACATTCACACAAGAGGTACCAAACTATATAAGACACCAAGACTTGACTTTCCGGATACGTATCATGAGGCACCACCACGAGATCTGTGGAATTATGTCCTAGCATTGAGGCACCACCACGAGGCCTTCGTGGAATTACGTCTGTTCATGAGGCACCACCACAAGGCCTCCGTGGAATTACGTCCTGGCCTTGAGGCACCACCAGGATACCCTCGTGGAATTACGTCCTTATGTTGAGGCACCACCCTGAACTCTCACTAGGAGGACCCATGAAATTACGTCCTTTAGATGAGGAACCACCATGAGCTCCCACTAAGAGAGTCATGGGATTACGTCTTACTCATACCCTGTCCATGTTTCACCAATCAATCATATAATTTCCATGCATATCAATCTCATGCCAATATTGATGTAAACGACCAACTATCCAAGCATATATCATACCAATCTCATGCCAAACACATTAACTTCCGGTCCTAATATATCATATGGAATATATATATATATAACATCATAACTTGAGTTGTTCAAAACACCCATCAACCAATCATGTAAAACATACGCATATGCCCTCAACTCTGCCAATCTCGCTCAAGCTAAAGAGCTCTCGCTCAGGCGAGAGAAACCCCTCGCTCAAGCTACCTGCTCTCGCCTGAGCAAGACTACAAACAGATGGCACGTCGAGGTCTCGCTCAAGCTAGCCCAACTCGCTCAGGCGAGTGGCCTTTGCTTAGGCGAGCCCTTAGATAAGAGAGAAAGGTAGGTCGCAGCTGTTCTCGCTCAGGCGAGAGCTCGTCGCTTAAGCGAGAGCTTTTCATTTTGCGCGACAAACAGCTCGCCTGGGCAGGTTCAGCAGGACCTCCCTTGCTCTCACGCGTGCCAAGCCAGAAAATCGTCCAAGACAACAAGCAATGCATTTTCATATAGCAGACAACATGAATCAAGCATCCATAACGTAAAATAGGCCAAGCATGCGAAAATGACCTAAAACAGTGAAACCCTAGCTTCCCTTACTTGGAAGAGCTAGCGGAAAACCTCGACACTTATGCTACGAGCACCATAGTTTCGAGAATAAATATGAGGAGCTGAAAAGAATGATGGAAACAGATCCCAAATGGGTTGCCATGATGAACCCTAGCTAGAATCACGAAAATCCAACTGAAGGGAAAGAGTACGGACAGAAAATACTTACGTGGATGAGGGAAAGGGTCAAACTCTCTTGGGATCGAATGAGTCTCAAAACCTTAGTAGAGCATTGTCGAAGGAATTAGGAGAGCAAGGCGGTTGTGTTTCTATAGAGTGGCAGAAAAATGAGAGTGTTAGCTGGGATTAGGGTCTTTATTTTCTTATGGGCCAACCCTAGGCCCAATCGATTTGGGGTAACCCCTCCAAAATAAATGGGCTTTACAATTTTACTACTCAATAATTTTTTATTTTACAAATTTATATCGAAATTGGTCAGTATAGTGACTATAATAATTTTTTGTCACTAAAATGGATTGTTATGGAATTTTCATGTAGTGTAACATTTAAATTTATAACTGAACACTAATCTATTAGTGTAATAACTATGACAAACTTGTAAACAAAAAAAAAATTATATCAGTTCCTCAAAATGAAATAAAAGGTTATTATAAGTTATTGGATTAAATATGTTTTTAGTCCTTAATTTTCAATAAAAAATATAATTAATCCATTTTCAAAACTTTAATTCAATTTAGTTTTCTAACCAAATTTTGTTAATCTTATTTGACATCCAAATGCATCTCGTAATGGCATTTGAGTTGTTTATGTTGTTTGATACATTTTTTCTTCAATGTTAACTCATACTATCATGAAACATGTTTGAAACGTCAAATACACTTAACAAAATTTAGTTAAAATGACTAAATTTAAACATTTTTAAAATTGAGAGACTAATTGGTCCAAACTTTCAAAGATAAACTAATTCCAATTTTCACTAATTTTTACTGAAAAAGATTAAGGGAACATAAACATATCTAACCTAAGTCAAAGTATTTATCCTAATCAATATATTTATTTACTTTGTAAAACATTTATTATGAATAAATATTGATTTACTTAAAATACTTATTAAATATTTTAAATTATAATTTTAATTATTATTAAATTCACATTTAATTTATAGACGCATTGAAATAAATTTTAAAAACATTTTAAATTTATGTATAAATTATATATAAATAGTACCTATGTATATAATGGAATTATACATTAATTTTATAATTTATTAATGTAAATCAAAAGCAATTGTAAAGTTAATTTTTGTTATTAACGATGGTTGTGAAGTATGTAACGTGTTTGCATGTTCTCTCAAAAGAAACACAACACTACCAAAGGAGTCATAGAAAAAAGAGAAAAATATGATTTTGTTCCTCAAGTTTAACCTTAATTTGAAAATGGTCACCGGTCGAAATTTGGTCACTGTTTAGTTCCTGTACTTTCAAAATTATTGTTTTTAGTCCTTATTTTTGGACGACATTAAAATAACAAGCGGCGTGCCACGTATTATTTATTTATTTTTTTATCAAAAAAGGCCGACGCTTTTCTCAAAAACTGAAAAAAAAAATGTTTTTAATCCCTGAAGTTTGAACTTAATTTGGAAATGGTCCCTGGTTGAAACTTGGTCATTGTTTGGTCTCTCCACATGCAAAATCATTGTTAAAATATAATAATAATACTACCATTAATAATAATAACATTATATAATAATAATAATATTATCATATATTAATAATAATTAATAATATTAATGTATTAATAATAATATTAATAATACTATTAATAATTATATATTAGTGTTCTGGTCAAGAAAAGTACCAGATAATTCTTAACCAAAAACAAAAAGAAAGGAAAATTTGTAACCCAAGCTTGAGACTTGTTTAGGTCAAAAAATAATTCGTCCCTTGACCATGGGAATAAAACTCTTATTTATAGAATAATCAGTTACAAATATTAAATCCTATAGATAATACAAAATGAAATTATCTTTTTCCCCTAAAATATCTCTAAATATAATAACAACCTTACATTTATTCAACAACCAACTAAATCCCTTAAATGCCGAGCACAATTTATTTGACATTTTTAACCTCGGCCCTACCCCGATCTACCAGGTATCTTTTTATCCCACCCGACCACCAGATTTTCCTAACTATGACCTCGGTAAAACACCGAAATAATTCTCTGGCCGAGTACTAATTCTCTGGCCGAGTACACAGCTCTCCAACTTCTACATTTTCTCGTCTCAAGAACGAGAAAAGCAAAAGTTGTCTTTTCAATAACTACTCCTCACCATTTCCCATAAAAATATTAATTATCGTCTGCATATTCGCAACCACGTGTAAGCCATCCAACGGTCTCTTTTTCCTCTCCTTTTTAAATTTCAACCACCGCTCATCTCCCTCTTAACCTACGCAACCCTAAACAACCCTTCATCTTCTCATTCTCTACACCACGCTCCTTCCGCCTTCACCTACCCCTTCTCCACCGCGACTTCCTCCCTCCAAGTATTCTTCTTTCCACCCTTATCTTCAAATCTCATGCTTATCTCCCTGTTTCCCTTATCTGCTTCTTATGCATTATCTTCGTTTTTGCACTGTGTTTTAGCTTTGCGATTGTATTTCCCTCTACCCTGATTATTTTAACTCTGCTGAAACCCTTACCACACTGCAACTGTAACCGTCCTCTATGAATACCTATTACAATTCCCTATACTCCTGGGCTCCTTAGGCTTTACGCAAGGAAACCTCGTCTATGACCACCCTTACTAGGATCAAAGCCTTTAGATGCCACCAATCCTTGTGTAAAAGCAACAAAACTGATGTAGCCGTTGTTACCTGTGATGGTGATGAACCTATTTTGCAGAGACGGCAATTTATTTCCCATTTCACCCCAAAAGTTTACCTATATGTATGTTACCCTATTTGAAAAACTAGGTTTACGACTCCCCTTCAATACCTTTGAAAAAGAACTCCTCACCATTTTGAATGTTTCCCCATGCCAATTACACCCTAACAGTTGGGCTTTCATTCGTGCCTTTCAAATTCTATGTACCCACTTCGGAATCACCCCCTCTAGCAACATGTTTCTTTACTTCTTCGAATTACGAGCTCCGCACAAGCAACTGTGGGCATCCCTTAGTGGAGTCAGTGGCCGAGCTCTCCTAACCTTATACAACTCTTCTTACAAGGGTTTTAAGGGTATTTTTATAAAAATAGTAGCCCCCGATCACATCCCTTCCCTCTTAGAAGGTTTGCGTTTATATTAGTGTCAATCGCCCAACCTCCAAACCCCTCGGCAATTAGAAGACCTGGACCCTTCTGAGAAAAAAGATTGTCTGATGCTGGAACAACTGGATGTTATTTTTGATACTCGAAAATTATTAGAGCTGGACTTCCGAGTGGTGGATCTAAAATTCCACATCGGTACTTACTTTACTACTGACTTTTCACTATTTTGTAATCAATATCACCTCTCATTTATCCAATTTCACCCACTTTTGCAGAAAGTCTAATGGCAATGTCTCATGAAGATATGCTAAAACGAGCTAGTCCTTCCGCACCTCCCCCTCACATCGAACTCCATGAAGAGACATCGGAACCCGATCTCGAACCCCTGACCCGAAAATTCAAATCTCGAGGCAAAAAGATAGTCGAAGCAACCTCACAACACTCAACCTCTCAGATTCAACTAGCCCCTCAGCAAACAGTGGATGACACTGAAATGAGCTTTTGGCACCCCCAATTCCTTAATTCCCAACATGGTCGGAAACACAACTACCTTCGTCATGACGCCCATCTGCTAAAGACCCAACCTCAAAACTCTTCATGAGAGCATCCTGGCTAATCTCCATAAGGCTGAAGCATCCAGTTTCATGCTGATGGACCAATTCACCCATCTATCCACTAAAAAATCCCTGGACTTAGAACAAAAAGAGCAATCTTTGGTGCTTTCTCAAACTGAAAGCTCTCGTCTTGTTGCCGAGGTCATCGAACTAACAACTCAAGTGAAGAAAAAAGACGAACTACTTGCCAATTTGAACAACCAGCTGAAAACTCTGGAAGCCGAGAAACAAAGCTGGAACCTCAAAGAGAAAAATTTCCTTAACAGTTTGGAGCTTCTCAAAGACCAAATCAGCTCTTCCCTAAATATGGGCTTTCAACTCGCACTTGACCAAGTCTGTGTTCTCTGCCCTGATGCCGATTTATCCCCAGCAGATATCTCCAAATCCGTAGTCGACGGGCAACTAGTGGAGACCGATGACTAGAACTCTATTTAAAACTCCCTATTTTGTAGCTCGGCATTCTCCTTGTATTACTTGCCTGGTTTTTAACATACTGTTTTCTCGCACCAGACTATTTATGTTAAAATTGCGAACAACATTCTCATCATTTTATTTAATACTTAGTCTTATTTCCTACTTTTCAGGATCTTGCCATCAACTCTCCTGCCTATCCAATTTATTTTCCTAAGCCTTTAACTTGATACTTGACTTTAATTAACCTATTAACTGACTCGTTTATTAGTTAACTTTCCAATTGTACAACCAATCTCGATTTTTAACCGAGCTCCCAACTACACCAATATCCAAGTTAAACTTTACAACTTCTATCAACAATGTTGATCGCTAATCGAGCCCTTAATTAAACCAGCTACAAACTAATTTCTATACTTCTCACCTATCACCTATAACCTCAGTTTTTAACCGAGCTCTCAGTTACAACTTCTAATCTCCTACTATTAATAACCTCGGCTATTAACCGAGCTCTCAGTCACACCTACTTTTAACCAATTCCTAATCTCCTTCTACTAATCACTTCAGCTATTAACCGAGCTCTCAGTCACACTAACTTTTAACCCATTCCTAATCTCCTACTACTAATAACCTCGGCTATTAACCGAGCTCTCAGTCACCAACCACTGATAATCTACTACTAATGAGTTTTTGTACCTCAAGCAACTCGTCTTGGAATAGAACACAAAGGCTCTTTTAAACCTCAAGCAACTCGGCTTGGAATAGAACACAAAGGCTTTTTTAAACCTCAAGCAACTCGTCTTGGAATAGAACACAAAGGATCTTTTAAACCTCAAGCAACTCGGCTTGGAATAGAACACAAAGGCTCTTTTAAACCTCAAGCAACTCGGCTTGGAATAGAAAAGTAATGTTGAATAACATTATATTTGAAAAAAATTAAAACAAAGAAATAAAAATATCTTTACAGAGCAGAATAATTTAACTAAAATAAAAACGCAAATTTGCCGCATTCCATGTCCGTAGTATCTCATTTCCCTCTAACGTCTCTAATTTGTAAGCTCTTTCCCCCAACACCTCTTTAATACGGTAAGGCCTGGTCCATTTTGGCGCCAACTTACTATCCATCTGGATTAACTGTCCCTTCCTTAACACTAAATCCTATGCCTAGAAACTTCGAGGTATTACCTTAGTCTTGTACCTTCTTTCTAATCTCCTCTTCATTGTTTCGCCCGAAATTTGGGCCAATTCCCTGACTTCATCTATAACATCACGGTTTGCCCGAAGCCCAACTTCAGAAACCTCCTCATTAAACGACCTTACTCTCCCAGTGTTTTCCATGATTTCCATAGGGATCATTGTGTTTGTGCCGTATACCAAAGTAAATGGAGTCTCTCGGGTAGACGTTTGAGGTGTGGTATGATATGCCCATAACACTCGATGTATCTCATTTGGTCATTCCCCTTTCGCTGCCATCAGTCTTCGTTTCACACCCCTTAATATCACTTTATTAGCTGCTTCAGCTTGACCATTCGTTTGGGGATGCTCCACAGAAGAGAAAACCTGTTTAATCCCAACTTCATCACATAATTGTCTCACATGTGAACATGCAAACTAAGTCCCGTTGTCCGAAATAATTTGGCATGGAATACTGAATCGGCATATTATGTTCTTCCAGATAAATTCCCGAACCCGACTACCCAAAATCACAGCAATCGGCTCGGCTTCAATCCACTTTGTAAAATATTCCACAACAACAATAAAAAACTTAAGCTTTCTCACCCCTTTAGGAAACGGGCCCAAAATGTTTATTCCCCAAGTGTGAAAGGGCCAAGGTGTATTAATAGAATGCAACACCTCAGGCGGTGCATGGCTCCAGTCAGCATGTTTCTGACACGACTCACATTTCCTAACATACTCCATACAGTCATTCTTCATAGTGGGCCAAAAGAACCCACCCCGCACCATCTGCAACATTAATGCTCTCCCTCCGATATGACTTCCACATATGCCCTCATGGAGCTCGGCCATGAGCCGAGATGCCTCCCTCCTACCTACACAAATCAACAAAGGTCTAGAAAATCTATACCTAAACAAATGGCCATCGATCAACGTATATCGACTTGAGCTTTTCTTTATTTTTCGCGCCTCATTCACATCCTCAGGTAACTGGTTATCCGCAAGATAGCTTTTTAAAGGTGTCATCTAATATTATTCAGCCATTAAAATCTCCAAGACTTGATATTTCACCCGCGTATCGACTCGAGGAGCTACCAATGTTTCTCTTATCACCGATTTATGCTGCCCTGGTTTTGAACAACTAGCTAACTTGGATAATAGATCAGCTTAGCAATTTTGCTCTCTCAAAACATGCACGAATTCGAAGAGAACAAAATTTTTTGCAATAGATTGGACCACCTCTAAATATTTAGCTAACTGCGAATCACGAGCCTAGAATTCACCCGTCACCTGACCTGCCACTAATGCAGAATCACTTTTAACCAATAATCTAGTGATACTCATTTCTTTAGCCAAAAGCATCCCTGCTATCAAAGCTTCATACTCTGCTTGATTATTACTAGCTTTGAAAGCAAATCTCAAAGATTGTTCAATCAAAACTCCTTCTGGTCCTTCTAATACTATACCAGCTCGGCTTCCTTTCAAGTTAGAAGCCCCATCAACAGATAAAATCCATGATATCTCTTTAACATGCCGATCACCGACAGATGGTTCAGATAATTCTACTAGAAAATCAGCTAAAAACTGAGCTCTGATCGACCCTCGTGATTCATACTGTATTCCATAATTTGAAAGCTCTATTGCCCATTTAACCAACCTGCCTGATATATCTGGTTTTTGTAGTATGTACCTGATTGGAAAATCCGTCATTACTTTGACCCTATGATTATGGAAATAATGCCTTAACCGCCGAGCCGACACCACTATAGCCAATGCAGCCTTCTCTATAGTCAGATCTCTCACCTCAGCACCATGAAGTACCTTGCTTACGAAATACATGGGCTTTTGATCCCCTCCGGACTCTTGTACCAATACCGAGCTGACTGCATGCTCGGTCACCGAGATATATAATGCTAGATCAACGTCCTTCTCCGGTTTGCACAATACTGGTGGTTTACTTAGATATTCTTTCAACTTTTGAAAAGCTTCCTCACATTGATCGGTCCATTGAAATTTCTCATTTTTCTTTAAGCATTGGAAATAGGGAAAACCCCTATCTCCGCTTTTAGCAAGGAAACGAGATAAAGCTGCCATCCTTCCTGTTAACCTCTGCACCTCTTTAACATTGCTTGGACTCCTCATATTTATGATAGTTGCACATTTGTCCGGATTAGCTTATATTCCCCTTTTCGTGAGCAAGAAACCGAGAAACTTCCCTGCCTTAACCCCAAAAACACATTTCTCGGGGTTAAGTTTAAGCCGATACTTGTTGATCGTTACAAATAACTCCTTCAGATCTTCCTGATGCCTTTTTTCTTCTACCGAGGTGACTACCATATCATCAACATAGGCATGCACATTTCACCCTAACATGGATACCAAAATTTGATCCATTAGCCTTTGGTACGTAGCTCCTACATTTTTTAACCCAAAAGGCATCACCCGATAACAATAATTAGACGTTTCTCCTATGAATGTTGTCTTATCTTCATCTAATGAATGCATTTTTATCTGATTATAGCCTGAATAAGCATCCAAAAAACTTAACAAAGCACAACCCAATGCACTATCAACCAACGCATATATATTAGGCAAAGGATAAGAATCCTTTGGGCATGCGTTGTTTAGGTCAGTGAAGTCAACAAACATTCTCCAATTTCCATTAGACTTTTTTACCATCACCGCATTTGCTAACCAAGTCGGATACTGTATTTCCCTTATATGAGTCGCTTCCAACAGCTTACGTACCTCTTCGGCAGCGGCCTGAGCACGCTCCCCACTCAACTGTTTACGTCTCTGAGCTTTAGGTTTAGCCGAAGGATTGATATTGAGTTTATGACATATCTGCTACACTCTAAGCAAATGAAGAAAGGTTATTCTTCAGCACTTGTACAAGTTGTTGCTCTAGTTCCAAATTCAAATCCCCTCCAATCTTTAATTTCTTGCCCTCTATGAATATTTCTTTTATCTCTCCCACGAGCTGAGGTCTTCTTTCGGAGTGTACTAATCTAGGATCTAACTCGGGATCCACGACTACTTCCGCTGTGCTAACTGAATATGCAACCTTCCTTCTTGTCTTGAGACTGTCTTCATAACATTTGCGAGCCACTTCTTGATTTACTGATAAAGTGACTACTTTCCCATCATCGGTAGGAAACTTCATCTTCAAATGAACTGTCGATATTACGACCCCCAATTTATTGATAGAAGGTCTTCCTAACAACAAGTTATATGACGAAGGCGCATTAACAACTATATAGCGTATGAATATAGTTTTAGCATCTTCTTTTTCCCTAAAAGTTGTTCGAAGATCAACATACCCTTTGACTTCCACCTGATGTCCCGAGAAACCAACAAGTACTCCATCAAAAGGTCTTAATTGATCTATCGGTGTTTGCAGCCCTACAAAGGTGTTCCAGAACATCACATATGCCGAACTCCCTTGATCGACCAGTACTCTATGAACATTCCTTCCCATCATGATAATAGATAATACTATAGGATCATTTTCATGTGGAACTACTCCTTTTAAATCCTCGCTCGAAAACACAATGTCTGGAACTTTCTTCGACCTTTCAATTTTGGCCGTGGTCATGACACTCCTTACATATCTTTTCCTAGCCGAGCTGGTCTGTCCACCTCTCGCGAAACCTCCTGCTATCGTATTGAAATCCCCCAGGACGAGTGTTTCATGCAAATCGGTAACCGAATGAGTTTCAGTTGGCTCCACATTTACATCTGCTTTTATGTATTTCCCCATGAGTCCCTTATTCGTTAACACCGAGAGCTGATTGTTTAAAGCATAACACGAATTAGTATCGTGACCTCCCGCCTGATGAAATTTACACCAAGTGTTCGGTTAGCTCCCGAGGGTCCTCCCTGTGTTATTTGGATAGCGCAGATGTTTAGATATTTCGGCATCTTCTAGGATTTCTGCTGGAGTTAATATGAAATTGGGAATTCTTCGAGTTCGACGATACTCGGTTCTCTGCTAAGCTACGTAAGGAACGAACCTGCGATCCATCCTAGTCCGAGGTGGAGTCCTTTCTCTTCGAGATGTTTTAACATCTTGTTCGCTCTTTGTGTTAGCCAACACCCTCTTATCTCCTGCTCTTTTGTGACACATGGCCTCTTCAGTTTCTATTTCTACCGCTGCTCTTTGTCTTATCTCCATCAAAGTCTTTGGAGGGATCCGATATAAGGATTCACCGAAAGAACTAGCACGAAGCCCCTTCACAAAGGCTTTTACAAGTAAACCCTCGTTAGGATCGACCACTCTCATGCTAATATTGGTGAAGCGATTGAGAAACTGTTTTAATGATTCTTCAGCATAATGTCGTATGTCAAACATGTCTACCATCTCCACTGGTTTGGCCCTATTAGCCGAAAATCTTTCCAAGAAAGCACGTTTGAACTTGGCGAACGAGTTGATTGTGGAGCTCGGAATAGTGTTGAACCATTCAAGAGCGATTTCGGCTAGCGTGCCCACAAACATTTTACAACGTATTGCGTCGTTTCCTTCTGATATCAACATCCAAGCCTGAAACGCTTTTAAATGTAACTCTGGATCAGAGTTTCCCGTGAAAGGTGCGATCTTTGGGATCACGAAATTCTGGGGAATCGGCTCCTCCATGATCGTATTTGACAAAAGGTTGGCGTCGTTAACCTCGGGATTTAACCGACTGGAGTATCGGTAACCAATCCTGGTGGCATCTAGTATATTTTGCATCTCCTCGTTTGCCTTCCGTAGCTGTTCCTGTTGTTGAAGGACGTCTTCTAACCGTCGGTGTGTTTCTTCAACTTCTTTGCGTAGTCGCTCTCTCTTGCCTAGAGCCTCTTCTCGAAGAGTCTGAAGATCTTCCTCTGCTTTCTTACGAGTTTCCTCCCTCTCCTTCTCTAACTAAATTTGATCAGCCTCCGCTTTCAGTTTGATCTCCTCATTTTGTCGTTGCAGCTCCAGGATACTCTGCATTATCTGCTGCCTAGTCGGTCCTTCTCGTGTTGCACCTCTGCCTCTATTCATCATCAGCTCTGTCTCTTTCTGCTCATTCTTTAGTGGGGTCAGGATCGAGTTTTACCGTGCCCCACGGAGGGCGCCAATGTTCTAGTCAAGAAAAGTACCAGATAATTCTTAACCAAAAACAAAAAGAAAGGAAAATTTGTAACCCAAGCTTGAGACTTGTTTAGGTCAAAAAATAATTCGTCCCATGACCATGGGAATAAAACTCTTATTTATAGAATAATCAGTTACAAATATTAAATCCTATAGATAATACAAAATGAAATTATCTTTTTCCCCTAAAATATCTCTAAATATAATAGCAACCTTACATTTATTCAACAACCAACTAAATCCCTTAAATGCCAAGCACAATTTATTTGACATTTTTAACCTCGGCCCTACCCGATCTACCAAGTATCTTTTTATCCCACTCGACCACCAGATTTTCCTAACTATGACCTCGGTAAAACACCGAAATAATTCTCTGGCCGAGTACAATTAGTAATATTATTATATTATTAATAATATTAATATTATTTTTATTATTATATAATGTTATTAATTACTAATATTACTAATATTAAAAAAATAATAATAAATAATAATAATTTTATTATTAATATATAATAATAATAATTATATCTTATTAATAATAATTTATTAATTATTATTAATATTATTACTTATATATTAATATTATTAATTATTATTTATATTATTACTAATATATTATTATTAATATATAATAATTATTATTATTAATATTAATAATAGTTATAATATTATTAATAATTATATATAATAATAATTATTGTTATTATGATATAATAATAATACTGTTAATAATTATATATTGTTATATAATAATAATAATAATAATAATAATAATAGTATAATTATTATTATTATATAATTATTATTCAATGTGTAGGAACTAAACAGTGATCAAGTTTCAACGAGAGACTATTTTCAAATTAAGTTCAAACTTGAGGGATAAAAACATTTTTTTTTTAATTTTTATGAAAAATAATTTTTTTATATAAAAAATTAAATAACATGTGACATGTCATTTGTTATTTTTAACACCGATCAAAAATATGAACTAAAAATAATAATTTTAAATTTCAGAGAATAAATAGTGACCAAGTTTCAACAAAGGATATTTTTTAAATTTGGATCAAACTTGAGGGACAAAAGCATATTTTTCCCTAGAAAAAACTACAACAACTTGTCCCCGGTTTTCCAGTGACTGTGGCATGCTTCCACATATAACTTGAGACATTTTTTCATGAAAGGTAATTGAAAATTAATGTTTAACTTGAAGTTTCTAAAACTGAAAGTTACACAGGACTATGAGGCATTTTTGGTTGTACATTTGTCTCTACTTCGCGTTATAGTGATAAAAACTGGAAAGAAATCATGCATTCCGAAATCACCTCCTATATCTGCACCTGCTATCAGTGCCTTTCAATTATCAATACCTTTTTTCATGCGCGCAGTTTCACTAGCACTGCTATTGGCATGTGACTCCATATCACCATGGCCAATAACACCACCCTCTTTGATGGAGAGTTGGCTACAAGAAACAAGGGAAGCGAGCATGGAATTAAGGCCATAGGGATTGATGGAACTGCGTGGCCAATGGTGGATGCGTGTGTGGTGCAGAAGGTGGGGATAATACATTTTATGGGTTGCAGGAAAAAAGAGAAGTGGTGCAGGAAGAAATCAACCATTGTAGCTTCCTCTGTCTTCTTATAAGGACAATAGACATGTTTATAAAATTAAGCAAACCACCTGGTGCTGACTTGGCTAATACTTTTTATATATGAATTTGTGCATATTTATGCATAAAGTATCATTTACAAGTTTCTGTATTTAGTTTTATTATAAAATGAGACAATTATAAAATTAAAATATTAAGTTCTTTATAAGAGAATTCAAGTAACAATCAGAAAAAAAAAACATCATGTAAGAAAGATCTAAAAACATAAGCTCTTCTACTCAAAGGCCGGATTACTAACATATCTACAGTCGAACTTCCAACAAAAAAAAAAAACATTATGTAGTGCAAATAAATCATGTCCACTTTTTCCCTTCGAGATTTCTTTCTCTTCTTCTGGGTCCTTTTTTTTCCCTTCTTGTACATTATTAGGATTATAAAGCACTGCTTCTCCTCCTAAGCATTTGCCAAGTTTTCTATATACAACAAACCATGAAAATCAGAGAGTTTCTCAGAAGACAAATTTGAAATATACTCAACTGTATCATGCATTCTTTTCCTCTTCTTGTGGTGCACATCAATAGATTTATCAGATGGGTTGCACATGTTTTGTTTACCATTATAGATCTCCTGAGTAAATTGTGCTGAAGCAATTTTCTGAGCAATTTCCATGGGGAGAACCTCAATATCAAATTCGCATCTCAGACAAAGTTAGCTTGCCAATTTGTCTAGTGACATTTGAATTCTGCATGTCTAGTATATTCTCATGCTGCAAAAGTGATCATCCAATAAAGATAAAAATAGTTAAGTCAGACATATGCAAGAAAAACATGGAGTAAAAAAGGAGCCAACAAAAGAAATTTAAAACAAATCCCTGATTATATGAATTCAGACATGTAACCAGGTACCATCCATAACTACTAAACAATTATTTAGTGCTGATATATAATACAACAACGCAAATAATTATGTATTGCTTCCAGAGGATACTGAAAACCCTATTTTCCAAAGTTAACCAATCTGTTAGTGCTACTGTTTTATGATCATAAAACCAAACATTGTAATAATTTAGGGGACTGTTAAACCCCTATAGGAATTCAAACAAAACCAACTAATCCCCTAATGTAGTGTGTAGGGCAGACCTTAGGTATCAATCTAGGAAATAGCTAAAAATGTAGTGAAAATAGTGTGAGAACCTGAAACTATGTCTAACATTGGGAAAATGTAAAATATGAACTAAACATGTTAAAGTGCAATGCAACTTCTTCCTATATATTTCTAATGTTAAAATCAACACAAAAATGAAATTAAAACAAATCTACATGCTCAAAACAGTGAAACACGAATCAAATGCAAAAGCTGTGAAACAGAACTATTGTGTACCTGACAGCTATGGTGCAGATATGCTTCGAATCAGGGAGTGAATGGTGTAGAAATGAAATTATACTTTCCAATGAATATTATATGGATTGAATTGAAGATAGGAACTGGAAATTTTAACAAGCAAATATCAGAAATTGAAAACACTAAACTAAGATATCCTAAATTAGCTTAACTAACGAAATTAACATAAACAATAAACTAAACTAAGTTCTATTTGGTTTGATTTTCCAATTTTTGATGAAAAGAGAGATGAATTATGGATTAGAAACACAAAACAACAAGAAATCACCTATTAAAACTAATGGAGAGTGATTGGAACACTGAAGAATAAATATATCATAAATATACGTATGAACACGTCACACAAATTAACATTAACTCGAGCTGAAACTCAAAGTGAAGAGCCTAATTCTTGTTCTTTGAACAAGGATGACATTGCAGTCACTTGAGTATAGGTTAATGACATTGCATTCTTTAATTTCTAGAGCAACTCAACTAAAGAAATCAGTGTTGATGCAAGAACAAGAATTAATTTCTTGAATTTGAGTTTAAGCATGGGTTAAATTGAAAAAACATGTGAGAAGAAGAGAAGAGATGAATTTGAACGGTGGAAACAACATCAAACATAACAAACATAAAATAAGTAAAGAAATTAAAAATATAAAAACCAAATGTAGATGTTGTAAACCAAAATAGGTTCAACTCCAAATCTTCTCCATCACTTTGTAGTCTAGGCAAAGGGAGAACTCTAGAGAGAATCCTCTATCAAAGAAGTTAAACAATTGCTTTATTCACTTTTTTAAGATCTCTTCCATCATTTTATTCTAAAAATATTTCTTTTTTATGCTAGTTCAGATTCGTAAGTTAAAATGGATAAGTAACGAGGGTTAACAAGAAAAATTCATAAGAGCAATCGAAGCCAAGGACAGATCTATCACAGACAAAAAAATTTGAAAACTTTATTCATTAGGAGAGATTTTCGTTACATATTCCAACTAGAAAGAAGTAATCTAAAATCACTGAAAGATTAATCATTTAGGCCTTGTCTAACAACCAAAAGCTAATAAACTAGATAATAGTATTATCGACTACAAATCCCCTTTGTGTTAGATTATATTGCACCATAAAAAAAATAACCTCATGCATTTTAATCACTTAAACAATTTAAAAAATTTAATCAATTAGTTTTAATCAAACAATTTAAAAATCAAAAGTTTAATCAAACACTTTAAAAACTTTATTCATTAGGAAAATTGGTTTTACAATACAATATCAATAATGTTGGCCTAATGACCAAAAGTTAATATAAACTGAAGAATAGGAGGACTGATAACCAAAAGTTAATATAAACTGAAAAATAGTGTTATCTACGACCAAAAGCTAATATAAACTGCTGAAGAACGGTGTTATCCATCGCAGTGTCAGGTGTTATTGCAGAGTCAGATAAATCTCAACAAATACCTTCATGCATCAACCTCTTCACATGAGTTGCAGCTGAAAGATGAAAAAAATCTTCATCGAAAATTCCTATGTCTTTTGATGAGAAGTTTGACCAGTACTCCGTATCTAAATCAGAAAAACTAATGTGTGATAGATCCATCTGCTCCTCCTGTGTTTCCTGGTGAGGGATGGAAAACTCATTTGGGATTGAATTTTCCAAAAGTACATGAGAGCCATTACAGACTAATTCACTCTTCTTTTTTGTGTCAGTATCTGACTGCTCCTTCTGTGTTTCTTTATGAGGAATGGAAAACTCATTTGGGATTGAATCTTCCAAAAGTACATGAGAGGCATTGCATACTAATTCACTCTTCTTTTTTGTCTCAGTATCTGAATTTATAGGAGAACTGTGAAGGCTGGGTTTATAAGTTATTTCTTCGTCAGGACAGACCATAACAGTCTCAGAATGAGTAACAACATCCTTATTGCATGTTGTAACAGATTTATTGGTTGCTGTTCCAGGATGTGTTTCTATGATTGATGAGTTGGTGGGAACCTGTGACCGTGTAACTGTGGAATTTGCGATTAATGATTGAGTCCCTACTGATGGGAGCA
>Ga0214543_1004711_pt1 | contig 25685 bp, 16 predicted proteins | sample CNSS2metaG_FD_160094 | JGI IMG/M metagenome (GOLD analysis project Ga0214543, IMG submission 160094) | Root nodule microbial communities from cowpea collected in UCLA plant growth center, Los Angeles, California, USA - CNSS2 | ecosystem: Host-associated > Plants > Roots > Nodule | place: USA... | reverse complement strand
TATATATATATATATACGTGATCACAATTTTCGTAAACTTGGTTAATTTTATTTTCACTTTTTTCAAATATTCAAAAAATCACAATTCTTGTAAATTGTGATTAATTTTATCTTTTTTTTTCTAGCTATAAGTTTAAATTGTTAACACAGGTGAACAATAATGTTTCTTGGTGTTTTTTTTTTGTTTTTTTTTAATTTTAAAAAAAAGTTGTCCACCTGTGAAATTAGTATTGTGTATGTGGTAGTGTCAGTGTCACATGTTAAGCTAGTATTACTGTTGTTACATGTCAAGTCAATATCATTGCCACATGTTAGTATCTTGTGACTTATATTCAATTCAGTCTCAATTTTTATTAATTTTGTTTAATTTAGTCACAATTTTCATTATTTTTATTTAATTCAATCCCAATTTTATCCCTCTTCAAATTGATCAAATTTAATCTTTATATAAATGTTATACTGAAGTTTTTACTTTTATTAAAATTTAAATTTACATTAGATATTTCTTGCATTATTTTTAAACCAACTACAACTATATTATTGGAAAGAAATTATTAGATTTATGTTTGATGTTATTACATGTGAAATATAGGTTTATAGTTGGTTTTAAAATAATGACACATGGTCATTACTATTCATTCTACATTAACAATTTAAATGATGTATATGAAAATAACCAAATTGACCACAATTTACAAAAATTAGGACATTTTTTAACATTTCAAAAAAGTGAGGACCAAAGTGAACAAAGTTTAAAAAATTGGAATCAATGATATATTTAAACCTAAATTAAATAAAACTTGAGTGCTCTCAAGAGAAATTTTAATATGCACAAAAAATTACATAACTAAAGTTCTTCTAATTAATTATTCAACAATGATCAAATTTAGAAATAAAAAATAATTAATTATTATATTGATTACATTATACATTATTTTATAAATTAAAATTAATGATATTTTAATTAGTCTTTATTATTAATACAAAATTATAATTAATTTGTAAATTAAAGTTTAAATTGACTATTAACATTAACCAGTATTTGCACACCCGTGTAATATAGGGCGTCTTTTTTAATTATATTTAATATTTAAAAATAAAAATAAATTTTATAAAATGGATTAATTTTATATATTATATTTTAAATTAGATTAATAATAATAATTAAAGTAATAAATAATAATAAATTAATAAAATATTGAGTATATATTAATTTTAATTATTATTAAATATTTTTTATAATGATTAGATATAATATAATGTGTTAATTTAAAATAGATTAAATAAATAAATAGAGGTTAAATAAGTTTTTAGTCACTAAATTTTGATATGAAATTAAAATTCATTCTTGTTCGAAACTTTGATATATTTTGGTTTTCAAACTTTAAAAATAAATGAATATAGTTTTTTAAATCAAATCATGTAAAATTGTTTTGACACATCTCACGTTAGTATTTGTGTTGTTTTTTACTTTAATGTCATTTGAGAAATGCGTTTAACATGTAAAAAAAAAAAAAAATTAAGTTAAAAGAATTTTCATTCATTTCTAAAGTTTGAGTATCAAAATTTAGGATACGGACGAATTTCATTATCGCGCCAAAGTTCAGAGGCTAAAAACATATTTAACCTGATAAATAATTTTGTGTAAAAAAAATCATAATATATTATCTATAATAAATAATTCATATTTTATTTCTAATAAATGATTTAACTTTTTAAATTAATTTAATAATAAGAAATAACATAAATAATCTATAAAAATTATTGTAATAAGTGGTAATTTTAAATATTTTACTTGAACTGTATAACCGAGACTTAAATCAATTATGGATAATTTGCGGCAAATTTATTTTCTTTTCATTTTTGAATTTTTTTCCCAAATTTTTTTATTTGTACACGTTGTAACAGGGTAGATTATAGATTCGTTAATTACTTATTTTTAGTTAGAAATTTTTTCATTAATATTATATTTTCATTCCCTCGTGTCAAATAATTTGAATATATAACATCAAATTAGTAATTTAGATTATATATACTAGCGTATGTGTGTTTAGAGTTTAGGATTTAGGAAAGAATAATCATTGATAATTAAAAAAGAAGAGAAGAAGCAGAAACATCCGATTTTAAAAAAAATTTGTAGAAGTAACGGTAAATTTTTAAAAATTTAATAAATTATTACATTTAAATGATAAAATTAGTATTTTGAAATGTGGACAGAGAATCTCCTTTATATATTGTTATAGATAACATTAAATAAATGACTAAATATTTTTAATCAGTTTTTAAAACCTTGACTTAGTTTTTTAGTTAACTATTCTATTTTAATTATATTTACGATTTTTATTTTATTTTCTTATAAAAAGATATTAAAAAACAAAGTAAAATGATAAAAAGATATAAAACAATATTAAAATTTATGAGAGAGAAGTTTGAGAGATGCGTTTGGGAAGTTTAACCAGAGAAGACTAAACTTGTTTGAAAAGCTTAATAAGAGAGAGAAAAAAAATTGAAATCTTTTTGACAAATGTGTGTTTTTTATGACAAAGTTTATTTTCTTTTCCTTTTGAAATTCTTTTCTAAAACTGACATGTGAAAAAAGTTTTTTATTTGTGCGCCTTGCAACTACTGTATATATTATAAACTGTAAATTATTAAAAAAATTATTTATTTATTGTTATTGTTTCTAAATGAATCTAATTTAAAAATAGATATAAAAATAAATCAGTCTCTAATTTTTCTTCTAGCAAGAAAATAATATTTGTTTAAAACCAATTTATTTAATAAAACTCTTCAGACTTGGTGAAGAAAAACTTCACCCAATTCATGTTAAATAAATTAGCATTAACTACACAACACATATCATCATTCTCAACTCTAAGCAATTTATTTACATGTGCTTCCATGGTCAAATCTTTCTGTAACAATATAGCTTACCATTAAGAAATCACATTCCATCTTATCTCCAATTTAACACCATAGCATTTTGATCCAACCATAGAAAAAAATATATTTAGTCACCAAAATGACAAATCCCTAGTAAATTTACCTTTCTTACTTTACTGATTCTTAATTTAAATTTTTATTTTAAAAAAATTCTTTAGTTCTTTTCCTTGCCGTACTCATTCAACCTCTATTATAATAGTAAGTTTTAAATAAACTAAAACGAAGAATAATTTTGAACTTCATTGTTTTTAATCCACATTCGTAACATGTATGAACATAACCGGCTAGTTATTTTCAACTGTCAAAAATCTAATATAACATTGATACAATTAAATAACCATGTATGACCATCAATTATTTATCTTCTACTAAATATGAAATTAAAGTTAGTCAGTGTTGTCTCTCCTAACCATTTAAACAAGCAAGTCAATGAATCAAACTAGTAATTATGAATCAAATATAAAATTATTCTATTATAATCTCTCCTAAATTTGCATCCAATTTAAGAAGGAACTTTTTTTATTTCCCCATCTCTAATTATCTATTACCTCGATGACCAATTTCTTTTCTTTTACATCATGTATTTGTGTGACCTAATAAATGATCTTAAATAATATGACTTAATAAGGTTCAATTAGCTTAATCTCTAAAAAAATTACAAAATACTCTAAGCTATGTCTATTGTGGCAAATATTCACATATTAACGATAATCATGACAAATCTTGGTAGTTTGATCACGTCTTGATATTCCTTGATACCAGATATTTAAGGGAAGATAGTTGGTATACAAGTAAGATGTCACATTATTATTATTGTTATTATTTATTCAAGATAAGCTGTCATTTTATTGATATTTGTTAATATTACATTACCTGTTTTATCATATGGATTCAAGGCCCAACAGACCCTATAAATACACATGGAAAAAAAAATACACACTCTCATGTACTCATACTCACACTTATCAAAGATCCTAGTTTTGACTTGAACGTAAGAGAATATTTTGTGGGTGGTTATTCTCCTGTGTCTCAACCCTTAGAAACATCTCATCAAGGTATTTCAAAGTCACTCAGATCTTGCCATCTATCTGAAGGTTCACCTCAAGATTCGATAAGAACACATACATTGAAATCATAACAGGAATCATGAAAAATCAGGTTAGGTAAAATAATAAGGTTTCTAAATTCCTCGAACTCCGAATTGATCCCCTTTTCTTCCTTTATGTTCTTAAACTTCATCACATCCTTTACAAATCAATTAAATTTTCTAAGAATTCTTGGAGTGACTTATATCCACAACTTTGCATTGACTGTTTCTATGGAATGAACCTTGATCTCAATGGCTTAAAGATCCAGCACACGAAAAAAAAATTATAAAAGTTATAACTTGTTATATTTTTCTTTTGTAAGTAAGTGGATGTATGTTAATTACAAAGATGTGGATCTTTTAGCATTGAATCTTGATAATATCAAGTCTTCTTTGTTAAGATTTTTAATTTTTGTAAAAGAAAGCATTTAATTGTGTATATTAATTTCTTAATTCATTTCTTAGTAGAAATGGAGATGAAACAAGATTGTAATGTATGTTCTCAGGTCCCGATTTAGAATCGACCTATAAGAATCGATCAGTCATAAAATGACTCATATAGATGATCAAAGATATTCATATCGACCGACAATGTTGTCGACATGGGAGACTTTGATCGAAGAAGAAGTATCAATTAAGCTTAGAGCATAATCCTTTGATTACATGCATAAACATTATTACCTCATCATTTAGTCTTGATTAGGTTTCCAAAAAGGTAAAAACCCATCAAAGACACTATAAATAAAGGTGTAGGTAAAGTAGTTGAAACTTTTGATGTATGTATTTATTAAACTTAACTAAGATTGATTACTTACTCGAGTGTTAAAGTGTCTTTTTACAAGTAATCAAACAACTCAACTGATATTGACAACAAGAAAAAAAGCTTAGTTAAACAACGAGAAGGATCAAGAGTCCGACATAAACAAAAACTTTTATTCTTATTAAATATTTGGATAAAAATAAGATATATATTTATTTTGGACATAAGATCATATACTCAATCTCATCTAAGCGTCTCCTCATCCTCTTGTCATCCTTACACACGAACAACTTATTATAACATATTTAGTATCCTCTACGAGAATTTTGTTACTCTCGTAAATAAATAAATAAATAAATAAATAAATAAATAAATAAATAGTTATACGGTTTGTTGGTGGAAATGGTAATTTGGAATCGGAAGTGAGATAAAAATATGTATTATTTTATGTTGAAGTGGAGTTCACAAGGACGACAAATGGAGGCAGGCACCATGAGTCTGCTCTGCGTACACAGAGATTCTGCTTTTATTCCAAAATCTGTGTTTGTGAAATTGCTTGCAGCAGCTATGTTATTTCAGAACCCTTCATTTATGTAATCTTATAGCTATCAACCACTCTCATCTCACTCTGCATTTATTAAAGCCTACTTTTGGACTAACCAAATTTATACTATAAAACCCTACTTTTGGACCACCTTAAGCAAAACACATGAAATAAACCACATTTTTATGTCTCTAACAACCAAAAGGGTCTCATATCAAGATTAACAATACACGTGATTCTGGCTATTGTATAAAGTCTCCCACATATATGAAGAGTTTTTTTGGAAAGATAAAGAGGAAAAGGACTCCGAATATTTCTTCCTAAAGCTTTACAAACAGAGCATGCGTTTCATTTTAAAGCCATCTTCTTCAACGGCTTTTCAATAAACAAGTAGAATCAGTTTCATGGTATAACTAGTTTTCCATGGGAATATTATATCACAAAACGTTCCTTCTATTTTTTTTTTTTTTTACGCAATTGCTTTTCTTTTAAAGTTATAGCGTTTTCTGTAATTGCAGGTTTGCTATACTTTTGTATGCAGGCGGGGCTTGCAAAAGCACATGGCAAATATTATTTTAATTTAAATCCCACGACCACAAAATTTTTTAAATTGAATTCTCTCTATTTTAAATCACTTGTGTTTTTTATGTTTATGATACTCTTACAAAGAATTTACTATTTTCAATTCTAATATGTACTTTTGTGCTTTATTTGTCTTATAATAATAGATGTACAAATCATATCTCATTTATTTATTTTCTAGAATAAGATCTGTAAGGATTTTTTTTTGAATCTTCTAATTATTTTACAAGGATGCATTCTTTATTTAAAAAAACCTCATCAATGGATAAGAAATAGAAAGTTTATGTGACTTTTCCTAATTTTCTTTACAAATATTTTATAGTATATTAATTATGACTTCACAAAATAGCCCTACATGTTTTTGGTAATTTTGTAGATTCTAAAAATTTATATTTGTTGGTTAATTAAATTAAAAAAAATAGATATTCATCCTTTTACCAGATTTATATATATATATATATATATATATATATATATATATATATATATATAAACCTTAAATATCAAAATTACTTCTCTTATGGAATATATGTATAGGGAAATAATCTGATTTTAAAATTACTTGGTTATAATAATATTTTGTTATCACTATTTTACGGGATTTTCTAAAAGTAAATAAACAATTCTAGATAATATTAGTTTTTCATTATTAAGTAAAATTTTAACTTTATAACTGCATGTATAATATTATGATAAAAAAGGTGAAATTTATTTTAATGTTATTTTTTTATATTCTATTTATTACTAAGAGAGTTTATAGTTTTCCACAGGAAGAGGCAGAAACATGAAAAAAAAAATGAAAATTGAGCTTAAGTGATGTTTCAGATGTATTTGGAGTTATTGAAATGAGTTTGATCTAAAAGTCCATCTTAAAATCCACAAAAATAGGTTATCAAGCTAAAGATGTTAGTGTCTAAATTAAATTGAATTATTTTTTGTCAAGTTTATTTCAGTTCCAACTTAGATAAACTTAGACAAGATAGAATTATTAACTTATTGCCCGATTCGTTTCAAAAAAGAATTATTATATTTAAAAAAATTAATATTAAATTTTAAAAATAAATAAATTTGTTATAATTTATGTTTATTATATATAAAATAATTACCCTTAAAATTTAAATTTAAAATAAAAAATAAAATTTAAAATTTTAAAATATATATTTACTTTTTTTTTTTTAGTTTTTATTGCTTTTTAACCTTTTAAAGTAGACCAAAAAAATAATTTATTGGCTCGACATGCGACGTCTGCCCAAAATTTTGTAATTTGTTTAAGAAGTAGATCGAATAAACTGGATTCATGTTTTTAATCGTTTGTTAGGTCAAACCAAACCATTTGACAACTTCTTTTCGTCATAAATTTAACAATTTTTTTCAGCAAGTTTGTGATGAAAAGCAAAAGAAAGATTTTCAATATAAATAATAATACCAGATCAATATCTACTAAACTGAAAAAAAAAACACGTAACAAAACTTTCAACAATAAATGTGCTATACAAGATGCAAGAGAAAGACCAATTAAAACTATTTATAAATGATATCATTACAATATTGAAACAATTGAAGGATATCTACAGAATGTACACATTCTCAAATGAAATTGAAAAATAATTTAAAAAAATTACTTATATAATCTTATCATGCCTATTTAATAATTATATTTCGTAAAGGTGATCTAATTATTTAGTAGGAGAAAAAAAAAGTATACATAGACCGCATTAAAATGCTACTTTTAAGTATTCAATACACTGTTAACAAATAAAAATAAATATATCAGAAACAACAGTAAATCAAATATAAATAAATAATTTCCTACCATCCTTTATATTTATTATTTTCATACTATAAACATGTTGTTACATATAGAGAGAGAACAAATTAAAAAATGACCAGTATAATATTTTTTTTTTATTGAAAAATACCATAAGGAGTGTAGTCAAGAAAAATACCATAGTGTGAGAGTGTTGCTCTGGGAAGAAGATTCTGAAGAAATGAGGATATTTTTTGGCACCACCTTTCATGAAGCTCTGTATATTCAAAACTATTTCAAATCCTGAAAATTTTACACCCTTCTTTAAATTCAAAACAATGCATAACTCAGTACAAAAGTAAAAATGCTAAAGGTATCAATTTTTCTTAAAAAATCTTAAACAAAAATCAGGATTTGGGTTCAGAACTTTCATTGCATCCCACTGCAGATAGTTCTTAATGAACATGTACTTTTCTTTTCAGGCTTAGCAGAATAAACCAGTACATATCAGAAATGACGTAGAAAAGTTTGAGAGGTGGAAGAATTGTCAGAAAAAAGAAGAAAGCAAGAGAGATTTCAATTTCAGTATCATTTCATCGGTCATAAACTCAGACATGAGAAAGAGAAACTCACAAATGCAAGATCAAAAGATTGAAGTAGCAGTTACAGAGTTTAAAGCATATGCTGACCCTTTGATTCAAAGATGAAAACTTTGGGGAAATTCTTCACCTTTCAGATCCACTTCAAAATCAAAGTCTAGGTTTTGATTTGCTTTCCCAGTTTGGGTTTTGCACTTAACTTTGTTCTGAAACCCCGTTTGTTTTGTTTTTAACACTGGTTGTGTTTGGTTTGGTCCCTTTGTTTCTCAGTTACCCCTTGTGGAAGCAAAACACAGAGCCACGTCACCTCCATTTATAGCTCTACCTATAAAAGAATAAAACGACAATGCCTTCTCTGCCCTATTTATGTTCATCAATGGAAACAGTGCCCACTGTTTTCCAACCACATCCCATTTCTGGTCATAATTTGTGTTATTGCACAAAGCACAAACATTTGTGTTGTTTCATTTTATGTACTATGTTGTGAGTGCCATAAAGATATGTTTGAAATAAAACAGAGTACCTTATATAATATCCCAGTTTATGTTTGAAAATTCATGTAAACATTTCCTAAATGTTAATACTAGATAGTTTGCACAAATGAGAATTCCTTTGAGTGTAAGAAAACTGTGTTCTATTAACAAAACTAAAAGTTCTGTTAAAAGTTGAAATTATTACTACCTATTGTTAAATCAATGACTTGAATTAGAAACGTTTAGCAAAATTTTAGTTATTAAATCTGATCATAATTGTAAAATTAAGATGTGTTAGATGATTTATAAATGGATACTTTAATCATGAATTTATATACTCTAATTCGCCTTCTAATACATTATAATGAAATTATTATACTATAGATGAATAATAATGTCTAAGATTTAACATTGTTTATGACACTATCTCAGTCTCATCTCAGCAAACTTGTGTATCTATAACATAACATAAATCAAACCTAGTAATTCAAACTCATTCTTAAAACAATTTTGGGGAATAAAATCCTGTTCTGAATATGTGAACACTCAAATGGTTTTGATCTTCAAGTTCAAATATGCAAGTGTCACCCCTCATAAGTCTGTTATCACGAACGAATCTTCCCCATCCTGTTGTAAATCGAGTATACCTCTTATTTTGACATCCAAACCAAGTCACTACCACCTCCCAAAATTTTCCTTCTGTGTTCCAAAGAATTATCTGTTTCACTGTCTCAGGAATATGCTTCCTGGCAAACTCAGTAGCAATTGGCTGCATGCAAATCCAAATTTATACCACACATTAATAGTTGTTCTATTCTAAAGGAAACTGTGACTGAGAAGTGTATGATATAACTCTGATAAACTGATATCCGAATAAAGAAAAATGATTTGATTTTAGCTTGTGAAATAAGAATGTCACTCAATTTATGCAGAAAATAGATTCATGGTTACCAATGTGCAGTGATCTTCTACATTGCATTTAGTCATGAGGTGTTTCCAGTGAGGATTGCGAGAGGTAAAAGAATCTGCTAAGTAGCATGCTTCTGAACTCTCAATTTTAACTGAACTCTTGAGCTTTGGAAAGTTCTTAGAAAATGAGAATCTGCTGCTGTTGCCGAAAGACAGACCTATTACATACATAAGACAAAATTTAAGACAAATCTACAATGTTGTTTGCATGTTCTTCCTTTCAAAACATTTGGCCAATTGAATTTGTCACTTTTTTGAGTTTCTATAATTACCACATATCTGTAAGAAAGTATAACAGTTACCTTTTCTATAAGACTTGGCTTGGTGGAGGAATGAACTGGAAAAAGTTCTTCTGTGTGTGTTCTTCTTTGTCCTCACCAAACTTGGGATCAGAACCTGGTCTTGTCTTCTCTGTTTGAAACCTAGTCTCTCCAATCCATTCTTACCAAAAATCTGAACATGGAAGCAGTTCCCTCCATGATATGTAAAAAGCAAGAAATCATCAAGCATCACTGAGTTGTCTGTGAGAAACTGTGGCCAACCATTGTGCATATAAATGTTATTTCCTTTCTTCAGAATAGTTACTTGCCAATTATCACCAGAAGGACCAATAAAAACTGCATTTTGAAAGTCTTCATTCAAATGCTTCAGAAACCCCTCTGGAACTTTCTGCAAGTTATGACAAAGAACAAACACTAGGCTTGAAACCAGTATACCACATTCTACAAATACAGAGATTTCTCACAACAAAAGTGTGTAGCATAAGAACAACATAAAGGAAACAAGAACATCACCTGTAATTTGGTGTTGTTGATGATAACGAAGAACACTGGATTGCCCCGATAATAATCCATCTGCCACATCTCCCTGTTATTTCCTTGTACGATTAAAGCTTTTTGATAAAATGAAAAGTCTCTCATTGTCATAGTTTGACAGAAGAACAGAGATCAAAACACAAAATTGAAATAGTAAAGGTATATATATAATCTACCCACAAATCTTATAACAGTAAGAAGTAGTACATGTTCATGAAAATAAGAAAAAACATGTACATTCCATGTTAGAAGACATGCATAGAGAGAGAGGAACAGAAAACCATACATGTATACTACATGCTAGTAGATCTGCATTCAGTTTGAGAAAAAAGAAAGAGAAAAGACACAAATATAAAGAAGATATTACTGTACTATCATTTGACTAAAATGGAAGAGATAAAAAATAATGATGGATATAACAAAAATGATGCACTGTACTAATAGAATTATGTCTTAATAAAATTTGAGACCCCTTGTAAATTTTATATATTATTCAACATATTTTTAGTGAATGAAATTTATTTACTATATTTTCATTAATTTCAATATTGTTATATATTAACTACAAATTGTGATATCTTATAAAAAATAATAACATAAAAAGTAATAGTCAAGTTACTTAAATAAAAACTTAAATTAAAAAAAATATAAAAAAAAAATTGAATACTCAATTTATTAATAAAATTTAATTAAAAATAATCAAATTTATAGGAAATTTAAAATTTAATTAAAGTTATAATTATTATTGAACGAAGTAAAGATCAATAAACAAATGTGAAAATACTTAATATAATTTATTGTTAAAAAATGATTAAATAATATATGTACTTGTGATAATAAAAAAATGTTAAAAAGTGTTCAATGACAATATTTAGTAATATTAACTACAGGTTATATTTAATTTTTCTTAATGATAGTAATATTTTAATCTGACTTTGGGTGAAAATATTTTAAGAGCAAGCATAAGACTGTGTAATATTAAATATCAACTCTCAAATATAAACAATTGCCGATAATACGAAAAATCATCATAATCCCTTCATTTTAAACTTTATCACAATGTTTCCCAAGTTATGTGGGCACTAATTGCTGATTTAATTACATAAATTATACAATTCGTTTATATAGAGAATTAGCATACATTTTTTCTGTTACTGGGTGATTAAAATTTAAGATTTTTACACACATATTAAAAAATAATAATCACGTCAAGATAAAAGTTTTTATTAAAAGCTAATTTTATTAAAATATTCCTACTTGTTTTCTTACTACTTTTAAAAATATGATTAAGTATTTGCAAAAGTAATATTTATTAGGAGGCCAAATTCGAAAACTTTAGTATTTTTCTATGACTTTAAAATGTGAATCAATATCAACTTTTTTTAGTGCTAAAAAACCATTCTGAGCAAGAATAAACAAAAAACACACACATAGAGATGTCAAAATGGGTTTCAACCCGTGAGCCAACCCGGCTCACCACGGGTTCGAGGCCGGGTTGGGTTGAGAAAAATTCAACTTTTTTAAAAGTGGGTTGAATTCAACCCGACTCACTTAACCCACGGGTTAAACGGGTTCGAGCCGGGTTGAAGGTGGGTTGGCCAACTTAACTCACCAACATTTTTTTACAATTTATTTTTTTTATTTTTTTAAATTTTCTTTTAATTTTTATTTTTTTTTTAATAATTATTTACTACTCCTATTATATTTGTTCACAATTTCATATTTTTAAATGCTAGAATGTTGCTTAATTATATTTAAATAGTTTGAATGTTTAATTAATTTGATTGTCAAGTTATATATATGTTGATACTTTAATGTTTAACTATAATCTTTATAGTAAATTATTCAAGTAAACATCTTATAAACATTTTTTTTCTAAATTAGCATGAAGAAAATGTATAGTTTTTTTATTTATATTTTGTTGAATAGCATGACAGAAAATTTGTAATGTTAGCCATGCTGTTTTAGACTAATGGGTACTTTCTTGGAAATAATTCTTCATATATTAGTGATGAGCATGATCAAAACATTGGTTCTTAATTTTACTATGATTGTCATCTAATGGGTTACTTAAAAAATTATTTAAATATTTGAATACTAAAAAAAATAAATAAATAATTTTTTTAGGTGGGTTGGTGAGCCAACCCACTTAACCCACCAACCCGTGGTGAGTTGAGTCGGATTACAAAATTTCTGGCTCACCAAAAAGTAAGCTGGGTTGGGTTCATTCATTTTGAACCCGGCTCGTGGTGAGCCAATCCGTGTGAGCCGGGTTGGCTCACTTTGACATGTCTACACACACATACATATACATATTGCATTATTTTCTTCTTCTGTTGCAAATATAGGATAAAATACAAATTCACAAGGTCTAATACATTTGTAGGACAATATGGAAAAAAAAAACCTAACAGACAACTCTCAAATTCTCTAAATTTATGCATCCTCTTGGTAAGGCAATATTTGTTTGTTCTAGTTTTCTCCCGAGAAATTGGCATTTACCTGTCCCAAACAGATAATTGTTTCAACTACCAAAATCCATTATCTGGTAAAAGCCAATCTCCATAACCGCTTCTGAAACAAGTTTGTGAGAAATTCATCATTTCTCGCTGGATTAATTAACCTTTTTCCATGTCTTGGAAACACAGACACACCAACCCTCATCTTTAACATTCTTAAAATCAAAACCTTCATTTTCGGGGAATTCAGAGTAGTTTATTGCTTTGTAAGTAATTGTTGTAATTATCTTTGTCTTTTCATTTAAATACATTTTCCCATGCTAATTCTTATTTAATCTCTATCATAGATTACATTATGGATTACTGCCCCACAAACAAATCCTTAAATCACAAATCTTAATTGACACCACTTTGTTTCTATCACCACAAAATTTGTTCTTTAATTTTCTGTCATCATGCATAGACCTGGAAAAATAAACCTTTCGTTTTTTTCTCAGAAAACGATCATGCTTTTGAAGATGGGGATGGGTGAAGCTTTTGCCATGTCCAAGATAAGGAGGGAAGATTTGGTGAAACGGGTGGTGATCATGGCTGTGATGGCCATGTTTGTTGCTGTTTCAGCTGATACAAATGATGTTTATAGTCCATGCCTTGATGCTAAAGTTCAGAAAGGAGATGGTTTTACATTTGGCATTGCATTTTCAGATAAGCACGTTTTCGCCCCAGATAATGGTCCACAGCTTTCACCTTGTGACAAACGCCTAGAGCTCACAAATAAAGGAGCACAGGTTGCTGCTTTTAGGCCTAAGGTTGATGAAATCTCCCTACTTACCATTAACAGAAGCACAATAGACCCGGTATGCAATTTTATATTATCATGATTCACAATTCAATGTTTTGTGTATGCTACATATGGATGATATTATCCGCAAAAAACTAGTTAGGATAATATGTTTGGTGTTAGAGTTGGTTTATAAAATTCTGTAGACCTTTTTCTTCTGTAGTTCCTTTCATTATCATGTCTCTGGTAGTTGCATCAATTCTGTCATGGGGCATTGCATTAGATAAGGACATTTTGGGATATGTATGGTTTCTGTTTGAAGAAATGTTTCTGCTATGTTATGATATCAAAGGTGAAGGGTCTTGTAGCTACATATTCTTCAGAAAAATTTTGGGTGGTAGTTCTGAAATAAATTTTGTGACTTCATCAGGGAAGAAATGGATATATGGTTGCATTTGCTGGGAAGAAATATGCAGCAAGGTCCCTACCTATTATGTTTGCTGACCACAGTCACATAATTACTAGTTTCACTTTGGTAAGTTCAATTGACATGCTCAAGATTTGGCTTTTCTAGGAAGGTTCTAGGAATGTGGTTTTGAATCTGAATGTTGATTGATTAACAGGTTCTTGAATTTCAAGAGGGTACCCTTCAAAACTTGTATTGGAAGAGTTTTGGTTGTGATGCATGTCCTAAGGGAAGTCGTTGCCTGAATCAACAAGACTGTGCAGTGCCTAACAAAGAGTGTCAAAAAGATGGAGAGGATATCTGCAATATAGGCATACAGTTGACATTCTCAGGGACTGACAAGAATCTGGATGCTTTAAATTCTTGGTATGAAGTGAAAAATCTACGCCAGTACTCCCTCTATGGTTTATTCTCTGATCTTCGTGACTCCATCATTGGCCCATATGAAAAGCTTTTTTAAGTTTATTATTTCAAGCATATATGTAAATGAGGATATACCTATTTAACTGTTCTTTCTGAGTTTAAATTGCTTTCTCTTCACCCTTCACATTCATAATCAATCCCCACAACATCCCACACTGGTATATCTTCACAAAATATATCGGGATGCCAAAATAGATGTACAAAATTTTTGGGTGTCAAATATATAAAATATACTAAAATTAAAAGAATTTCTATATGTGCAAAAAAGAAATTATGGGGTGTGGGGGGATTTTCCACTTAACATGTAATTATGTTGATCCTAATCTCAGGAAATCAGTTTATGCAAAATCAAATAGGTACATTTAATTGAACAGATCACAGACTTCAGTAGACAAAAAAATGAAGCTCATCATTTGACAAGCCCTTAATAAAAAGGCCCTGTATGAGAATCAAAGTTTGTAACATATGACACTAGGAGGCAGTAATATATAACTCAGTCACTTTGGTATCCCTTCAAACTCAGGATGAAAAATCTAAAAATGAGTTTCTTGTACATTTTTTCTTGCAAGGCTCATAACAGAATATTGCAGCCTATTTTTATGTGTTGACCAAACTGACCAATAAATAACAACTCTTTAATCTGCAAATTATGCTCAACAACTAGATCTCCCATCATTAGAATCTTACTAATTTTCAGGCTCAAGTGTAACATTGAAGCCAAAGTCATTCCCTGGAGTGAATGACTTCTTGAGTTGTTCTGCCGTTTGAGTAGTGCTTATCTTCCAGTCCTTTTCATCCATGTTTTCCTGGTATTGGATCATGAAATGTGGAAATAAGTTCATGTTCATGACACCCACATATGAAGTGGTAAAAATCACTTGCCTTTTTCACATAATCAGCCATGGTAGAGTTTAATATTTCTTGTATTGCAAATTTGATAACCCGTTCTTCCCCTAGCATCTGAACAAGGAAGTCCTTTGGGATCTGCATGCATTTCCTAACAGGGTTATCTTTGAGGAAGAAGCAAACATGATAATGGTCTATATACAAGACATAATAAATAATAATTCATCAGATATACAAAATAACTTGATTGGAAATCACGCACCTTTGATGATTTTCCTGGAGCAGTTCGAACATCACATGCACAATTTAATAATACAGTAAAAACTCATGAACTGCATAGTTTTATTCTGCTACAATACAGAACTATGATCAACAGGAAAGTGCATCACATGTAAAATCATATCAACATCAAGAAATAAGTATTTGGATTGGAAAAGGAAGTGCTTCAACACAAATGCTAACGCCTTGTGTTCAAGCAACTCTTGAGGATAAATTTTGAATGAGGGATAAACAATTGAATTATTCAGGATAAGAGAAGGCACTGCATCAATCTTTATAAAAAATGCAGCTTCTTGGTTCTTACCTCCTTTTTGCATGCGAAATCCTGGAACCGGTGGGGCAGTACGACCTAAGTTTGTTACGATTCTATCAAATACTTTTTGTGTTTGATCACCAGTCAAGTCCACTCTCAGCTGCCATTTATTCCATAAGATAGTTATTGCAGCACCAGACCAGAAAGTAGTAGGGTACAGAGATTGGGAACATAGAATGAGAACATAAACAAACATGAGCTAATTTCCTGAAAGAAGCAGAAAACAATTCTACACTGAACCAGTTTTTGTAGCATGCTCACTTGTATCTTATTTTCATCTTGGGAATCTAGTACTATTTTGGCATTTGTTAACACGGCTGAAAGTTCGTTGGAATCTGTAATTGATGCTTCTAAACCTACAAGGCAAGAAGAACATGATGTATTAATAACAGTACAACTCTAACAAAAATCCACAGCAAAAGTGGGTATACATGCATTGAAGGCAGTAAAGTTCAAAGATTTTAGGGGAGAAATTTTAGGGTTTATTCATTCATATATTTGAAATCCAACAGAGGAACGGGTCCAAAAGTCACCTGAATTAAGGGCTGAAATTGGTGCATTGAGATGTCCGAGAGTTGTTTCAATGGGACTAAAAAATCCACCCAAGCTGCTTGGAAGAACATAAAAACAAAACAAATTATCCAATAAGGTTCCTAAGTATCATTCACAAAAAGTATTGCAGAGTGAAGTAATTGGGTACCTCCTCCTCTTGAACATACTGAGACTGAGAGAAACAGTGTCTCTGGTTTTTGCATTTGGAATGGCAAGAACATGAATGCAGCAGGTTCTAGCTCTAGTCGTAGAGAAAGGGCATGTTGTGAAAGAAGGAACTCCAAATATTGTGGAATTGGACTTGGAAGCCATGTTCGTGTTCATGTTCATGTTCATCTTCATGTTCATGTCGTGTCTCTCTCCCACATATGAGTGGTGAATGATGATGTCTTATCCTTTACTCAGTTACTCTTTTTGAGGTTTTTGCCGCAACAAGGTGGGGTCCAGTTCGGTCCACCATCCAATTTCAGTTTCCAAGCTTCATACCATTAAATTGAATTCAGCACAAATTTCAGTTTTTCAGTGTTATAAAAGTTAAAAATTATTTGAATAATCATCGTGATCAATACTATGATTAACTGAATAAACCCGACTTACATAGATAATTCTCCGGACATCATGGTACTCTTCACTTTTCTTGGGAAATTGAAAAATTAATTGGTCAGCGTAATAGATCTCTTTAGTATCATGCATGTTTTGTTATAAAGGGAAAGTTTAAAAGAATTAACTTTGAAAAGTTGACGCTGCAAAATCTCAAGTTTTTTCCCATTTAGAATCTCTTCCCAACATATCTCACTTTCCACAAAATCGCTTCTCAAATAAATCACAATTAATGAACGAAGAAAAAGAAGTGCTATATAGAATAAATATTATCAGTCATTCTCACCTAACCATTAATTATACAACCAACTTTCTTGCATAAGGTTTACAATTAATTTCAACTCAACCCAGCAAAACTTAACAAAGAGAACCTAATATCTAATAAAATCTCATTATCTCACACTATTCCTTACTTGGACCAAGCTTTGATATCAACATTTCAAACTTAATATTGGAGAATGCTTTAGTCATAATATTTGCAATCTGATTTGCTGAAATGCAATACTTCAGACCAATTTCTTTTCATTTCTCTGTCTCACATGACATTTCACCTTGACGTGTTTTGTTCTACCATGTTTGATAGGATTCTTTACAATTGCAATGACTTACTAGGTTCATCATGTAATTTTCCACATCATTCAAAACTTTTCTAAGCCAAATGACTTGATTTGCAGCTGATATATACTCAGCTTCAGCTACTAATTAAACTACCATATCTTGTTTTTTTTTGAATTCCAAGAGAAAATTCCACTATCCAATAAGAAAACATAACTTGATGTACTTTTGGAATCGTCTAAGCTTCTTGCCGGCCACTAACTGCATATCCTTGAAAATCTCCACTCTCATCCTTTAAAAACCATATAGACCATAGTTAGTTGCATCTTATCTATTTTAATACTCGTTTTGTTGCATGATAATTAGCTTAACCAGGAGAATGCATAAATTTGGACAACAAACTTGCAACAAATATTATGTCTGGTCTAGTGGCAATAAGATATAATAGACTTCCAATTAAGCTTTTATAAGAAGAAGCTTCTACTTTACCATTATCATCATTGAGTGACAACTTCTCATTTATCACAAGGGACGGGTTCACTAGTTTATTGTTCTGCATGAAACTTCTCTGGAATTTCTAGAGCATAATTTATTTGAGTAATGAAGATTCCTGTATCAGATTAGTGTATTTCCATTTCAAGAAAGTAATTCATTTGTCCCAAATCAATCATTTCAAATTGAGTTTTCATGTCTCGCTTCAATTTGATCAAGGAATTTAAACTATTACCAATGACCCACAAATCATCAACATATAATGATACAATGATCTGCACTTCTTTGCTTGACCTTTTTATTAGGGGTAGATCTTGACAAACAATTTTGGAGAGCCAAAATAAAACATTCAAAATTTATATATATATAATTATTGTCAACAATATACTAAAAATAAGTACACAATTTAGAATAATTATAACTACAAAAGAAATCACACATATTTAAAGGATTGTTGTTCGCTCCTTCAAATTCTTGAACTCGACAATGATTGAATCAAAACTAAAATTTTGAGTTTTTTTTTTCAATGTAAATAATCATATTGTCAGCAAAAAAAAAATCATCTTCCATTTTATTCTGAAATTTTGTTTTGATAGTCTTCAGTGTAGAAAATTATCTTTCTCTTGTAGTTGTAGAAACAGAAATAGTTAAAATAAGAAGAATTAAATGATCAATCAATTAAAATGTCCTTCACTTTACTATTCTTGCCAAAGATTGACACAAGCATGGTTAATAATTCTTCAAATTTGGATGGTTAGGAGCATCAACAGTAATTTTGAAGTTATATTTGATATGAACCCTATTTTAAATAAACTATTTTAATTTCATCTCTTTGACTCATTATATATTCTTATATTTAAGGACATTTTTTTTAATTACATTCCAATGAATTAATATGAAACTCTTCACCTATAATTTTTTTAATCTTAAGAAATGACTCTTTTAGTTAAATAAAATTAGATCATTAGTATTATGCTTAAGAATATGCGAAAAAATTGAGTATCTTATTTTCATATTCATGTAGTTTCTCTTTTATAAATCTTAAAAAATAATATATTGTTTATTCTTTATCATTGTACCCGTCTTTTCTTAAAAGAAAAGTTTAGAACTAAAAAATAATTAATTATAATTTATTAAAAATTGGAAGACGTAATTAAAAGAAAAATTGAAAATAATTAAATTATAATTAAAAATCTATGAAAAAAAAAATATAGGAAAAAGTTATAAGTTAAAATTAATTCTAATTATTGAACTAATATTTCGTTAATGATTAAGAAAAGAAAGAATTGTGTGTTTCTCTTCAATAATGACAAGACAGTTTTGGTTATGAAGGTGCACTATGATAGAAGGGAGAAATAGTCTTGTTTTAGAATAAGATTTCTCTCTAATTCATAAGAGAGATGTCAATCTCATAAAAGTATCACTCATTCTCACCTAACTATTAATCATACAACCAACTCTGTCCTTGTCTACAATGTTGCCTGACATGTGCAGCATGGATGACTGAGTAAGAGAGCATAGAACTTTGTGAGTGGACTGCACGATAAGATCAGCACCTTGGTGGAGAGCTGATTTGGGTAGTTTTGAATGAAATCCAAAGTGTGCGCCATGAGCTTCGTCCACGATCAAAGGGATTTTATGAGAATGACAGAGCTCAGAAATGGTGGTCAAGTCACTGCAAAGACCATGATAAGTTGGTGAAGTGATGAACACTGCTGCTGCTTTTTTCCCTTCCATTTCTAGTTCCCGGATGGCTTTCGATACCTGCAACAAAAATTCATAAATGATAACAAATCTGTAATTGCTATGAGGTTAAGCTTCAGCATTAACATTCTTACCTGAGATGGAGTGATAGCAGCGGCAATGTCCCAATCATCGTGAAAGTGAGGAATGATGTACTTAGGCACTGCACCAGACAATACCAATGCAGATATGGCTGGTACATGAGAGTTCCTAGGAAGAATGAGAACTTGCCCCGGAGAACATGTTGCCATTATGGCTGCTTGGATTCCACACGTTGTACCTCCGACAAGAAACCATGTGTGTGAAGATCCGAACAGTTTTGCTGCTTCAACCTGTGCTTCTAAAATGGGACCGTGGGGAGCAAAGAGATAGTCAAGTTCTGGAAGCACAGGCAAGTCATGAACAAAGGCTGTTCTTCCGATGAGTCCAGTCATGGAAGCAGGTGCAGCGTTCCCTCTGTTGTGTCCAGGAAAGTGAAAACTCGCAGCATTTTTTTGGGCTGAAGTTTTTAGTGCAGTGACTAGAGGCTGAACCACATTTTGGTGAGGCATGATGGAGACTCAAAAACCAGATTTGGTCACAAAATGCTGCAAATAAAAATAAAGGAGAGGGAGAATGCAACGGAGGTTGGGTATATCACTATCGTTTTCCTATTGAGAAACATAATAAATCTGGTGGTTGGACTTTGATAGATCTTGTCCTTGGATAATGGATAATGAATGATAGTAACTTTTGATGCATGAATGCCGACAAACTTCAGGTTGAAAATAAAAGCTCCCACCACTACCGATTATTGTATCACGGTGACAAGACGCTTTGTCTGTTCTCACTCGCTATAATATAGACAATTTTCAAGCAAAGTAGTTTCAAAATTCAAACTGAAGAGGTATGGAGGAATGGGTCCAAAAGTCCATTAAGGGCTGAAATTGGTCCATTGATCAGACGTCTGAAATTTGTTCCAATGGTACCAAAAATATTCACCCAAGTTCAATGGAACAACATAAAAGCAAAACAAATAAGCCAAAAAGGTTGCTAAGTATCTAATAAAGCATGCTTTCCATCATGTAAAACCAAATCGGACAATCATACGGTAAAATTCAAAAATGTAAAATATCGTACACAAGTCATACATTTGATTAATGATGATTAATGAGTTAAATATGCAAGATTAGAATGTGTTTCTTTACAAAATTGTTACATTTTAGTCATAAAATTTTAAAAATAAATGAATATAATCCTTTAAATCAAATTCTTTAAACTTTTTTCACGTGTCAAATGTGTTTTCATTAAATATTAAAATGAGAATATGTCAAATGATATAAACAATTCAAATACTTGCATGAAAGATGCGTCTAAACAAAATTAAGGCTTAAATACCTTTTTGGTCCTCATTTTTACCGAATGTTTTAAATGGTCCTCATTTTCGCAATTCGTGTTTTATTTAGTTCTTTCCTGTAACGCCGTTTAAATCATTAACGGAGCATTGTACAAGTAGCACGTTACATATGGCTAATTAACCTTAATTTCTCAATTTAGGGGAAATTTTGCAATTAGGAAAATTTCTTCATCTTCGTCTTTCTTAAGCTCGGATTATTTGCAGAGGAAGCAGCTAATACTTGTCATTTCATCATTGGATTGCATTTGCGCTCTTCATTTCAATTTTACAATTAATCTTCTTCTTCCTACAATCCCATTATATAGGTATGTTACGGTCCCAATCTTCTTCCTTTACCTCTGGTTGTAATCGTTGGAGGCAACCGTGTTGTATCACTTCGTGCACTGTTGGTGGTTCAAGGAGAAATGGATTAACCCCGATTTGTAGCTACGGAAAGATGGCAACTTTGAGGATGTCAAGAACTCCAAATAATATTGGTAGAAAATTTTTGGTACAATCTGTTTTTATTTTTGTGTTAATAATAAATTGGTTTTAATTTTTGGTTTATTGATTTACAGAGTGGTGGTTCCAATAATGTGGGTTGCAATGTTTTCAAATGGTGGTGTTGATAAAAAGGATGTAATCATCATGGCACAAATGAGGTAGATTAATGATTTGGAGAAGTTATTGAAGGTTGTTGAGAAGAGGCTGCAACTAGTAATAGGGTTCACGTTATTGTGTGTAATCTTTTAAAGTCCAATATGTAAAATTGAAATAAAGAGCGCAACTGCAATCCAATGATGAAATGACAAGTATTAGCTACTTCCTCTACAAATCCGAGCTTAAGAAAGACAAAGATGAAGAAATTTCCCTAATTGCAAAATTTCCTCTAAATTAAAAAATTAACGTCAATTACCACACCTATACAGTACACGTAACACACACTACTGCAAATCGTGCCACTTGTACAATGTTCCGTTAATGATTTAAACAGCGTTACACAAAAGGACCAAATAAAACACGAATTGCGAAAATGAGGACCATTTTAAACATTCGGTAAAAATGAGGACCATCTTAAACATTCTGTCAAAATGAGGATCATCCACAACAAACACTACGAAAATGAGGACTAAAAAGGTATTTAAGCCAAAAATTAATTAGTAATTTGATTTCTATATCTAGATTTTTTTTATATTTATTTTTTACTCAACTGAGTTCTTATTGTTGTAAAAAGATTCATTATTTCTTATGTTAAATTGATGTTAACTGATAATTCACATCATTATGTTTTAATCTTGTTTATTTTTTATCTTTAATTGCTATTTTATAATTATCTTTTTAGATATTTTAGGTTTTATTTAATAAAATTGAAAAAGATAATTATTTGATTTATATTTTGCAAATTAAGATAAAACTCGTGAAGATTTGAAGAATATTTTCAAGATTGTTAGATACAGGGAAATCTATGAAGATTAAAAAAGGTTTTCAAGATTATTATTCAAGTGGAGATATGAAGGATTAATAAGAATATCAAAATAATTTGATTATCAAAATTTATCAACAAGAAAAAATATTGATAAAATTGGTTACTCCAATACAAAAACAAGTACAAATCTTAAGCTTAGTACAGTTATGAAAAATCTATAAATAAGGGGCTAGACATATGGACATTAAAATAAACAAAATACTTTTTCTTTTATTTTTGGTATAAAAAAATAATTTTTATTAGCATGCACATGAACATTAGCCTTAGAATCTATAAACCAATAATTTAACTTAAAAAAACAAAACTTAACTCAGAGCTAATGACATGGTACCTTTGAGATGGAAAAACAACGACAACACTCATAATAAAAAAAACATTAACTCTAGGTTTGGAATTAGATTAATAAATTTAAACAAAGCTTGTGAGAAAAAAATATGGTTCTCCTCAATACAAAGTCACACCTAAACAAATTTTAAAAAAAAATTATATATTTTTTAAATTATATTAAATATTTCTAACAAATTATTAAAGGAATAAAGTCACAAATTATTAAAGGAATAAAGTCACCGGAGATTGGATTTGAGTATATTGATGAGTTAATTTTGACTTGAATATGAAATTGAGATGTTTGTGTATATACAAGAATGAAATGATTGAAATCTAGTCTTCAGGATTATAAATACTCTATGTTAAAAATTTTGTTGCACATTAATTATTTGATAAAAACCCAAAAGAGTTTTTTTTTTTTATTTTTGTTATTTTTGTGTATTTGAGTTGTAAATTGTGAGAGTTATTATGTGTTACACAATTTTATAAAAAGGAAGGAAAGGATGTTTATTATTTACTACATGGTGCTTTTGCGTTTCCACTAAGAGTAATAGTGAAAATTAAAACTAATTAAAATCTAATTAACACACTTATAACTTGAAAGTCTTAATAAAAATAAAAAAGTAAAATTTGATATAAAAAAAAATCCTTAAACGCATCATTTAAAGTTTTTTAGTCAAAGATTATATTATGAAGAAATAAATAAGTTTATGCTATTGTATTATTAAGCGCATCATTTAAAGTTTTTTAGTCAAAGATTATATTATAAAGAAATAAAGATTATATTATTTTTTGTATGATAATAAAAACTAATAAAATTCTTATTGTTGTTATTATAATTACAAAATTAAATATGAATAATTTTTATAATTTTATTATAAATAAATTTATTTATTTTGTCCGTAACCTTTTAGTTAAGAAAAACGATTAAATTGAGAAAAAACATTAAGTTTAAAAACAATTGTCATTAAGAAGATAAAAATTATAAAATAATTATTTAATTTTAAAAAATTATTTAAATATGATAAAATTGAAAAACAACCATGGAGAACAAAGAAAAAAAAAATCTTTTATAAATATATGCATATCGAATACAATAGATATATGATGATAAAAAAACAAAGAAAAAAATCTTTTATAAAATATATCAATACATTTATTTTAAAAATAATAATATATGATGATATATGTATATTGAACCGTGTACAAAAATTTTTAAAAATATAATAAATATGTGATTATTTGTGTGTGAATCCTAATTAAGATCAAATATATTAAAACTATTATCATAAAAATTATAAATTATTGTCATCATAAAAATATTATTTTATAAAATATTTTACTAATACAATCTTTTAAAATAATGGATACAGATACATAATTTAACTTGAAATATATCGTAGATAAGCATAGATATAAATATAAATATATAGATAAATAAAAATATGAATATTCTTTTATAAGTTAATGTTACGTGACCACCTCTCTTTTTTTCACAATTGTGAGTGTCCACAGTTGTTGCTATAAATGAATTTCATGAGTAGAGACATTATTGTCCTTCTCTATATTCTTTTTTTCTCTACCTCTTTCTTTTTTGGAAAATGATATTTCAACAAAAATATTTAACAAGTTTTTTACAATGGTAGCGTGGCAACGGTTTTTTTAAATTTTTATTACCAAAATGTAAGTTAGCACATGCGACGAGAAAGAAAGGAAACTGAAATTAAAATGTAAGTTAGAGAGAGAAAGTGAAGAAGAGAGAAAAGGGGAAAGTGAGGGTGCGAAGTGAGAAAGCGTTTCGAGCGAGAGAGAGGAAGCAAGGTCGCCAGAGTTTTCAGTTCACTGAAAGCGTGTCTCCAACAAGCATTTCGCCGTCGTTAGTGGAGGATAGTTACAGTTTTCGGGTAGACTATTCCTATCATCCAGAAGACGAAGCTTTTGGAGTTGGTAGTGTTTTGCGAACTCTGCGGCCACCTTCCTTCGTCGGCGGCAACCATTTGCTTAGTATTGTCCCTACTGTTCGTCGTATCAAAACTTCAAGTGATTTATTCACTAAAACTATGTTAAACATCGTTTTAGGGAGTACCGCAAACGTATGTAGGGAGCTACAATACAATGTATGTTTAAAATGTTTCAGCTTTCACTAAACTCAATCAAGTGTATCATTTTGGAACATTGAACATTCATTTAGTCTCTCAAAATGTAATTTCTATCATCAAATGGACATTCAAAGGAGCACTTGTCTAAATTCAGTATAGGGAAAGCATAGTATTGTAACCAAAGTGGGGACTTACTCATTAATATGTGGGGAGTTACATGTATGTTTTTTCCAGTACAACGCGGACTGGAGTGAAGGTCATTTATATACTCAATTTGGATAATTGTTCATTCATTAAATGATTTCCAAAGTCTTCTCCATGCACCCAAGCTCCATGAACTGAACTGGGATCTTTGTCAAACAACACAAAA
>Ga0214543_1004710_pt1 | contig 25686 bp, 18 predicted proteins | sample CNSS2metaG_FD_160094 | JGI IMG/M metagenome (GOLD analysis project Ga0214543, IMG submission 160094) | Root nodule microbial communities from cowpea collected in UCLA plant growth center, Los Angeles, California, USA - CNSS2 | ecosystem: Host-associated > Plants > Roots > Nodule | place: USA... | reverse complement strand
CAAGTAGTCGGTTTTGGCCGGCTACCTGTCTAGATGGCTAGTGCTGGTTGTGTCCGGGTGCTGGATGGTATGTGGTTTTAACGTGTGTACTTATTTACTTGATTGGGCTTGGCTAGGTACAGTACAACGTCTATTCTTCTCTTGTCTTTGTTAAGTAACTCTATTTCACTCGACATTTTGTCCTCACATTTCTGATCCATCTACAATTGATACACCGTCGTCGATTTATCTCTTTGGATTATTGAACACCACCTTGTTGAGCATCACATCGTTCCGGAATGAGATTGGAAAATAACCTATCCACTCTTGTGTTGATGTCCCAGTCTCACAAAAGAGTCAATTCCAATTAACCTTGAGTATGGATTCTTCGATCATCCCGAGACACCACCAAACCCAAGTATTCCACACTTAGCCGCATATATAGAGTAAACCAACATCTCACTACCAACTCCCTCTTGCGGACAACCAGAACCTAATTCTCATAATGGCAATACCAAGGAGTATATGATCTCGATTAAAACCAAAATGCCTACCCCAAACACCACTTTATAACAATTATGCCCTTAGTCATAAACATAATATTAACATACCACTTTATAATTTTAACTAACGAAATAATGGCTCTAACACATTTAAGTAATATATATCTGCCCGAAAAATTTTTAACAATCACCCACTAGTCAAATATATGTATCCTTACAAACTTCTCAATCTTTATGAGCTCAAAATTTACAATTATATTCTTCGATATAATCAAATAATCATGTCTACTAATTATTTCAGTACATAGAACCAATATTAAAACAACCAAAAGCCATAAACTCATCATGAAATGTGTAGCATGAAAATCAGATGAGGTGGCCTACACGTGTCATTTTTTAACTTGTCCTACCTTACCTTAGTTAGATCAATCAATAACGTTATTACACAAAATGTAATGATTGAATATCAAACTTTATATTTGATCAAAAGTGTTAGCATAAATGACTTTGGTGCATGAAAATTCAATGAAGATATTGCATAAGAAAACTTGATGAAGATATGAAGTCTTGATAGTTTGATGAAGACTTGAAGAAATAATGTGTTGATCAAGCTTGGTGTGCTTAATTTGGCTTTCACATGAAGATATTGAAGCTCAAAGATTGAAGCTTAACGTGAAGATAATTTGACATAGTATAGATGTCTTATGTCTGGTTACAGTCTTTAGATTAAACAGATAAATTAACCTGTTGAGTATGCTAACAAACAAACTATATATTTTGGTTTTCCAGAGAGAGCCAGAACAATTGACATTTTTTAGCTTGAAATCATTGTAAACTTTAGAAAATTCACTCTCTTTGGACTATATAGATTTGCAATTGTTTTTGTGGTATAATCTGTTGAAAAATATTTATATGTCTAGTTGATTCTCTATGTAATGAAATCAACCCGTTAACTTTGTTTTCAATCGATTGAAAATGCATGTTCTAGAAGTAATTGTATATTGAGTTCTTGGTCATTTTGATTCAATCAAAAGTGTTTTAACAAGTTTAAAAGGCCAATTCAATCCCTTATTCTTGGCTAATTACTTCTTTCATTACTTACAAAAAGAAATTATCCAAATACGTGATGCATAATACCAAATATGGAACATAAATCACATAAATGACTAACTCCCACTGAACTAAAATTCCTCAAATAGTGTTTCCATGAAAAACATTAGGTGGAAAACCCTCCGTAATAGGATATGCTTTTATCGAGTGTATCCCCTATATGTTCTATGGAAATCTATCCATTTTGTATCATTTCCTTAACAACTAGGAACTTAATGTCAATGTGTTTTGACTTGATCAAACTCTTATTATTATTGGAATATTGTTGTCACAATATAACTTAAGTGGTCTTTTAATTCCTTTAGTAATTTGTAGCCCAATGAGAAAGTTCTTTAGGCAAATCCTACGACTAGATAACTCATAGCATGTTATAAGTTATGCAATCATGGTAGATGAAGTAGTAAGAGTTTACTTGGCATTGCTCCAAGAAACTGCACCACCAGCTAAAATATAAATATATATCAAACCATCCATACATTTAGAAAAATCCAAGTCGAAATATTCAGTGATGTCCAATTGGTCTTACCTGTAACACCCCACCCCAACTAAAACCTGGTGCTACTAGATTTTCTTTACATGTCTAATATATCATTTAACAAATACGAAATTAAAAATAAAATACATCACTGAAATGTATCGTTTGTTAAACATACATGACATTTATGCGAATAAAATGTTAATATAAATATAGGTGCTTGTAATAGAAGTTTGCCTATACTTTTACAACCAAATAATACATTTTAATTTGAAATACATTACAAACAAGTTATACTGTATGAATTGTAGTTCTAACAAAGTCCAAAGTTACATGAAAAGTTAAGCTAGATAATCTCATTGTTACATGTTAGGTCTCCATTTTCTTCCTCTAAAAAATAAAGAAAGTAAGAGTGACTCTTTCCCTTAACTCAAAAATTTCATCATAACATTTCAAAACCTGGTTATTTGAATAAAAATTGCAATTGAATGAAATAACTTTGCAAAAGTTTAAATCTTCGTAATATCATGAAAAGATAACTAACTATGCAAAAAATATCAAAATCAAGTTAATCAATAAAATAATCATCACTGTATGTTTTGAATATAGGATAATTATAAATCAAGTCTTCATTATCAATCTTTGAATAATCATATTCGTATAATTCCGAATTTTAACTCATCATTATATTTATCTCATATTCTTTCTTTATACACTTTGGTTCCCAAACATTGTCATTAGACTTTTCTGAATCATAATGGTCTTACGCCAATATGGATAGTGCCAACAGGCTAAACGTTTTCACATATACAAAATGTGCGTTATTTCACCTTCCTAATTTCACAATATAGTGAAGAGGATGGTCGAGAATAAATTGCATTGAATACCCGACTAATTGTGTATATCAATCCAGGATATCTATATCACAACCCTCCATTCTATTAGGTCTACTAGACCTTTCTTTGGACACTATACCCAATGTATCTTTGTACTATCCATACAGTCCTTTTTATTCTTTATTTTTGTATTTTAATTATAATTGTCCTTTCACATTACCTTTATATGCAATTCTTGAACAAAATTTTTTTAGCTTAACGTATGTGCTTATAATTTTTCAAAATTTTCAAAATAGTAAAAAAACAAATTAAAAAAGAGTTTAAAATCGACAATCAAGCATAAATCATTCTTTCACAATTAATAAAATTAATAAAAACTGTAATCATAATTAAAACATAATTTTCATATAAAATCTTATAAATAAATTAGCAAACTTGTTTTATTTGTAACTTTTTGTGTAAAACTCTAAATAAAATGATTCTTGAACCTAACCCTAGGTTTTTCATACCCAAAGAGTCCATTTTTCAACTCATAATTTCAGGATAATGTATAAAAAATTCAAAATCAACAAGACAAATTGCATGCTTAAAGAAAACTTGCTAAAATAAAGACTTGGATGTTTGAGATAGGACCCCCATACCTTGGTGATGCTAATTATACTCTAAGATGGAAATGAAAACATCAAGGTGTTGGATTCCTTGTCCTACTTCAATGACCTCACTAAAGTTTAGACCTCTCTTTCTTTATTTTGTGAGATTTTGTGAAGAGGATATGGGAAATAAAGTCCTATTTATAGGAAAAACCTTGCACAAATGGATAAGGATGAATTGATGGTAGATTTATGAGATTCCTTAGTAAGGGTAAATTTATTTTAACCATATAGAGAAGCTTGGTTGAAATTTCCATAGTTGGCAACTTCGTGGTAGTTGCAAGGAGATTTGTTGACTTTCTAGAAGACTTGTTCTTACTCCAAACTATAAAATTCATATGTCTTACCACACACCTCTATTTTTAAATCCCTACGTTGAAAATGAATCCTTATGTCTCTAGAACATATCAAACAATTTTTTGCTAAATCCAACGGTTAATGAAACTGGAATCAAAGTTTTACTAAAATAACTCAAAACAGGACGTAAGTGACGCCAGTTCTACATCATAACTCTAAATCTAAATCTCGAAGGTCAAAGTTAAATATTATGTCTTTAGAACTCTGTATAAAAATTTCAACCAATCCAATGGTTAACGAAGTAGGAATAAAATATTTACTAAGTCAACTCAAAACTAGATAACATATGGAGACCTAACTTTTACACTAAAGTGCGGGAATTACTACTCCTTCCATACACCTCCAATGCAAAATCCCATTATTCATAGTGAAGAACTATATTTTAAGAATGCTTTATAAAAAATTCAGCCTAATCCAATGGTTAATGAAGCCTTAATCACAATTTTACTTAGGCAACTCGAAAAATAGGAAGTAGTTAGCACAAAAAAAAAAACTATCATTTACATTATACAAAGCTCTTTGTCAATTTACTTATGAAATCATAAAATTACTTCATACTACAATTTAAATAAGAAATTTAAATATATAAAATAAAGTAGGGGTGTCAAAGTAAGTCAATCTGGCTCACATGGGTTAGCTCACCACGAGTTGAGCAAAAAAGGATTAGCCTAACCCGACTTACTTATTGGTAAGCCAGAAATTTTTTAACCCGGCTTGACCCACCACGTGTTATAGTGGATTAGTGGGTTAGCTCACTTACAATTTTTTTTTTTTGCAATTTATTTTATATTATTTATTGCATTACAATAAGAGTGGATTGACTTAACTTATTTTCTATAATAAAGGAATCAAAATGTTCACCTAATTCTCATAATATTATTATAAGATAATAGTTAAAGATTAAAGTATTAACATATATAATATGACAAACAAATTAATTAAGCATTCTAACAATTCAAATATTATTGATTAATATTCTAGCATTTAAAAATATGAAATTGTGAACCTATATAGTTAGAAGTAATAAATGATTATAACAAAAAGATTTTAAAAAATTGTAAAAAAATGTTGGTGGCCTAACCCACCTTCAACCTAACCCAAACCTGTTTAACCCGTGAGTTAAGTGAGTCATTTCAATTCAACCCACTTTTGAAAAAAATTAATTTTTTCTCAACCAACCCAGCTCGAACCTGTGGTGAGCCGAATTAGCTCATGGGTTAGAACCCATTTTTACATCTATAAAATAGAGGGTGTTATAATATCTCTTTATATGTGAGTATATAATCCATTGTTATATTTAAATATCTCATAAACCTTTTAGCTTATTTACAATTATCCATTCTTAGATTACTTAAATATTTTCCTAACATCCCAACTATGTATGCTATATCCGAAAGCATACACACTTGGGTATACATTAGACTCCCTATAACTAAAGCAAAGAAAATCTTTTGCATTTCCTGAGTTTTTAAGTTGCCTTTTTAGAGTACTTATGGAGAATAATTTTTTCTCCCTTAGCAACTATAATATCCCATGAGATATTAATGAACTGAAAATCTTAGCCCATTAAGTTCTATCAAAACCAATTTCCCCTTTTTTGAAAATATGATAATAGGGAAAACTCGAGTATCATCAATTCATGGACAAGACTAAGTTAAGATGCATGTTCACATGAAATATATGGTGGGGAAATTTGACTACCAAAGCACTTTACTAAAAACTATGCTTATTTAAAAACTAAGAAAAACAAAAATTCTACTCTAAATGCCTAGATGAATTGTGTGGTGAATGGACTGGATACATGAATAGATCCATACAAAGGAAAAAAATAACAAAGTAGTCAACTGTTTGAGGAAAATTCACCTGATTCAGTATGCATGAAAAGTGCTCGATGCACTGTAACGGAATGCAATCTAAGGAATTAAAACTACTAGGAAACATGTTTATGACTTAACGAAACCTAAAGCACATAAAATCACTACCATAAATAGTATCTCAAAATTTATCACGAAACCATATAACTACAAAATTACAGACCACAAATCGTGATGGACATATGATTCGCAAGTAGATGAATAGAACACGGGAACAAGAATGGAAGCAACCGATGCAGTGTGAACGAAGATCCTAAAATGCAAACGCTAGATTCTACTAGATAACACTACTAATGAACTTAACAGTCAATCTCGCTTTTTCTTGTTTTCACATTTTAAAGAAAAATTGAACTATGCAACATATTATAAATTATCGATCTAAGCTAAACCATGCTTTCGCACATCAAAACAAATAGAATTCGTCCGTGAAATGAAAAATCACAAACACTATGAATTTCAAGTTATCACCAGCTTTGCCTTCAATAACCAGGTTTAACACAAACACAAAAACCTTTGCATTTTGTGGTCTTCTGGACACACTAGGTTTTGGCATGGATCCATAACCAAATCCTGGTAGGTTATTGATACAACATGGCCCAATACCACCACACTTGGGCTGTCCAACGCCCCCTCTACCTTCCAAGCAGCCATGAACGACCTCCTAAGACCACATCTAAGGCGGTTTGTTCTTGTTTATTTTTATGACATTCTCATCTACAGTCCCACTTTGGCAAACCATTTCCAACATTTACATGTTATTTTAGACTTATTGGCAACTAAACATTTTTTTGCAAAGTTATCTAAGTGCAGTTTTGCTACCACACAAGTGAGTTACTTGGGCCACCTCATCTCATCTGACAAAGTGGCCCCTGATCTAGACAAAGTGAAGGCCATCAATGACTGGCCTAGACCACGATCACAGACGGAGTTACGCGGTTTCCTCGGCCTCACCGGTTTTTATCGCAAGTTTGTACGCCATTACGCCACACTCGCCGCTCCTCTCACGGATTTATTACATGATCACAAGTTTACATGGCCTTCACCAGCCCAACAAGCTTTTACACAACTCAAACTACATATGTCCGAACTACCTACACTACATCTTCCCAACTTCACTGAACCATTCACCCTCAAACCGATGCATCAGTCGTTGCCATTGGTGCTGTCCTCAATCAAAATGACCACCCACTCGCCTTCTTCAGCAAAAAGATGTGCCCCTATCTATGTTCCGCATCAGTGATTGTACGAGAAATGTATTCAATCACAGAATCAGTCAAGAAATGGCGTCAGTACTTGTTGGGCAACCATTTCAAAATTTTCACAGATCAGAAAAGCTTAAACACACTCCTTTCCCAGACCATACAAACACCAGAACAACAGAAATGGACAGCTAAACTACAAGGTTATGATTTTGAAATCTTATACAAACCTGGGAAACAAAATATTGTTGCAGATGCACTATCCCGCCAAGAGACCCCCAACCCTTCACTGCTACTAGCCATATCCTCTCCCGTTCCAAACCTCCTTCAAGAACTTCAACACTTTTATTCCATCTCTGAAGGGAAGGCCCTCATTCAATCCTGCACCAAAGACCACCAATTACCTAGTCTCTTCTCAACACGACAAGGGATCTTATTTTTTCAAAATCACATATTCCTCCCAACTACACAAGATTTCTGACAGCGCATCCTCTATGAACTCCACGCATCACCTACAGTGGTTCACTTAGGACTCAAACCCACCCTTTCTAGAGTTGCAGCTTCGTTTTACTGGCCTGGGTGGACTCGGGATGTCAAAACCTTCATTCAACAATGCTCCATTTGCCAAAGCAATAAATACCTGCCACATAGACCACAAGGATTAATTCAACCTCTACCCACCCCTGCTTAGGTTTGGGAATACCTCTCCATGGACTTTATCACACACTTATCAACATCTGCAGGCCACACTGTTATTTAGGTTATATGTGACCGCTTAACCAAGTACGCACATCTGATTGCCTTGCCCACAAGTTTTAGTGCCCCAAATCTGGCCCGTCGGTTCTCCATTGAGATTTGCCGCCTTCATGGAATTCCCAAGTTCATCGTCTTTGATCGAGACCCAATTTTTGTCAGCACATTCTGGCGTACCTTGTTTAAAGCACAGGGAACAACTCTCAAGTTCAGTTCCTCATATCACCCCCAAACCGACGGTCAAACAGAAGTGTTGAATAGAGGCTTAGAAGCTTATCTGCGATGCTTCACCAGTGAGCACCCGCACAATTGGTACCAATACCTGCATCTGGCAGAACTTTGGTACAACACATCTTACCACTCCGCCATTGACACCTCGCCCTTCCAAGCACTATATGGTCAACCCCCACCCACGACCCTCGACATGCTACATACACCGCGCACTAGCACCACCATTTCGGACCTCCTTCACCAACATACGCTTGTCCTTGACAACCTCAAAAATAACCTCCGACGCACTGGTCAATGTATGTCCGATCAAGCTAACCGTCACCGCTCGGACAGAAGTTTCGAGGTCCATGACTGGGTCTGGGTTTGCCTCCAACCTTACCGTCAACACTCGGTCCATCGTTGACCTTGCGCCAAACTCGCACCCCGCTAATCAGGTCCTTACCAAATCCTCCGCTGCATAGGCATGGTCACATATGAGCTTCGCCTCCCCTCTACCTCACGCGTCCACCCGGTGTTTTATGTTTCGATGTTAAGACCCTTTAGAGGGAACCCTCCCTGTGCAACCCCAATCTCACGTTCCAATTCTGAAAACCCTCCCCTTAACTCACCCGTATCTAACCCTTTAGACGTGCAAACCCATTCCCTATCTAGAACTTTAATTCCACCACCTACACCTTCCATTGAAAATGTGCCACCTCATCCCCATCCAGTTGTCCCCCACTTTAGCTCACCTAACCCCCTCGAGTTTCCCCCCTCTACAACCCTCCCGAACAGTCAAAACCCATTATCTACTTTCCCACCTACCACATTAACTCCACCTCCCACACTCTCCAATAAACCCGTGCCACCTCAACCCACTCCAACGACTCCCCAATTTAATTCCCCACCTAACCTCCTCGAGCCACACAACCCCACAACCATCCAAAACATTGACCAACCCCACACACTAAACCCTAGCCCAATACCCACTTCACCAATGCCACCCATTTCGGCCCAAACTCCTTCCATTCCCCACTTTAAGGACAAAGTGCAATCTTTAGGGGTAGGCAATGATACAACACAGCCCAATACCACCACAAGGCCCACAAGAGAGCATAAGAAACCTCACTGGATGAAGGATTTCATTTAAGTTAGTTTTGGTGATCACGTTTCAATTATGTTAGTTATGGTTTGGAAGTCCAAAATAACATACAAATGTTTTTGTAATCCAGGGACACACCTGGCCCATTGCAACCTTATTTAGGGTTGCTTTTGTTATGAATGAAGGGCAGAAAAAAACATTTTTATTAGTTTTCTCTACCTTCTCTCTTACATCTTAGTATAGCTGTAGCCATAACCTAACAGTTGTGGAGAAAAAAACAGGTTCCAATTTGAAATTAAGGCATACTCATGCTAAACAAACAGTAGAAATATATAAAATGAACAACAACAAAATAAAGAACGAAAAGTAGTGAAATTCATCAAAGACAAACGGTGGAAAACTTCAAGAAAAACTTGAACTACATTAAATGTACCGAATATAGTCTCAAGGGCACCAAGAACTTGAAGAGTATGAACTTATGTCACCTAGGTTCTCCAACTTCAAGCCTAAGAAGGAGAGAGAAAAACTGAGAGAAAGAAAATGAAACTGGAACTATTTTGTGATCTGTCCAATTCTTTCTTTACTTAATTCAAATTCTACTTTATATCAAACTGTTTAAAATTCCCTCCTGACTACCCACTGACTACCACTAGTTAACTAACTCAACTTCTTACCAAAACTACTTAAAATTCCCTCCAAATTAACCAAAACTAAGATAAACTACACTTTAACTATGTTGCATTCCAACTATGGTCCAGCTGGTATGCTTCAGACCCTTTCTTGAGCTCCAAAGCTACTCACCAAGTCACCAAGTGTATCTCCAAGAGCCTCCCACACCCTAGCCACAAGTTGGAGCTCAATGTGTGAAAGTGCTTGCTCCTCATCTATCCATTCCTACCTCAATGCCTTACCTGCAACAACTTGGAACAAAGTTTCACAACATAAGTGAGAGTGTTAGTATGCTAAAATCTTCCTTACTAAGCTAAACTTAGCTAGAAAAGTCTAACATGAAATTTGGTCTAGGATTTCACCCTATAGCCCTCTTCTAGGAATCTGTTGCTTCCACAAATGTAACTAGACTTCCCAAATAGCTTTCCAATGTTGAATACAAAAGCTAGTTTCCAAAATGTCAACATTTCTGATCTTTTTATGAAACTGTTGCAGAATTCTTTTGTAAGCGCTGGTTTCTTATTTCCTTGTCCTTGATCAGCCCTCCAATATCTTCTTGTAGAAACTTTTGGTTCACTTGCCCTGCACCACTTCATGTTACACAAACTAGCTATGCCAACTTAATGAAAAGTCCTAAACTTAACTAGAAAACTAGGTTGAGACCCATGTCGTTTTTTTTATGTTATTGGTTTTGAATTTCACATTTATTTATGTTTTATCTAAGTAAATATGGAATTATTTGATTAATAGAAATTTTAATTATAGATATTGGTTTAGGTAATAAATTTAATGAAAAAAGTAATAATATTGTTATAATATAATATTTTTTTCACACCAGAAGTAGTATGATTACGTTTAAGATTGGATTGGGAGAATATGATTTTAGCAGTAAGGTATATTTATTATTTATGTTTTCGAAATATCTGGCCTTTTGTTATATGGTTGTGTCTCAATTTGATTAAAGGAGCAAAGGAAACGTTGGATTAAAACAACAAGAGAAACACTTTATTAAGTGTATTGTTCAGTTTCTGGGAAGAAAGAACAAAACAAAACCCTTTAGAGTCCATAGCTCTGTGTTTCGGTTTGGCAGAAGGGAAAATGTCAGGTTCCAAACTTTCAGTTTCAAAAATTTTTACCAGAACTCGATCATGGTTTCAATAATGTAGTTGTTTAGTTTTAGTTTTTTTTCTTTTTAATGTGATTTGGTTTGAAAGCATTTGTTTTTAATGTGATTTTGTTTCAGAGTAGGAAATTTCTTAAAAACATTAATTATTGAACGTATTCCTTCCCATTTTTGTTTTTCCCAGGATTTTTTAGTGTTTGATGAAGGCTTCTTCTTGGAATGGGGTAAATCATTAGTAATAGGGACGAACTATTTTTCTGATCCTGCGGGAAATGTGCTTAACCTTAAGTTTGATGAAAATCTAGTGGCATAGAGGAAATTTCGTGGTTTTTTTCAGATATTAGGGTTCTATAATCTACGATGCATGTGTTACGTATGCACTCTGTTTTGTGGAGATAGGTACTTTCGGTTAAGAGTCTTTGACTCATATTGGATGGAAATTGAGTATCCTGTGGTAGGGCAATCAAGGACTGGGATGACATATGACCCTTTTGGTTCACCAAGATTTTTTCAATGTTTTAGAGTGAAGTTGTTGCGATCGATGGTAAAATGTTGTATTCCTTACATATTTTGATTAATTTTGTGCATGTATATCTATATTTACTAATTTTTGCTTTACTTGTAATGCTTCTGAACAGCCATATATTCTTCTCCCAGACGAATTTCAGATGTTTTCTCAGGATGAACTAGAAATCGATCGTAAAGTTGAACTTTATGACCCTGTTAGGAAAAAATTTGAGCTGTCTGTGGACACAACAGATGTAGGAAATATTGTATTGTTTGGGTTGGCGAAATTTATGAAGTACTATGGGTTAAAGAAATTTTTTTTCCTACATTTGAGTTATGTAGGAAAAAATCAATTTATCCATAAGATTTTCTCCCTTGAAAGAGTAGAAATGGTCTGTTAATGAGCCTGTTGTTAATGGCATTCCTAATAATGCTACCGTTAGTGCTATTCCTGATAATGCGTCATATATTAGTGATGATGGACTGGTGAAATACTTAACTCATTATGTTGTTCGAACTTCATGTTTGGTATAGTTTATGTTTATGGTTGTATATTTCTCACAGTTGTATTGTTATGTAATTGGTGTTTAACATAAGTCTTTTTGTTTGCAGTATCTGAATTCCAATTTTGCTGGACAGTTTTTGGATAAAAGCCGCAAGAGATATTTGTTGACGAATGAAACTGTTATATATTAGCCTTGCTCAATTCGTTGGACTGGAGGGAGCAATTTTGAATGCTATCTGACGTGTGGATGGAAGACGTTCTGCAAGGACAATGACTTAGCTGTTGGTGATGGCATAAAATTTGTAATAGACGATGATAAAAACAATATCATCCATGTTGTAAAGGTTTAGGTGTGTTGGTTAATTTATCTTTTTGGCTTCTTTGGGATGCCTTTATAGTTAGGTATCATGTTAGAATTGGAAAACAATTTCTGTTTTATGAACTCTTGTTTAACTTTGGATTGTTATTTTGTTCAACGATGATATTTGACCAAGTACTCGAGGTTGAAGATGAAATATTGTTAAAATGTTTAGATATTGATTGAGACTATATGTAATAATATTTCATTACTTAAAATGGTTGAATTTTTGTTGGTATATTAACGTGGTTTTAATGTAGTAATTAAAGTAATAAATTATCCAGTATAAAATTGTTTAATTTTTGTTGGTATATTAACGTGGGTACTAAATTACTTTAATGTAACAATTAAAATAATAAATTTTCTGGTATAATAATAATTTATTACTTAAAATGGCTGCTTTTCTATGCACATGGTTTTAATGTACTAAGTAAAGTAATATCTATTTTCGTATACTTTTGGATGTTATAAAAAATTTATTAATAAAGTAGAAGTTACATAGAAATTTTATTAAAAGAATTAATCGCAAAAATTGATTAATAAACCAAAGCTTTGTACGAATGTCATGAAAATATTTAACTGCAATAATTGATTAATAAAGAAAATTCCTTCATGTTAATGTTAATCAAATAATTAAGTGTGATGATCCAGTTGTGTACCAATATTATAGTCATGGCTGATGGTATATTTGTAGCTAAGACTTTTGGTGGTGTGGTTAGTGAAAATTTGGATTGGGTTGGAAGTTGACGTACTCCCAATGGATCATGAAACACAAGATACTGGAAGATGTATGATTGTAAGTAAAAACTGGACTTGGGAAAAAAAACGAATATAATAAATTTTATCGTAGTGGTGTAGAAATCAATTTTGGTGGTGCTGTTATCAAAGTTCAATATAAGTTAGGTACGTCTGTTGGTTTCAGTTTAAATGCATTGTCATGTGTTGTGCAATAACACAAAATAATGGTCAACCTGAAAAGATTCTAAAGTAGTCATTGGTCATTGGTTCATATAGGGGAACTTGTAAGTTTTTGGGAACAATTGAAAAGTTGGAACAATAGAAGGAGGTTGATATCTGTTTTGGTGAGTTCTTTTGGCCTCAATAAAGTTGAATTGGTAATTGTTTTTTTAATCTCATACTAATCAATAATTCTCTAAACCATATTAGACGCATCTAGATGTTTTATTTCGAAATTTATTGAAGATTTTTCATTTTTGCAGTTAATCTTGCGAAGAGTCATGCATCATTGTTTGCAATTGGGATTTCCAGGTTTTATCATGGGTAGAGCTTCATAAGCTTATTACAATGGTTCTGTCTATCTCGAAAAGTAAGAATTCTTTTGCATCTTTGGTAATGTATTTTGGTATGACCTGTAAACTTAAATAATAGATTGAACTTCTTTGTATGAAATCGGAATGCAATAATATATCTTTTGCTAATCAGTTGTTTGGAAGTCTTGTACAAAATGTTTAGTAATTAATAACATTGGTTGTTGTATTCGAAGGTTTGTTGTCCTTATCATGGATTAGGATTTTTAACCTAGATTTACTTTGAACTCGAGAGACTGCAACGTATAGCTGATCGTGACTAAATACTGGTGTCGGCAAATACAATCTAACAAAACGTAGTGATTGACCTTGAAATCTGTTTATTGTCATTGCATATGATAGCATGATAGAAAATTATTTTCTGATTAGCTTAAATGGCCATGGGGATTGTGAAGGGGACATTGACATTCGTGGAATATCAATGTCTTGATCATCTTTATTACATGTAATCATCTTAGCTCCAATAACATGGTTTGCAAGTCTTGTTATTATTAATCTGCTCCCATTGCACAAACCTTCTGCTTGATCCAAGTTCCTCAAAAGCATTATTGGTGCTCCAATCTTCAATTTGATTCTATGGTTAGGAAGGCCAGACGTAGAGAGAGAATTTAGGAATTCAGAAGTTATAGTGTTGTAGCTATCGTTTGAAGCAGATTTAGTTTCATCAATTGAATCGCAGCTAAGATACTCCTTTTCTTCCCCTGTATTAGTAATAATATTAGTCATAGTAAATTTCCAAATTATAATCATATCAGTTTGAGGGTGTAGATTGATATACCTGGAATTAGTGATAACATGTATTGATTGATTTCATTGACTGTCTCAATCCTACTTGTCAATATTGCCCTACACTGTAGATAGGACTCGTCAGTATGCTTTTGTATCAAATTTGGGTAAATGACAAACACAATTGCTTGTATAGGATCATTGAACTCTGAAATTAGGAATTCTCGAGGTATTTCAATTTCAACTAAACCGTCATTAGGTTCTTGTAACTTACCATCACCAATTTGAACAATCCAATCTGAGAATTCTTGAATCTCTGCTACAGTAGTTGATTGTAGGCCTTCTTGTAACATACACATGTTTTTTGTTAGTTTTAAAACTTCACAGTGATCCCATATATAGGATGAATTAATTATGGCGTTGACAATATCTGATCTAGACCCTCCTGGTATAACAGGTAATATTTGCCTAAAGTCTCCTCCAAATATTATGACTTTTCCTAAAAAAACTGAACTCTGTTTTGTAATACCGTTCATTATGTCATTTAGAGTTCTATCCAGAGCTTCAAAACAAAATTTGTGTGTCATAGGAGCTTCCTCCCAAATAATCAGTTCTGCTTTCTTTAACAACTCTAACGCTTAAGATCCTTGTGAAATGTTACAAATGGAATGTTCTAGTGTTGGTACTGGTATCTTGAATTTAGAATGTGTTGTCCTTCCCCCTGGCAATAGTAGGTAAGCTATTCCACTTGAAAATACTGTGAGTACAATTTTACCTTCGGAATGCACTGCTGCTGATAGTGTTTTCCACATAAACGTTTTCTCAGTTCCACCATACCCATACAAAAAGAATACACCTCCTTGTTTATTAACAACTGCTTGCTTGATCTTTTCAAAAATATTTTTTTGTTCACCTGTAATTGAATGGTTATTCAAACTGATTGCATAATGTAATTCGATTTAATAGTCAAGTACAAAAAACGATAATAATACTTAACTTGTCATGGATTTGAAATTTGATTGGAATAAATCTCATTGGTCAGCAGTGTTATAGTCAAGTTCTGCATATACCAATCTATTTCCACAATTTTGGGTAACGAAACCATGTGGGTATGGCATTGTTGGGAAGAATTTTAAATTGCTTCTATTAGATTCTAAGATCTTCTCAATCTCAATCAAGGTTAGGTTTTGGAGTACTTTTGGAGTAAGATTTAGTTCTGAACACAAAAACATTTAAGACATATAATTTTGCAGTATATATTTATGAATACAATTTATTGGAGCTAACCTAGAATTCCTACTATATTTCTCTCTCGGTAGATAATTCCATCTGCTAACCACTCCCATGTCTTGTTCCATAGCTCTTCTGGTCGATTAACACTATTTGACAACATGATAGTGACAAATAATTTTCTTAAATAATGTCCGGAACCCCAATCCTTTGCTTCTTTTATAGCTTCAACATATTTTGTATCATTTGCTAATATTCCCAAAGCTAAGCAAGCTTCTCTAAATGTAGAATATACTACATTGTTAATTGTTCTGATATCAATGTAGGATGTTGGTCCTCTAACATGGGTTACCATTCTTCTAAGATAAAATACTTCACCAGTACTTTGAGGAACCCAAATCAGTCTTCCAATAGTATTCCCCATTTTCCTTGGTTTCCAACATCTATCTTTCTTGACATGTACAAACTTAGAAACAAACTCAGCATATGTTAATTCCCTAGCTTCTGCGTATTTCTTATTACATTTCATCCAACCTATAAACATTGATTCCGAAACTGTTGCTTTTCCCATGATATCATCAATCACGTCATCATCCTTAAAATATACTGCCTGTTCTCTGGGAAGATGGAAAAACAATCTTTCTACTATTGGATTTCGTCTATGGATTGGAAACGAAAATATTCTCCAACATACTTCACAAGGAGATACATATCTCCAATAAAGATATTGCTTGATTTCATCTATTGGTTCTTTGTTCAAAAAGAATTCATTTTGCTCTAGAACTATAGCAGCCGTTATTCTGTCGTAACCCTTGTTGATATATTTGAATAAGTACTTGATGGAAGTGCTACGATTACACCATTCAACATTTATATGTGCTTGGTACTTCCACAACAACTGTGGATTGTAAGGAACCACATAACGATTGTCAAGACAAAGTCCGTTCTTGGTTACTGTTAATGAATCGTTCCTTCTACGATAATGAGGAAAACCATATTCTGATATGGTAGTTGTCCTTTGAAATTTTTTTGGAAATAGGCATGAGCATTTTCCGTTTTTCATGCAAGGTAGAGATTTGTTTGACATTCCACAAGGTCTATGAATCATTTAATCTTGTACACATTTATGCAATTCAGGATTATTTATTGGACAAGGGATTTCTGCAGATATTACCTTATCAATATGATCAGGAGATAGGTATTTGCTATTGGGATGCAAAAAAATTAGTAGGTGTGCATGAGGTAGACCACCTTTCTGAAATTCTATGGTATACATGACTGCAAATGAAGTAGAAGACATTTATTCACAAAGAAAACAATCATAACAGATTTGATAGAAAACCATATTAAAGAATGATGATTACAAAAAGGGATGACTTACATGCAATAGTTTTGCCTAGTAGATGATTCTTAGTTAAGTCTGTCAAAAGTTGTTCAAACTTAATCTTGAAGACCCTTGACACTATATCAGGACGGTCTATTGGAGATAGCTTTAGCTTAGCAAGTACTTTGATTATTTCTGGCCATATAGGATTACATGTAAAAGTTATAAAAAGGTCTGGGAATCCCATATAACTACAAATAGTCATTCCATCAAAATATAGTTGGTTCATGAATCTGCGGCTACCAATAAAAGCTGAAGGAAGAACAACCCTCTTTCCTTGTTGTGATCCTTGAGTTTGTGAGCTGGTGGAGGCCTGACAGAGGTTATTGTATTTATCAACCCTTAACTTCGATTGATTATATTTAATGAATGACAATCTTTCATACTCTATGATATCGCTGTCGTTAGGCGATCAAATTACCACTACTTAACTTTAGCAACTTCAGTATTGCCAAGTTAGTAGTGAACAAACTAGTTAGGGTTAAGATAGCCCTGAGTCGTCTCACAACGAATACGGAATTGATCTCAAATATTTGATTCTTATAAAAATGCGATTAAAACTAGTAACTATAAAAATATGGGATTTTGATATGCAAAGAATAAATGACAAGCAAATAAAAGATCGTAAACAAAATAATAGTAAATAGGTCAATTCCACTGCTCTTTCAAAATAGGATTCACCATTGATTTTCTAAAGATTATTGTTATTGATTCCTTGTTTAAGATTTCAAATTAATCAATGTCACTTCTTAATTAATTTGTTGACGTCCTCACTTTAAACCAAAGTAACTTCTCAATTAAAAGTAAGAACTTTGTAGATTAGTCCTAGTAAATTTAACCAAAGTAACTTCTCAATTAAACATTACTAGTCCTAATCATGTCTATTCTTTTAGACCTTATATGTAGTAAAAAGTTAATTAATCAAAGTAACTTCTTGATTAATTCTAATCTAAGTTTCTACATCTAAACAAATTAACTTCTCAATTATTAGCAAAAACTCATGCAATCATATGAAAGTTTCTAAAAATTAATCAAAGTAACTTCTTAATTAAAATTCAAAAACTCGTAGACTCATATGATTGTTATGTTCTTTAGATTTAACATTATGCTAACTTGCTATAATGTAAAAATCATTGCTTTAACTAGATTAAGAAAAAGACATAGATAAAAAATAAATCTCAACAAGAATCAAAAGAACAAATAAATTAATTCATCTAACCTCAGAATCCAATTCAGAAATTATAGTGAATCAACCCTAAAAGCTTATCCCTCCATGGCTTGGATGGAATACATGATAATATGATGAAGGAAAGAAAAATAAAAGAAAAGGAAGAATGAGATATGTGGTGGATGATGGTATCTCCAAAACCAGAGAGTTGCTAAATGTGTAAGTTCCCTTCTTCTGCTCCCTTAGGCCTCTTTATATAGGCTTCAATTGGACTTGGACTTTATCTTTCGGTTGCTAAAATATTTTATCTTTATTTAATTAATTGACAACTCAATTCCTGTCCAATTTCCAATTCTGTCCCTCTTATTTGACCTTTTTGCAGTTTTGACAAGAATTGATTGCTGACTTTGACCAATTGACCAGTGTTTGACCAGTTGACCAGTTTGACTGCCCTATCAGATGCTGACATATGGCGCATAGACTCTCTCTCCAGAATTAGGGTTTGCTCCACCTTCCTCCCGCGCGTGACGACTGCTATTGCCGTTTTCCGACAAGGTCTTCTTCTCCGGCGAAGGCGCGATGGTCGATCGTGAATCTCTTCCGCTGTTGCTGCGTGTGCTGGTCCGTGAGGTTGCAGGAGTGGTGACGGACTACTGTTTCGCGTTGCAAGTCAGAGGCATGGCTGCCATGGTTGCTGCTACTGGTTCTTCTCCAGCGAGCGTGAGTGAACGTTGCAGTGATGGTTGCGACACAAATGTTCGGGCGTAGTATAGATCTGGTGGACGTGCTGCAGCTAGTGTAATGAAGGATGATACCGCTGTTCTGCTGGTGTTGCGGTAATGGTGGATTCGAATGCAGAAATGGTGACGCGATTCAGGTTCGTTCGCGAAGACGTAGTGGACACTGGTTCTGCATTCGGTGGCTGGAACGGTGATACACTTCCGCTGTTGTGGCTGCTACGACTGTGCACGGAGATGGTGGTGCTGCTAGTGGTTGTCGTGGCTGCCGTGGATTGAATGGCGCGCTGCTGGTACGAGTCTCGCAGGTGCAGGCATCGTGGAACGCAATGGAGGTGCTAGAACGTGAATGGTGGCCGGCAGGAAGGAGATGAATGCGCTACTGCAGCTCCAAGCGAGGTTGAGCGTGAACTGCACGAGGATGATGGTGGAGTTGCGGTGGCTAGTGTAGGTTCCATGGCTCCCGGTGAGATTGGCGGCGGCGGCTAGGGTGGCGGCTGCCATGGTGATGGAAAGAGATGATGAAAATTAGGGTTAGGGTTTCATTTTGAGAGATGGTGACGTGGCAATATCTGATTGGTCAATTTGGTGAGTGGAGGATTATGACATGTGTCAGCTTATGGTAGGCCTGATTTGAAAGGTGGGGATTGCCACATGGCATAATCAGGTTGAGTGGAGTTTAAATGGTAGGAGAGGTGCAACTCAGTAAAAACTGGGGGTACAGAACAAGTTTTTGTGGTCCACTTGTAGGGGGAGTGTGTAAATTAGAACTGAGGGTGCATTTAGCTCCTGATTTATTCTTTTCCAGAATTTGTTGATTTTGAACTTATTTTGTAACTTTGAATATTTCAAATCCTCACATTTAATGACCCAAATTAAACTTCAATTGCATTAACAAACGTTATAATATCCAATAATATTTTATACAACTAAAATCAATTTTTACGCCATTTTTACCAAACGTACTCAATAAATCCAATAATCACAAATCCTAATTAAATCAATCCTTAAGCACAAAAACTCTATTAAAACCCCAAATTTAAAGATTAAATGAGGGCAAAAATTTGAACTCATCCCTCCATCATTGTATATCCATCAACTATGAATTGTTGAAAAAGTCGTCTAGATCTAAGCAAAGTTTGTGCTTCATATTTTCTCGTTTGTAATCTAAAACAAAACCACTCCCTAATTGTGAGTCTGTTCCTTTTGTTGTTGAATCTTGGTTTCTGACGATGGTTGACACCATGTCTATAATTATCCTCCCCATATGGGAAGAGTAAAGGATATTGAAATCCTAAATAGCTAGTCTGTAATTCATTTATTCTTTGCAACTTGCCAGACTGCTTTTCCATTATGATGTCTCTCCTTGAAGCAATGTCTACATCACCAACTATAAGGGCTACAACTTCTGAAACATTGGGGACATTATATATCCTTCCATCTTTTGTCCTATCCGCAATAAGTCTGAATTTCAAGTCATCAAATGGTTGGTCTCTATATTTGTGTCTTATCATTCTAAAACATTTTGCATGAACATTGAATTCGTCTAGCATCATCTTTATTTTGCTGACAATTTCTGAATCAATGCTATGTTGATTCCTGCAAAGGTTAACTGGTTAAATAACCAATTGTTCTATTTGATTTACATTGAATATAAGAAACATTCATGTACCTTAAAGATTTCATTCTATTTTGAACTTCATTTTCAATGTCATAAATATAAAGTTAGGCAAACTTTGGAAGTCCTCCAGTGACTGGTAAAAGGCTTCCTATTCTATGACAAGATTGACCTTGAATTCGTAAATTAGGTGGCCCTTTTCCATTGTTGAAAGTGGTATCAACTTTTGCTTCGGGAGATGTAAATGCAAACATCATATTGTATGCTCTAATGTGATTTTGATAGTTCTTGCTCTCTTTCGATTCATTATCAAATAAATGACGTTGCAAAACAACTGGCGAGTCCTTTAGAGTTGGTAATTAAACTTTACCATTACCACAACACATATGAAATGTACAATTGGTGGATCTTTTGTTCTTGTTAATTCTTTCCTCGTACCATATATAGGCATTACATTCCTTGCATATGAATAGTGCATCACCAATGTCTGCATATATTGTGCATAATTAAATATATGGTTAGTAAATGGAATTCAATATACATTTAGTAGAAACTATAACTATTAAATACAATCTTATCTTGGAACTATGCTTTGTGGAATTTCGTCATCTTGTTCTATACTTTGATCTTCCATTTCTTCGTTAGTGTCAGCTGTTGAATCTGAAACACTTACTCCTATGTCTAAAATGATGTTGTTATTTTGTCAACAGATATTTCTTTAGTAAATAAAGAATAAAATATAATTTACAATGTATAGTCATATGTGCAGATATTTAGAAAGTACTACCTGTACGCATATTTTCGATTGCAGTAGTAGTACTTGGACATATTGTAGTATCATTTAGTACTGTCTGGAAAGATGATTGACCTATGGATCCAGCAACTTCAAACTTTTGAAATAAATTTTGACGATGAGAACTCTGATGAAACAATCTGTGGTTCATTTCGTTACTTCTTCCCTATGGTTGTTGACCTTTATAATACCCAGCCAAATCATTATTTGTTTGAGTATCTTGATTGAGGAAAGCATTCTTGTTATATCACATAGTGGTGTGAAATTAATTTTCTTCTGTTGTTCATCGTCAAGTAGGAGACTTTGACTCTTTTGTGCACACTTCATTTTCTTTTCTTTTACACTAACTTTCTCATTAGTCTTGCATTTGCGCAACCTAGATTTGATAGCACCTTCGGATCACTCATATTGGCTACTATGGCAATAAAACATGGAAATAAAATAAAAGCAATTTGCACATTCACATTAATCTGTTAAAGCTAAAGACATTAATGGTGTACATAGACAACTTTAAAATTTATCCTAATACACAAACACATTGACATAACATAAATCTTGAAAATTTAATTCCAAGATGGAATAAAGACAGGGTAGATGTCTAATATGTGCAAGAACCAAACATAAAAAATAGCATTTAATGCATTTTTGTACCTCACACTTCATTTACTTTACTGGTTGGCTTCTTTTCCCATTACATTGCCTACTGTTGTGTGTTTTAGTCTTTCCGATGTCTGAAGCTTTGAAACAGAACTTCCTAAAAAAGCTTTTCGTTCACGGTCCATGAATAATGCGCGCCAAAAATAATTTATTTATTAAATTAATTTTATCAAATCCTTTATTATAGAAATGATTGATTAAATGGTATGGGGGCAGTTCGACTTCTAAACGCTTTTCTAGAATGTACTTGACATAAATGTCTACATCCATTAATTAAACTTTCATTTCTATGGTTATTTTCAATTTAAAAAAAATGAGTCCAAAGATAGAACGTTCCATTTCAATAACCCCTTGTGTCGTTTCAGCATTATATATATTCTTTACTTTTTTCTTTTTGGATATGTATTTGGAACTTCACCATCCAACCTCTTCAATGGAAACCTCTCAGGAAAATCAAAACAATTCTGCAAAACGTTACTCCTTCAAGAACTGGTTCCAAACTTCAATGACCTTGGTATATCCACAATGGGTAAGTCTCAAAGTTGTGATTTCATTTACTTTTAATGCTTCTTTTATTGTTAGATTGGTGCAAAAATTCAATCTTTCATGAAATGTTCAACCACTGGACTGTGTGATGAGTCATTATTTTCTTCTATTCCACTAGCCTTTGTGTACCCATTACACAGTTGATTAGTGCTTAATTGTTCATCTTTAGAGTGTTTTTCATCTGTTGGGCTTTATTGGGCCACTGTTCCGAATTTGGACTAATTTCACATTATTTGGCCTAATTTTTTTTTTAATTATTTTTAGGTATTTGGGTGAAGCAATTTTGGAGCTTGGACGTCAATATTCAGTTGAAGAGAGTCGCCACATCATTTCCACATCATTTCCATGTCATTTTCACGTCAGCAAAGTCAATGGGTCAACATTTGAGGCCCAGAGTGCCATTTTTGTAATTCTGCAGCTCATAATGGCAGTTTCGTAATTCTGAGTGGCAGGGGTGATATGACCACGAAATTAGGTCTGCATGGGGGAGACCAGCCGCTCCTTCTTCTTACACACTCTCTCAAACCTCCATTTTTGTTTTTTTAAGCTTTGGAAGGTGACCCATGGTGGCACAAGCTATTTTTTCACGTTTTCCACTCGTTTTTTGACGTTTTATGAGTCTTGGACAGTAGTTATTACTTGTATTCACGCTTTCTACACTTTGGGTAACGTTTATATTGAAGCATTTTTCATTTTTGGTGGATGTTTTTGTTGTTCTTCTATTATCCCTTGCTTATTTTCGTTTGCTGCACCATTTTAAGCTTTCAATATCAATTTGAAGTCATTTGAACGGTTGAATTGCAATTTCTGTTGAGAACCCTAATTCGGATTCCATGAGGAACTAAATTTGCATGTTGATTCTTTGTAGAGAATGGATTGAAACCTTGAGATTAGTGTTTTGTTCGGTGAAGTTATGTTAATCTCTCAATTCTGAATTTGCGTTGGGTTTAAATGAAGAAACCGTTCTGTTTTTGCTTAATTTGCAGAGTGGAATCATTATGTGTTCATGCTTAGTGAACTTTAGCACATTCATGGTTGTGTGCTTTACTTAATTGCACTTGAGTTCGAATTCATTTGCGCTTAGTAATTAATTCGGGTCTCATTAGAGTTAATATAACAATTTTGAGTTGTAATCCATGATTAGTGGATGTTCATTTGAAGCAAAGAATCAACACGATTTTTACATTGATTTTACACGTCTACATTGAAGTTTTCAGTTGTGCGTTGCATCCGTAAATCTGCCAAACCCCCTCTATGTTATTGTTGTGTTCATCTGGAAATTTCGCTTTGAATGAAAATATTGGTCGTTGGGAGACGACTTGGTTCACTTTCATATACTACATTTAATATGTTTTAATTTGGTGGGGTACGGTCTCTATCACCGTGTATACTTATTACTTTTCGAAAAATTCCATTTTTGTTGGCTTTTGTAATTGTTTGTAGGAATTCGTTGAGTTTGATGAAACCTTCTTTGCTTACTGGGGACAACACATGCTAATGGGCCCAAACTATTTTCATGATCCGGTAGGAAATTATATTATAGTTGAATTTGAAGATTGTTTGATGGAAAACCACAGATTTCGGATAACTAGTGAACTTGCAAAGTTTTATAAGTTGGATGATCTCTACTGGTTAGTGATCCTTTATTGTGGAAATCAGTATTTCCAGTTTAGAATTTTCAGTTTGCCCATGGAAGAAATATATTATCCTACACCCAACATGGTGTCTATTCCGCAACGAACTTTGTCTTCTTCAAGGTTTATGACTTGTTTTAAATCCGAGATATTGGTATCTTAGGTACTATTTAAAACTTCATATCATTGTATTTGGTTATCTAAATCATTTGGTTTAAATGATTTGTTTCTGTTTAACTGGGTTGCAAAAAATGATTTGCCTAAACGACTCGTTTGTTATTTTTTGGGGACATGAATGGACTATCAACAAATTTAAACTTATTGATCCGCGTCAGAAGAAACATGATGTTGGTATCCAGAGGTTAGACAATGGATATTTTACAATAAATGAAGTTGTCTTAGAGATATGTCAATACTACAATCTGAAGGAAAACAAAGCCATACATATGAATTATGTTGACAAAGATACCTTTTTATTCAAGGTTTTTTCTGCTGAAGGCATTGAGATTGAATATACTTCGTAGTTTGTCAGTAGTAACAATTCAGACTAAAATGATGGAGGTTTTGATCCTGCAGACTTCTACCATTCAATGTCAAAATGCTTATCTGCAAATGATGCAAAATCTTCTTCCCTGGTAACAGATTCTTAAACTTGGTTATTTGAATGCAAATTTGTTTGATGTGTTCTAATTTATTAAAATTCAAACTTTTTTCAGTACTTGGATTCTGAATTTGCTGGAAAAGCTTTGGTTAAACAGAGGAAGCGCTATTTATTGGTGAATGCAGAAGGTGATTGCTGGCCTTGCAAAATTAGATGGTCTGGAAGAAACAACCGTCAATGTTATTTAACTTGTGGATGGAAAGATTTCTGCAATGAAAATGGATTCAAGGAAGGCACTATAATCCAACTTGGTGTTGATAAGGACCTAAGCATGTATATTCATGTAATGGTGATAAAAATATAGTTTCAGTGTTCATCATATGTTTGGAAACGTTATCTATATATTGTAAACATCTTTAATGAACTATTACATATATATATATATATATATATATATATATATATTTTGTAAAATATTTCCCTAAATTATTGCTTATGCTTCTGGTTGTGATCTCATAATACTCGATGTTAACTATTAATATTAATTTGATCATTAAGAAAAAAGTCAAGAATATAGTTTAAGGAACTTCATGATTTACCAATTTTAATGGTTATTGATACATGTTATTATTATTTCAACCATCAACTTACTTTTACACCAAATAGTATCCCATTTGGGTTGTTGTCCATATAACATTTAAACTTGTAACACCAATTGTAGCATATCACAATTAATAATCAATACTTAACCCTTTAACCCGAAATATATGTATAACGATTCTTAGAATAAAATTAACATAACATTACATTGAATATGGGAATTGTAGAACAAATTTACATATCCAAAAATATTTACATTGTAATAATGATATCCTTTGGTGTTACCAACATTAATAATAACCATTTTCCATCCTTGATAGCCAACTCCAACAAAATACACCCAAGTCCACGACAAAAAACATTAAGATGGTTATGGTTTCCAAAACCCAAGTTAGCATTTACCATCACACATTTAATATATATATATATATATATATATATATATATATATATA